>OGUK01001201.1_pt1 | contig 17549 bp, 14 predicted proteins | sample 1553151 | NCBI WGS metagenome assembly OGUK01 (sample SAMEA2580208, study PRJEB22360) | human gut metagenome | biome: human gut; feature: human-associated habitat; material: faeces | place: Denmark | collected 2008/2010
AATCCTTACTATTCATAATACAGATGCCTTTTTATATGTAGTAATTTTTGTTGTTTGAGTTAATCTGTCACCTCTGCCATCAACCAAAATTGCACCTTCATCATTGATTACAGAGTTAACATAGAATGAACCTTTAATTTGTCCATCTTTCATTTTGTCAAGGATTTGCTGACCATCATTTGTAATCAACTTATCTGAGTTGACATCATATAACTCTTTGATGAGTATAATGCTTTGATTGAATACTGACGGAACAGATGCTAAGAAATTATTAATAAAATTCTTTCCATATGCAGAGAATGGAGCATCAGCAATAAATGGGTAAACAAAGTGTTTATCGCCAATTTTTGACGAGATAATAGCCATAACAATTGCTACCTTCTTCATTCTTTGGAAACCTTCAGATGCTTCAGTAAGCAAATTACCTCTTATATCAACAGGTTTAATATCTATGCTTTCATATGATGTCCTTTCAAATTTCAAATGTCCGCCATATACCGCATTGCCCTTTGTCAACTCTTGATAAAAATAATTGGCATTTTTTTCCAATGTAGTAATAACCTCATCATATATACGCTCTTTTACATTGGCAAAGATGTCACGAACATCTTCGATAATTTCTTTCATCTCGCCGTATTCGACTGGTACATCTGTTCCGCCGCACCTTTTCATTTCGTTATCAATCTTGCGTATCTCTTCCTGTGCCTCAGCAATAGCTTTATCCGCAGAAGCGACTAAACCAGCATATTTTTTCTTATCATCTTGAGCACGTTCAAATCTGTTGAGTAGATTATCGTCTTTCTCACTATCTTTACTAGAATCAGTACCACCGTAATTGAAAAATTCACTATTTGTAGTTTTAAGTTCTTCCTTCAGTTCTGAAATTTTCTTTTCCAATTCATTCTGTCGCAATCTTATTCTTGCAACATCAGTAAAGATGCTATCAACATTTGTCAACTGAGTCACGCTTTTTTGAATCTCTCCAAAAAATTCATGTAAATCTCCACCTTGGGTATTATCTTCTCGTTGTTTTGATCTGTTTAGAACACTCTCAATATGTTGCCACTCTTTAGTTCCTTTTTCAGCTGGGCGACCACATACAAAACAACGACCTTTCTGAAGCATCATCTTCAATGAACCATCGTCAGGACTACCTTCAGGTAGGGATGAGTAATAGGCTTCGGGATTGCTTATAATCTTACGGGCAATACGCTCTTCTGTATATTTGTCTCTAAGTTCAATATACCTATCAACATATCCGCTTGTTCCTAGCAGAATCCACGGCATATTCTGTTTAAATAGATTGTCATTAACACTAGATAGCAACCTATCACGCTCATTAACAAGACTCTTAATATCGCTTTCAATCTTTTTTATTTTTTCGCGGTATTCAACTCGTTTCTCTGTATTTGCTACTTGAGATAGAAGGTTGTCATAATTAACCTTTGCAGTCTCTAACTCAGTCTGGTAAGTATCTCGACTCTCTTTATAACGATCAATCTGTTCTTCTAGTTTCTCTTTCTTATTTTTTAATTCTTTAAATTCTTTTTGGTCGTTTGCATGAGCATTTTGCTTTGCTTGAAGATCTTTACCTGCTTGTTTTACAAGCTGTTGACAGCTTTGTTCAATACTTTTGATATCACCAATGTCAGTCAACACTTCAACGGTTGCTGCTAAACGGCGAGCATTTGACAAATCGACAATATTCTCAATAGCCTCACCTTGCAATAGTGCATAAGATTGCATATCCGGACTAATAATTCCATTTTGTATTATTTTCTCCTGCTCTTCTGCACTATAGATTGTAATAGTATTATTGCTTATAAGATCTGTACAAGACATATCAATTCTAGCATCTGAGATATCCCAGTCTTCTACATCGCTTGTACTTGGATTAGATGTTAATTTCTTATATCGAATGCTTTTTGTAACCTCATAGCGCTTATTATCAAAATCAAAAACAATCTTTACTCCTGCAACTGAAGCTTCTATGTTGAGTTTTGCTTTATCAGATAACAACTTCAATGGTGTGCTACTTGCATTCACTTTTCTCTTTTCGTCGGCGTCATACACCTGACCAGTAATAACCCAAAGAAAACCATTAAAAATCTTGGATTTACCCATTCCATTGTCAGCACTTACAATATTTAAGCCCTCACAAAATTGGTAACAATTCTCACTATAATCTCCATAGAAATTATAGAAGTTTTTAAATGATATTGAACGTATTATAGATCCCATAGTTATCAATCGTTAATTTCAAAATCTTTAGTCTTAATTTGTTTATAGACATTTGCATCTGAAATGTTTTGTGTTTTCAAAAGTACAATAGTCTTTATTACCTCTATCACACGATGCTCTGATGTCGTATCAAAGCTGACAGAGGTTAACTCTTCGTCTGAAAGATTATATTTCTCTTTCAACATAGGATCCTTTAGAACCTCTTTAAGCAAATCATTTGCAGTCATAGGCATATATTTATTGTTGTTGTAAATCTTTAATTAATGTACTAATCTCAAGGTTATAATAATCTAATAATTCTTGAAGTGATTGACACGCAAAGTTATAGTTGCTAGCCAGTGAAGCAAAATATGCCACCCTCATTAATTCACTCCTAACCTGAGAACGTTCCATTGCATATGTATCACTATCCCCAGGTAATAGTCCAAAATCTGGAACTACAATTATGTCGTAAATACGGGCAAATCGTTTATCGGGATGTGTGCGCAATAATCGACCACGTCGCTGTATAAATTGTCTAGGATTACCTGTGCTAGATGTAAAAATACCTACTTCAGCCCTTGGAACATCCACACCTTCATCTAAACACTTCATCGCAAACATCATATCTATTTGCCCATCAGCGAAACTTTGTAATTTCTCTTTTTTATCTTTATCTCCTCCAACATATGTATTTGTACGTATCTTGGAGTATTTAGTATTGACTATATTTTTTAGAGTTTCTATAATCCGCTGGAATTCATCAACTCTATAGTCCTTACCTTCTGGTGCGTAGACAAAGCAGTACTTAGCTTTCTTGTTATTTACAAGTTCATCTACTATCTGCTCAAAAACACGATACTTATCCTGAGCCTTATGAATAATTCGTTTACGTTTCATCAATAACTCAGTTACTTCTGGACTGCTTTTAAAACTATTTAAATCCTTATCGAAATATTGTAGTAAGACCTTGGTGAGTTTACAATACTGAGTCATCTCTTCTGCACTTAGATATGCCAACTTTGGAAAGTACAAATACTCCATTAACCTCTTATTCTTAATTGCTTTTTCCATTGAATATGAGTAACAGTATGGCTCTGAGTCAGCAAAAAATCGTTCAACAGCTTGTGTTCCTTCAATATCATAAGCTCTCCGTGGTGTTGCAGACAAAGCTATCCTTTTCTCAATAGGCAGATTCTCAAAAACAGTTTTAACCTGATTGCGTCCGACATTGTGTGCCTCATCAGCTATTAGAATCATTCCATCGCACAATGTATACAATATCTTCTGAAAGACCTCGTTGACAAATGAATCGTATGTGCTGATGATAACAAAATTTGAATGTATTCCCCACTCGAAATCATTTTTCAGTTTTGTTAGTGATGCTCTCCAATCAGTGTCGCCACCAACTTCAAATATATTTTTATAGTTAAATTTTTTTACCTCCCCAACCCATTGCATTGCAAGATCCAGCGTAGGTACAAGAATAAGTAACCTATACTCTTTGGACTTTTTATACTCTTCAAGAACGCAATTTAATGATGTTATAGTTTTACCTGTACCAGTTGCCATAGCAAAGATACCTTTATATCCACGTTTTACCCATTCTTTATATGCCTCGATTTGGTATTCAAAGGGCCCTGTTGTATATGGAAATTGTGGTTCTTCAGTTTCTTTTGTTTCTATTTCATATGGAGTAAAGTCTGTCGCATTTGAAGACTTGAGCGAATTGATTAAAGTTTCTTCTTCTGCCAACAGCTGTTCTACATCTGGAGATATGTAAGTTGTCTTTATATGTTCCTTGAATGCTATTGGTTCGTATACCCAAATAGCATCTGAAATGCCATTAAACACATCATTAAAATCAGATTCACTAGACTCTATACGTTTTTTGCTATCAACATTTTCCCAAGAGGTAAAACAATCTATGGTTTCTAAATTTCGAAGTAATGCACTTGCTGTAAAATTAGAAGAACCAGAGAATGCGATTTTGTCTCCTAGTTTATCCGTAAATATTCCAAACTTTTGATGTGCAATTCCTCCCTTCTTTGGAACTACAACTTTTATTGAGATGCGATTAGTGGAAATTAAATAAGATAAACAATTAAAGAAGTGCTTATCACGCTTGGATAATAAATTTCGCATGGATTCAAAATCGGCAATTAATTTACGATCTAATGTCTCAACTGGCAAAGTTGTTATAGCAACATAATCCTCTTCAGATAAATACTGATTAATATATAGCCGCATAGTTCCGCCATTAGAGATGAATTTAGCGAATCCAGTAGATAAAACATTAAAACTTGCTGTACTGAAGAATCCAAGACCCAAATCAAAATTTGAGCTATTTGACAACGCATCTGTGAAGAATGCAAATGGAGCATTTTCTCCTCCTGTTGTATATCTATACTGTATGTTCAAATTTTTAAGCATCTTCACCTATTTTAATATTATAAACCTCTTGTAATAAATCAGTTACGCACTGGTGTCTTAAACATATTTTTTTCCATTCGGGCAAAGTGTCTATATCTTTAATTGTAGATACAAACCATTCAAACTGTTTACTTTTTAAGGCAGACAACCCACCAGGAGAATTTGATAAAGTTTGTATAAAGAAATTGTAATTACGCCACCATATAGCATCTTCTCGTGATACACGGAAATTGAAATAATTTTTCTCAATATGGTTAAATATCTTTTCTTCTTCTTGAGACAAGTGTCCTTTTTTCACTTTATCTCTTGCAACATTAACAAACCTATATAATCGAGATTCGTTACTATCGCCAGAACCGAATGGATATCTTTGATGTTCTACTATAAACTGTTCTAATATTGTACAACTACTCTTAAAATCACGATGGGAATATTGTTCTGTATCCTTATCATACAGTTCAAATGATTTGTCGCTTACATATGATATTAAACCGATATAGCGGATACCATCTTTTGAATACAATCCGAAACGATGTGCTGTTTCAGCCAAAAGATTAGTTGAAACAATTTGTTGGTCAGATACTTCGCGATATTGACCAATATATTCACACACTGCAGAAAGAGTGTCGATATGATCAGGATGTTTTATTAGATATTCATATGCAAACTCTCTAATAGTACCACCTCTATCTTGTCCCTGGTTCCATTCTGCAAGTGTGTATGTGCTACTTCGACCTATAGGCTTGATTCCCTTGTTCTGATGTATTGCTGCTCGCAATGAGTTTGCCGTTTGTTTTTTATTAGGGTATAGTCTATAAAACTCTTGACATATTTGATCCAATGTCATTGCAGCCCCATTAGCACGAATAATCATTTCAACAATTTCAGGTGCCGTACGTTCTGCATTTGCTGGGAATACCAGTTCTTCACCATATTTACGACATTGATACTGTGATTTTATCAATTGATCGCATATATTTTCTAATACATCTAAATACTCAAAATACACATAGTCTTTAAAGAATTTGCACAATAAACTTCTATAAGATACAGAAAAGTCATCATACACCTTTCTATCATTGAGTATATCTAGTTCTTTAATCAGTGCTTGAAAATCATATTCATCATATAAGTTTTTGGGGACAACATATAGTTGAGCATACTTTCCATGGTATTCCTTGAATGCATCCTCTGGGTTACCTAACAGCTCTACTTCACTATCTGTTAATGCAACACTCCATCTTAAAAAGTTAATATTAAACTGAGTTCCTTCTGATTCATTTATCAAAAGAGTTGCATCATTATTAAATATAGGGTAATGATACTCCGCTAATAAAGACGAGCATTTTTTGATAAAAATAGACAATTCCTTAATTATCTTTACTGATAATTGCCTGATACGCTCAGCAGATATAGATAATTTTATAGCCAAATCTCCACGATCTGCCAATGGCTTATGTTGGTAGAAATGTAGATATTCTGTAGAAATTATTCTCTCTCTTTCTGCCATATTATCAATATACAATTGAATCGCCTTAAGCAACGGGAAGTGTTCTAAGGATACGCTTAAACTATATAAGTCATCAGAATAGGGCACTTCATTATCCAACCAAACTTTACGAGCCTTATGCATATCAATGATAGACGCATCTAAGTCCCCACTTATATGGCGTTCGCAAAGGTTTTTTATGACGTTAAAGAGTTCCTTTAGCTCTGTTATTGTCTTTTTACCTACTCCTTGAATATTAAGCACATCGAATGTTGGGTCAAACAATATCATATAAAGCTTCCTTACAGACCCATTTGCCATTCCCTTAAAAACTTTATTGAAAGCATTTCTTCCTCTAACAGAAAGACTATCCAATAGCGGTTCTATTAGTACATGCTCCATTGATTCTGGTAAAGTTGTAGATATGTCAATATTTAAAGAACCGTCATATCCTTCTTGTTGATGTTCTGGTATGTACGTAGAAATATTGTTGCCCGTTTCTATATAATCACGTAAACGACTAGATAATTCTAATATCTGTTCTACGGTTTTTCTTCCAGCATTTCTTATCTTATATGCATCTAACTTAGTTATATGCATTAAGTAATTTATGAATTCTTGATGATGTAATTCATTATACTCATTGTATATCCTATCTAATACATTGCGTGTTCTCTGATCATAATCCAATAGAATGACTTTGTAATAGGCAAATACCACATCGTAATTTATGCAATCAGTATCGCCATCTTTAGACGGAGCATCTTCTATCTTGATGTCAACCTTCAAGGAAAGTTGTTCTTGAATATATTGAATATCAGACACAATTTGATTACTCAAACCACCTATTTCTACGCATAACAAATCCTGTACTGTATCTATTCCATTTTCAATACAATATAAGAATGTTTCGCCACAAACAAGTCTTTGGTTGTGCAATTCAGATATTGTGGACTCAATATTCATTACTTACGCATTTAATTCAATTAAACCAGATTCAATTTTATCAATCAGATAGTCATATCCATTCAAGTTAGGATTATTTCTTAATTCTTTATTCATCAACTGCAAGCCATCATCTATATGCAACTTGATGTATTTAGGAATATCTTTATCTGTTTTATATAAATCATACTTCACACAGATAAGACCAATGTAGTAAGGCATATTGCTACCAAATAAAACATTTTTGCTATACTCCTTACCTTGCGAATCTGCTATGTCAGATAGTGATAATTTGTAGTCTTGTGACAATGAATAAGCAAGGGCAATACGGGCTATTACATTTTCTGCGCCCAAATTAAACTTCCTGCTTAAATCGGTTACGATATCTCTATTCGCTCGTGATGTCTTTATAGATGTAAACATAATCATGACAGTGTTTCAAATAATTTATTTGGTGCAACCGTCTTAAACGACGAACAACCATCTTCGTTTAGGATAACATACACTCTATTCACATTCGGAAGCAAGGCATTATATTCCTCTTCCGACAATTCTTTACCTAACAACGGGAATATGACCACCTGTTTAGATACGTTTGGATAGAACTTTGTAATAATATTACGAGAGTGAATACTATCAAACTTTTGGAGAGGACTATCTATAAACACTGGAAACTCTATTCCCGACTCTTCAACAAGCGCATTAAGAATAGCCGTAGCATATAACTGCTGTTCTCCCTTTGATAATTTTTCTTTACTGATAATCTCTCCAACCTTGTCCAAAAGTTCTATCTCAATGATGTCATCTTGTAAATCAATTCGAACATTGTGTATAAAGTCAGATTTATGCATCAAAATATCAATGCCAGCCATAATTTTCTTTTCAAGAGAAAATTTACGTTTTGCTCTTAACTCAAACAAGAATATTGTTAATTCACCTATGAGTCGTTCCGCAATCATATCCTTATCTTTGTCTGCCTTATCAACACGAACGTTTTTTGCAACTTCCGATAACTGTTTCTTTAGAACTTTAAGATCTTTATTTAATGTGCCAATCTGCTCAGATAATTGTCTTGTTTGGAGATCCAGTTGAGCTAATAATTCATCTACTTCAGCTTTGCGAATTCTTGTCTCTTTAATCTCAGTATTACCATCATCATATTCAGCTTCAACAATCTTACGCTGAGTTTTTGCAAGGAATAGTGCATTATTCTTTATATCCTTAACCAACTGTTTAAATACAGTACTAAATGAATATCTGATATTATCGAATAGTGCCTGAAACTCTCTTGCTTCATTATCATCAAAATCAACCAAGATTTGTATATCTGCTTGAACATCGTCCGTATCAATGATATTTTTAGCAAAGGCCTCACTGATAACCTGTTCAAGAACTTGTTTTTGAGGAGTAGATAGCTTTAATTTTGATACCCCTTCAGATAGTGATGTACGTGTAGATTGAAGTGCTGCATTAATCGCTGCGCAGTTTGCAGAAGTTGTTTTTTCTTTCTTTTCTGCAATTACTTGCTCCATTAAATCAGCAAACAACTTTCCAGATATCGCAAATGGAGCGACATCCAGCATATCACGTAATTGATTTTTTAGCTTTACATCCTTATCTTTTAATGCAGTAAGTAGTTCTTTTTGTTTTTTCAGATCTTCTACACTAATGGCATTGCCTTCGCGAATTAATTTTTCTTGCAATTGTGCTGATTCTGCCCTATATTCTAGGATTTTATTATCAATATTTTCGCGTTCTTCCTCTTTTGACTTTATTTGAGTCTCTAAGTTAACAACACCATTCTGCAATTTATCTAATTTGGCTTTACTTGCAGTTGATCCCGCACTCTTTCTAAATTTTAGACGTAAATTCTCTAGATTACGTTTTATATCCTCATACTTCTTGATACCTAAAACTTCGCTGTATGCGGTACTTAAACGGCGTTTCTCTTCTACTGATTTCACCTCTGCTAGGTTTACAATTTTCTCAGCATCAAAGAAGAAAAATTTGGCAATATCTTTAGATAAAATAAAGTCATTTATGAAAATATCATAACCGACCTCTTTTGCCAATTCATTAACTTGCCCATCTATCAAGACTTCAATGGATTCAACATCTAAGAAGTAATCGTAGGTTCTTCTAATTGTTATGCTACGACATGGTATAGAGGGAATGAATACATCAGTAAGACTTATTTCTACATAATACTGCGCATCTTCCTTGATATACTCTGTCTCCAAAGAGTAACCGTTCTTAACAATTTGCTTTCTTTCTTCTGGGCTGACTTCATAAGAATTAACCTCATTAGCTAACTCTTTATGCAGACTCTGGCGTGCATAATTTTTATACCCCTGGGCATCATTAATGTCGCGTCTAAATTTTTCATCAACATCCACCATTAGCTTACCATAAAGACACCATACTAATGATGTGAGAAATGTGGTCTTGCCAAAACCATTATTACCTGCTATAAGATAAATATTCTTAGTATCAGGTTTAAAAGAGGTTTTGTTATGACCTTTATACGCTCTGTAATTATGTAATATTATGGATTCTATAAACATGGCCTATTGTTGATTGAGATAGTTATCTAATCGCTTCTCAATATCTCCTTGCAAGCCATTATTATTCATCAATATTGTCTTGCTCTTTTGGAGGGATACTAAGTCATTAATCAAATGATAATCCTCAGGGTGTTCTGCACATACCTTTTCGAGAATCAAGCGTTCTTGATATTGCATATTTTCAAGAGGCATATTTCTATTATATACCTCATTATAGATATCAGTCACTTTGGGAGTAAAGAAACCATCTCGGTACCAATTAATCTGAATTGCAACTAATTCTTGATTAGAAATCAGTTCCATATGAGGCTTCACCTTTTGCATATCTCGTTGTAATTCGAGTAATTTACGAAGCATGACACAACGGTATTCAAAAGTGTAATTACCTTGATTATGTCCGTCTGCATCTTGCGCAATTTGTCCATTCCTACGAGTCGCATATCTATTCTCTGATACATTACGACCAACTACCATCTCATCACGATATTGAAGCAATGGTGCCATCCATTGATTACCATTGTTGATAAGAGCCTTCATCGATTTATCCTCCTTCACAACAGTACACACCCAACAACCGAATCTACTTTGGCCACAAGAAGGTTGAGTTTTATCAGTTATTACGGTAGGACACTCATAATCATCAGCAGATGCATTCGCATATATCTGGAATAGTTTCTTATTATCGTACCCCCATGGAGAAGGATCATTGTTTAATATATGCCATACTTCTTCTAAATAGAGATCTTTAATAGGTGGATATGTATATGTATTAGGATTCAAAGGGTGTTTTGTTAGTCGTTTACCTTTAATCTCGTGGCGACGAATTGACTTAGCTCGAGTAGCGCTTTCGGTTAAACGGGTTCCAATAAGAACAATTGCTTCGCCCATAGCATCAACCTTATCAAGAATGAATTGGGTAGTAGGCTTAATTTTTAATCGATCCGTACACCATCTAAATGTATTATTAGGAACAGGATATCCTTTACCCAAGAAGCTAATCCAAAAACTATCTTCTAGCTTTGGTACAGTGATTTGTACATTAATGGGCAACTTCTGCTCTATTGCAGCAATACGAATACAGTCTAGTACTTCTACAATATAATCCGTAATAATTGGATTCTCAACAAGTGTATCATTATTTACCACATACACCGGTCTAATCAAGGCAACATCTCCCAATTCTTCTCTAATGGACTGTAAAGCTCGCCATACCAATGTCAGGACAACCGTGCTATCCTTACCTCCACTAAAGCCTATGATCCAAGGGATATTATTATCCTTTTCAAGATATTGTTCCTTGATATCCTCTATTATGTAATCTATTCGTTTCGACATTTACAATCGTCTAATTATTGATTTATTAACTGCTTAACATCAACATCAAGCACTTTTGCGATATGAACTAATATATCCAACGACGGTTGGGTAGTATTGGAGCACCATTTAGACACGGTTGAAGGATCTTTGCCTATTTGCTCCGCCAACCATTTGCCAGTTCGTTTTTTCTCAACTAGCACTAATTTTAGTCTATTAACATCTCTTTTCATTGGAATACAATTTGTTTTTCTGCAAATATATTGAAAAAAAATCAATCGATTCTAACTTTTGAGATTGAATTTCAATGATTATATATAAAATTTCATATATAATTGTTTGTAATGATAGTTAAGTGAGTATGGAGTACTATTGTGACCTAAATCAATAAGTACAATTATAGGAACACGTTGAAGATTGACAATGGTAATCATAATAACTTTCGGTATTAACCAGCAGTCTTTTCCATAGGAATTATAAAGATATCAATTTCTGATAAAATGTAAATTTGTTTATAAGTGATCATGTTAACTTATATATGAAGGAGACTGTAAACTAAAGTGTGTCAAGTAAAGAAATTATTAACTTTACAGACACAATTTTATGAGTAACACCTTTGATTTCGAGGCATTCAAAGCCCAAGCTATTGAACAACTAAAAGCAGGAGTTCCACTTCCAGGAAAAGATGGAGTATTAGCTCCACTTTTAGAGAATCTTTTAAACAGTGCCCTAGAAGGAGAGATGGATAGTCATCTTGAGAACGCGAGTGTGAGTATGGCAATCGTCGCAATGGTCATATGAGCAAGCAGGTTCAGACTTCTATGGGAGAGGTCGCAATCAATACACCTCGTGACCGAGACGGAACATTTGACCCACAAGTAGTTAGAAAAAGAGAAAAGATACTTGCAGATTCATTGGCTGATAGAATTATAGGTCTATATGCTATCGGTAACAGTATCCGTGAAATCAGCGATATACTTGAGGAACAGTTTGGTAATCGTATATCAGCTGAGACAATTAGCAGCATTACAGACCGAGTCCTTCCGGAGATCCAAAGTTGGAAAAGCCGTCCGCTGGATCGTGTTTATCCAATAGTTTGCTTGGATGCCGTACACTACAAGGTAATGGATGAGAAGAACCGTCCAGTTACACGTGCCATCTACAATGTTCTTGCGATTACAACAGAAGGCAGAAAGGAGCTTCTTGGTATGTTCATATCTAAAAGTGAGGGCGTAAATTTCCGGCTAAGCGTTCTGACAGACTTGCAGTCAAGAGGCGTACAAAATATCCTAATAGCTTGTGTTGATGGATTGAAAGGCTTTCCAGATGCAATTGCCAGCGTTTATCCTGAGACTACTGTGCAGCTTTGTATTGTTCACCAGATACATAATTCCATCAAGTATGTTGCCAGCAAGAACCAGAAAGAGTTCATGAAGGACCTTAAACTTGTTTACCAGGCAGTCAATAAAGATGCTGCAGAAAAAGCATTGGATGATCTTGAGCTGAAATGGGGAGAGGATTATCCTATTGTTATCAAAAGCTGGCGAGACAACTGGGATAAACTCACGGCATAATTCCAGTACTCTGAACACATACGAAGAATCATTTACACCACGAATACCGTGGAAGGATACCACAGACAACTTCGTAAGGTCACTAAAAACAAGGGCGTATTTACATCTGATACAGCTTTGGAAAAACTTGTATATCTAGCCTTTACGCGTATTCGCAAGAAATGGACTCAACCGGTCCAGAACAGGGGACAAACGGCCCAGCAGTTGGCAATCCTATTCCCGGACAGATTCAAATTAATAGGATAATTAAGTATCTGTTTTTGAGTTCTTTGATTTTTTTGATAAATTAGCGGAGCGGTTTTGAAATTTGAAGGTTCAAAACCACTCCGACAAAAATAACTTGACACAGTTTATTTTACACTACCTATATGCCCAAAATCATTTTTTTATTTTTGAATTGAAAAGATAGGTAGATATCGAGATAAGAACTCCTCATCATACTTAGATAATTCGTTTTCTAATTCAATTCTCGTCCACCATTCTGTCCATATTTTATTCGCATATCTAAGTTTGCATAAATAATCAGTTAATCCTTTTGTAAGGTGCGATGTCGTAATAAGCCAATATCCATCACAATCATAATATTCAAGCATATCTCTGATATCTAAGACATCTCTTTTCGAAATTCCTTTTGAATATGCTTTACATTGTACTATGATTTTCTTTAATTCATAAATAGGTTTGTTTTCCTCTACATTATCTTTAGATACTATAATCTCAGCAATTAAGTCTCGACCGCCATCAGGTTCATAAGTACTTGATACTTTTCTAACCCAACTAACTTCTGGATGTTTAGATAATAAATCATAAACTAAATCCTCAAATTTATCTGGTGCTATTTTCTTTTGCCAAATAACCTTTGCTGTATTGAATATATATTTATTCTCATTTTCATGTCTAATTCTTATTTTTTCTTTTTCTATATCAAATTGTGTCTTTCCACATTCAGCATCAAGAAAAATAATAAATTGCTCTGATTGTACTATAACTTTATTATTCAAAAAATGGTAGTTACATACCTTTTCTTTTAGTTTCTTAGCGATGCTATTAAGCTGTTTATTTAATTTATTAGATAGAGCATATTTATTTAAGTCGCCATTCCCAATAAACAATAAAGAATTAACACCTTCTATCACCGTATAATTCTTTTGGATGAGATTTAAAAACAATGAAATTATTTTTGACTTTATAATACACACCTGTTTATTAGGATATCTTTTATACTCCCATCCAGGGAATTCTCTAGAGGACTCTATGCAATTCGCATTCTTATATATCTCATTTATCTTTGAATGTTGAGGAATTGGTTTTATACTTAAGACATCAGGAATTTCAGTTTTATTATTTAATTCAAGATAATTACCTACCATTATTTGAGCGAAACAATTTGCAAAAAAAATCTGCTTATCAATTATTTCTTTAAAATTATCGGAGTTTATTATGTGAAAATGTGGAAGCAGGATACGTGCATATATTTCATCTTCAAAACCGATAATAGGGTGTTGGATATCTATAATTGTTATATTATCATCAAGAAGCAATGAATAACAAATACTAATTATGTCATGTAGATCTGTTCGATCACCTCCAAAAATCCAACTACTCGTCCTTATAGAATTATAGAAACAGAAGATATCTCCAACTTTTTCCACAACAAAAGACACACCCCAAAATGGTAGTAAGTCTATTTGTAAACCGTCATTTGTTGTATATATTAAATTCTCTCTATTTACATTGAAATCAGAATTATCTTTATTGAGGTATGTTATATATTTTATAATTTTATCTAACATAATTATTTGAATTTATGTTCAAAATTCTTTCTGTGAAAACCAAATTAAAGGAATAGTAAATGCGTTTAACTTTTTAATAGCTTCAAATCGCAACAAATAATAATTATAACTACATACAAATATAGTGTATATTTGATAGATAGAAGTGGAATTCTAATCAGAATTTTCAATACTATCATTCATAAACAAATAGTAATTATTTGTTTGGTCGGTGGCGGTCAAGAAATCAATACGGGAGAAGCTGGTATATCAGAATGGATCAATGCTTTAAATACATAATTTAAACATTGGAATATATATATTCAATTATATCATCAACATAATCCGTCCTTCTGCCTTGACAAACATATCGGGAAAGCGGCAGACAACGGCATAAACCTGATTAGACGTAACAGGTTGGCCGTCCTTGCGGATATGCAACCGTTGGCGGTTAATCATTTCCGCAATCTGCTCCGTCCGCATTCCTCGGTTTTGGCTTGCGAGGCAATAAAGTATAGCTTCTTCGATTTTCATAAATTTAATAGCAATAAGTTATCTTGCGCGTTTTCTTCTGTTCTTCTTAATCGAGTTTACCAAATCATAATATTCGCTAGGACTTAATTCTTCCTCTTTACATAGATGATGAAGTTCATCGAGCATTCCGAGCGTTCTTAAGATACGAAGAAATGTATCAAACGATTTTATCTCCCCAGATTCAACCTTTTGGACGGATGATCGTGATATTAACGCAAACTCAGCCAAACTTTCTTGCGTTATATTTTGCTTTAGTCTGGTCGCCTTGATCTTTTCACCAATCTTCGTTTGGATCTGAACATCTGATAGAGCATAGATATCTTCCATAATGATTGCATTTGTAAGCATTACAACGCAAATATACGAATAATGCTTTAATATAAAAGCTTTATGGATGTTATTTTAATATAGTTATTGCTTTTAATTGGAAAAACTACTCTATGCCATGATATTTTTTCGGGATTCATAAATTAAAATATGCAATCATAATAGATTATCGTTTGCGTTAATTTAACGGGCAACATCGTCTTTTACTTATCGCGCACGATAGTTTATAGTACTCCACCAAAAGAAAATCAACTTTACTTTAATCTCGTACTCATATATACGGATAATAAAGTAAAGTCAAAAGAAGGGAAAAGAAGAAATGGCTTGCGCCATAATTTTTCTTTTTACCAGCAATATCAACTTGTAATTAGACCACTTTTTCTCTTTTCGAGGAGAGAATATACTATCTCAATACATTTAGTTGACAACAGTTGGCGATAATACGCAAAAAAAGAATCGCTCCTCTGTACTAAGAAGAGGTGCGATTCTTGATGCCTGGTGGTAATACTTACATACACTCAAACTATACAAATAGATCCTCTAGTGTAACTTCGCTTTGTATAATTCCAGAATGAGAGTTCTGACGAACGCCGTAAGTTGTTACCATAGTAAGATGAACTGCCTTGCGTGTATTAGTTGAATCTATGAAGGCAGATTTCTTGTTGCGTAGATTACGTTCATACTCCGCATCAATAGAGAACTCTGACAAGGAATATTTCATTTCACATACATTAATCACTTGGTCATTGCGATCTATCAACAAGTCTATCTGTGCGCCATCACTATTTTCATCAGCTTCTTTTCGCCAAGAATATACATTGCTCAATACGCCAGCAATACCCAATCCTACTTTGATTTGTTGTACATGTGCCAAACAGAGTCGTTCAAAAGCCAATCCGCTCCAAGCACGATGCATGGCAGAATCGGTCGATGCGGACCAGAAATGTTCGTCATTATTCTCATTTTGCTGGACGAACTTAAAGTAAAATAGTGTATAGTTATCAATAAGTTGGTAAATGGTTTGTTTAGACTTTTTTCCATAACCATTGTATTTGCGAATAAATCCGCAGTATTCCAACTCATCAAGCACCTTACTCAAAGCTCCACCACTTTGCTTATCGGTTATCTCTAATATTTCTTCGCGGGTCATTCCTGTCTTCTTCCGGCCAAGAGCTGTAACGACATCTATATATAGTTCAGGTGACTTAAACAACGATGCATAAAGTTGATTAAACTCATTGGTCAATTTGCCATTCTTGGCAAAGAACATTTTATCGATATTTTGGGCTAAGCTCAATCCTTTTTCAAGAAGACTCCAATAGAATGGTATACCACCCAATACCATATAACACTCTGCAATTTGGTAACGACTCATTTCGAGACCCTTGTTTTGAACAAACATTTCGCACTCCCTCAAAGTAAAAGGTTGAAGGGCTATGCGCTGCGTTACACGATTATGAAGACCTCCGTGGTCATTAATAACCTTATTGATAATCCATGAAGTTGCGGAACCACAAATAATTAAAACTATATCCTTTCGAGCAGATGCCCAACCATTCCAAAAATGCTCAAAAGCAGATAGAAAATTTGAACGTGGGGTATCCATCCAAGGAAGTTCATCGAGGAAGACAATCTTCTTTTCATCAGTCGAATTCTTCAAATAGTGTGAAAGCAAACTGAACGCCTCTAACCAAGATTGCGGTATCGGACAGTCATCATAACCAGCATCACGAAGTGAAATAGCAAAACTAAACAACTGGTCCTTGGTCTTACCTTTTGCCAAACCCGTATGCTGGAATGTAAACTTATAACCAAAAGTCTCACGTATGAGATAGGTCTTACCTACGCGTCTACGACCATAGACAGCTATTAATTCTGAATACTCAGATTCTGCCGCTGAAAGCAATATTTTCTGCTCTTCTTTTCTACCGATTATCATAACTAATGAGTTTTGTTTACGCAAAAATAAGACAAAAACTTCATATAACGCGCCAAATCTATGAAAAATATTGCGATTTGGCGGGTTATAATATATTTTTCACAAGAAAATATCAGTTTGGTTTCATTTAGTTGACAACAGTTGGCGATAATACGCAATAAAAATTGTACCTTTGCACTTAGAAAAAGAGGTGAACTTCTGGATGGAAAACTCAGTTTTTCCATGACTCAAGAGAACGAACGTTGGAACGGCAAAAATGGCGGATTTTTCTACCGCGGAACAAGTAAGAAAAGGTTTTCTACCGTTTAAAGCGTAAGATTCTCATAATTAAATAGTTCTACATGTTGCATCGGAAAATAACCGTCACCCGGCAAAAATGCACCGGAACAATACGGCTGGGGGTTTCTTCAGCCGCCCGATTTTGGCGTCGGCGATTCG
>OGUK01001207.1_pt1 | contig 17442 bp, 10 predicted proteins | sample 1553151 | NCBI WGS metagenome assembly OGUK01 (sample SAMEA2580208, study PRJEB22360) | human gut metagenome | biome: human gut; feature: human-associated habitat; material: faeces | place: Denmark | collected 2008/2010
ACGCTATATAATTAAGCCCTTTCAGGGCACCCCCAATAAATATATAATTGTAAGAACCGATAAATTCTTATTTAACCGATAAATTCTCATTTAACCGATAAATTCCCATTTAACGAATGAAATATATAAATAAAGAATTATGAATAAAAGACCATTTATCATCTTATCAGCTTTTCTGTTGCTATTTTCCTTGATAGAAAAAGGGCAGGCTACAGAAACTTACCGTCCCGAGACATCGGTTGCCGGATTCATCCAGCTTCCCGGTAGCGGGCGACAAGTCTATAATTTCAATCCGGGATGGCGCTTTTTCAGAGGCGATGTCCGGGGAGCAGAAGTGGTAAACTTCGATGACCGTTCCTGGAATGTCGTTTCCACCCCTCATACCGTAGAGTTGATGCCGGCCGAAGGAAGTGGATGCCGCAATTATCAAGGACCGGCCTGGTATCGTAAGCACTTTGTCCTCCCCGCCGAAACAAAAGGGCAACGGGTGGTGCTTCATTTTGAAGCAGCTATGGGCAAACAGATTCTTTATCTGAATGGTAAACGCATCCAGGAACATCTGGGAGGTTATCTGCCTTTTACTTTAGACTTGACCGCCAATGGTGTACAAGCCGGAGACTCCTGTCTGCTCGCTGTTTTCACGGACAACAGCGATGACAAATCCTATCCTCCCGGAAAACGTCAATATACATTAGACTTTGCTTATCATGGTGGCATTTACCGTGATGTATGGATGATTGCCAAATCTCCGGTAGCTATTACTGACGCTATTGATTCACAAACCGTTGGCGGTGGAGGTGTATTCATTCATTTTGATAAGATCAGTGAAAAGAGTGCGCAGGTATATGTAAACACCGAAGTTCAGAATGACGACGCCCGTTCCGAGTCAGTCACTGTAGAAACGACTTTGACAGACGCGGATGGAAAAGTAATCAAACGCAGTTCAGGAAAACTTTCTTTAAAGCCGGGAGAGAAAAAATCCATCTGTCAACAGATGGAAGTAAAGAATCCTACTCTTTGGTCACCGGATACACCTTATTTATATAGGGTACAATCACGTATTAAAAAAGGAAATAAATCCATTGACGGAGGCATTACCCGTGTCGGTATTCGTCTGGCAGAATTCCGTGGTAAAGACGGATTCTGGCTGAATGGCAAACCTTTCGGACAACTGGTAGGAGCCAATCGCCATCAGGATTTTGCATACGTAGGCAATGCTTTGCCAAACTCACAGCAATGGCGTGACGCCAAACGTCTGCGTGATGCCGGATGTACCATTATTAGGGTAGCCCACTATCCCCAAGACCCTGCCTTTATGGATGCCTGTGACGAGCTCGGCCTGTTCGTGATTGTCGCTACTCCGGGATGGCAGTACTGGAACAAAGACCCGAAATTCGGAGAGTTGGTTCATCAGAATACCCGCGAAATGATTCGTCGTGACCGTAATCACCCTTCCGTATTGATGTGGGAACCCATCTTGAATGAAACCCGCTATCCGCTCGATTTTGCCTTGAAAGCTCTTGAGATTACCAAAGAAGAATATCCCTATCCGGGACGTCCGGTAGCTGCTGCCGATGTCCATTCGGCCGGAGTGAAAGAGCATTATGACGTTGTTTATGGCTGGCCGGGTGATGATGAAAAGGAAGACAAGCCGGAGCAATGTATCTTTACCCGTGAATTCGGGGAGAATGTAGACGACTGGTATGCTCACAACAATAATAACCGTGCCAGCCGCAGTTGGGGAGAACGCCCGTTACTGGTACAGGCTATGTCCTTGGCAAAGAGCTATGACGAGATGTACCGCACGACCGGTTTATTTATCGGTGGCGCCCAATGGCATCCGTTCGACCATCAGCGTGGTTACCATCCGGATCCTTATTGGGGCGGTATTTATGATGCTTTCCGTCAGAAGAAATATGCGTATGAAGTATTTCGCAGCCAGTCGCCGGCTAGTCTCCAACACCCATTGGCAGAATGTGGCCCGATGATATTCATTGCTCATGAAATGTCACAGTTCTCCGATAAGGACGTAGTTGTATTCACAAACTGTGATTCAGTCCGTCTTTCTATTTATGATGGAACGAAAACCTGGACAAAACCGGTGATTCATGCCAAAGGGCACATGCCGAATGCTCCCGTTATATTCGAGAATGTCTGGGACTTTTGGGAAGCACGCGGATATAGCTATACTCAAAAAAACTGGCAAAAAGTGAACATGGTTGCCGAAGGAATCATCGACGGAAAAGTGGTATGCACTCAAAAGAAAATGCCTTCCCGACGTTCCACCAAACTACGCCTTTACATAGATACCCAAAAAGTGAACCTGGTAGCTGACGGCTCCGACTTTATCGTCGTAGTTGCTGAAGTAACCGATGATAGTGGAAATGTGCGCCGTCTGGCAAAAGAGAATATCGTTTTCACGGTAGAAGGTGAAGGAGAAATCATCGGAGATGCTACTATTGGCGCTAATCCCCGTGCGGTGGAGTTCGGCTCCGCTCCGGTGTTGATTCGTTCTACCCGGAAAGCCGGAAAAATAAAGGTGAAAGCCCGCGTACAGTTTGAGGGTACTCAAGCTCCGACAGCTACTGAAATTGAACTGGAAAGCGTTCCTGCAGAATTTCCTTTCTGCTATGAGGAACAGACTTATGAAATACAAAGGACAACACCGTCCACTCTCAATGTAAACCCGGGCAAAGAATCATCTGAAGGAAAAGTGCAACTGACAGAAGAAGAACGCCAACGAGTGTTGGATGAAGTAGAACGTCAACAGACTGAATTTGGAACTGAAAAATAGTACGATAAAGTGATTAGCAGGTTAGTGATTAGTGATTAGCGGGGTGACCTGCCAACTTGTTTTTTATATGTTACTAAAGCACTATTCAAAAAAAAAGACTATCTTTGAGTACGTTTAATTCCAATTATAGCCATCAATGAGAAAACGGAATATTCTAATACTATTACTATCCATGATAGGTATGTATGCTTTTGCCTATCCAAATATGATTGTAGAACACTACACGGCTGAACGTGGTTTGCCTAATAATATCGTAAACTGTACATTAAAAGGACAAGACGGATTTATCTGGTTTGGTACCTGGTATGGACTATGCAGCTTTGACGGAAGTAAATTCCGTTCCTACGATAATCATGACGGCTTTTATTCCACAGATATTCCGCCGCGTAAAATTCAGCGCATCGTAGAAGATAAGAATGGTTTTCTGTGGATTAAGACTATCGACCGTAAACTCTATCTGTTCGATAAACGGCATGAGAGCTTTCACGCCGTCTACGATGATGTGAAAGAATATTCCGAGAACATTCAGATTATCAAGATTCAGACGACCGAAGACGGCGACGTATTGTTGCTGACAAAAGATAAAAGTCTTTTGCGTGCGTACACCGACAAGGAAGGTAAAATAACGATGAAACAATTGCATGATTCGCGTCCTAACGTGAACGTGTACGACATGCGTCTGAAACACAACATATTCTGCGAAACAGCCGAATTTATCAATTGGATCGGTATGGATTATCAGATTCTGTCCCTACGGAAAGGGGAAGCGCTGAAAGACAAACCTGCCGACTTTATACAGAAAAAAGTATCTGCTAACCCCGATCAGTTTACTTGTGCCTCCTATAATTCTAAATTCTTATGGTTGGGAGACAAGAAAGGCCACATTTATAGCATTGATCCGCAAAACGGAGTGGTCAACCGTTACGAGATACCGGAAATCAAACAGCCGGTTTCTAATTTGCTGGTAACGGAATCCGGTCTGATGTACATTACCACCAACGAAGGAGCATACGAGTACAATATCGGCTACAAACAGTTGACCAAGCTCCCCTTTACCATCCCCGAAAAGGACAATGGAATTATATTCTATGATAAATACGATAAGGTATGGTTTCAGGAGGGTAACCAAGCATTGACCTATTATGATCCCCTGAACAGGAGCCATCACCGCTTTACATTCCCCAATCAGAACGCAATCGGCAATTTTGAAATGCAGGATGCCGGCGAACAAGGCATGTTCTTTATGACTCCGGGAGGAGAAATTCTTCTATTCGACAGGGAGAAACTGGAAATGACCCGTATCAACCAATTGAAGCCTTTCTCCGACGATCTTCCCAATCAGCTTTTCTTCCATCTTCTGCTGGATAAAGATGGCATCCTTTGGCTGGCATCTACGAGCAGCGGAGTATACAGGCTTAATTTCCCCAAGAAGCAATTCCAACTGCTGACAGAAGTTTCTCCATCTCCGGTGGTGCCCGAGAGATCGACTTCTTGGAATCAGGGAATACGTGCTCTCTTCCAGGCGCAAAATGGGGATATTTGGGTAGGAACCCGCTGGCAAGCCTTGTATCGCCTGGATCGTAACGGACAAGTGAAACAAATCTTCTCGGATAAGAACTATCTGTTAGGAGCCGTATATCATATTATGGAAGACAAAGACGGTAATCTTTGGTTTTCCACCAAGGGAAACGGGCTTGTTAAAGCCGAACCGGACATGAATTCACCGCACGGGTTGCGTTTTACCCGTTATATCAATGACCCCAAGAATCCGAATTCTATCAGTAACAACGATGTGTACTTTACCTATCAGGACAGCCAGGGACGCATTTGGGTAGGATTACTGGGAGGAGGTCTGAATCTAATTTCCGAAGAGAACGGAGCAATTACCTTTATACATAAATACAATGGCTTGAAACAATATCCTGCATACGGTCTTTATATGGAGGTACGTACCATGACGGAAGATGAAGACGGACGTATTTGGGTAGGAACAATGGATGGCCTGATGTCTTTCGACGGACATTTCACTACCCCCGAACAGATCCAGTTTGAAACGTACCGCCAGGTCAGCGAAAATTCAAACGTAGCGGATAACGATATTTATGTACTCTACAAAGATACTGATTCGCAAATCTGGGTAAGTGTATTCGGAGGCGGTTTGAATAAATTAGTCCGCTATGATAAAGAAAAGCGTGAACCGATCTTCAAATCATACGGCATACGCGAAGGAATGAATAACGATGTAGTCAAGTCCATCGTAGAAGATAAAAACGGTAACTTGTGGTTTACAACGGAAATTGGCTTGTCTTGCTTCAATAAAGCTACCGAACAGTTTCGTAACTACGACAAATACGACGGTTTCCTGAACGTAGAACTGGAAGAGGGTAGTGCCCTCCGTACCTTGAATGGAGATTTGTGGATTGGTACCCGGCAGGGAATCCTGACATTCTCTCCCGACAAACTGGAAACATTGCATACGAACTACGATACACGTATTGTTGACTTTAAAGTTTCCAACCGCGATCTGCGTAGTTTCCGCGAATGTCCGATTCTGAAAGAATCCATCACATACGCCAAAGCAATCGAACTTAACTACAATCAATCCATGTTCACGATTGAATTTGCCGCATTGAATTTCTATAATCAGAACCGGGTATCTTACCGATATATACTCGAAGGATATGAAAAAGAATGGCATTATAACGGAAAGAACCGTATCGCTTCTTATACCAACGTACCTCCCGGAGACTATACATTCCGTGTAGAAACCGTAGATGAAGCCAATCCGGAGCTGGTTTCCAACTGTACACTGGCCATCACTATCCTTCCACCGTGGTGGTTGAGCTGGTGGGCAACCCTTATATATGTAATTCTAGGTTTGGCAGCTCTCTATTTCAGCCTGCGCCTGGCTTTCTTCATGCTCAAAATGAAGAATGATATTTATATCGAGCAGAAGGTATCGGAGATGAAAATCAAGTTCTTTACCAATATCTCCCATGAATTGCGCACTCCTTTGACATTGATAAAAGGTCCGATACAGGAACTAAGAGAACGCGAAAAGCTCTCTCCGAAAGGATTGCAATATGTGGATCTGATGGAGAAGAACACCAATCAAATGCTGCAATTAGTGAATCAGATCCTTGATTTCCGGAAGATTCAGAACGGCAAGATGCGTTTGCATGTGTCATTAATTGATTTTAATGAGATGATAGCTTCTTTCCAGAAAGAATTCCGGGTACTTTCCGAAGAAAACGAGATCAGTTTTACTTTCCAGTTGCCGGATGAACCGATTATGGTATGGGCGGACAAGGAAAAAATGAGCATTGTTATCCGCAACATCATATCCAACGCATTCAAATTCACTCATTCCGGAGGAAGTATTTATATAACTACCGGATTGACAGACGACGGTAAACGTTGTTACGTACGGGTGGAAGATAACGGAGTAGGTATTCCACAAAATAAACTGACCGAGATTTTCGAACGCTTCTCGCAAGGAGAGAACGCGAAAAACTCCTATTATCAGGGCACGGGTATCGGATTGGCACTTTCAAAAGAGATCGTCAATCTGCATCACGGACAGATTCGTGCCGAAAGTCCCGAAGGACAAGGAGCGGTGTTTATTGTGGAACTCCTGATGGATAAGGAGCATTACCGCCCGTCGGAAGTAGATTTCTATGTGGGAGATACGGAGACAGCCCCTATTGCGGTAGAACAAGATCCTGTTGCAAATGCCATATCCGAAGACGGTACGGAGGAAGAAGAACCGGAAATCGACGCTTCATTACCGACCCTTCTGTTGGTGGAAGATAACAAAGACCTTTGCCAGTTGATAAAGCTTCAGCTGGAAGACAAGTTCAATATCCATATTGCCAATAACGGAGTGGAAGGTTTGAAGAAAGTACATCTGTATCATCCGGATATTGTGGTGACCGATCAGATGATGCCCGAAATGGATGGGCTTGAAATGTTGCAATCCATCCGCAAAGATTTCCAAATCAGTCATATCCCTGTCATTATCCTGACTGCGAAGAATGATGAAGGCGCCAAGACCAAAGCGATCACTTTAGGGGCGAACGCCTACATTACCAAACCTTTCAGTAAGGAATATCTGTTGGCACGTATCGACCAGTTGCTTGCCGAACGTAAACTGTTCCGTGAACGAATTCGTCAGCAAATGGAAAACCAGACAACGACCGAAGAAGACAGCTACGAACAATTTTTGGTAAAGAAAGACGTACAGTTCCTCGAAAAGATACATCAGGTCATTGAAGAAAATATGGACGACAGTGACTTTAACATTGACACCATAGCATCCGGTATCGGATTGAGCCGTTCGGCATTCTTCAAGAAACTGAAGAGTCTTACCGGCCTGGCACCCGTCGATCTGGTAAAAGAGATTCGTTTGAATAAATCTATCGAGCTGATTAAAAATACGGATTTAAGTGTTTCCGAAATTGCTTTTGCTGTCGGATTCAAGGATTCGGGATATTATAGCAAGTGTTTCCGGAAAAAATATAATCAGTCCCCTCGCGAATATATGAATGAATGGCGGAAAGGAGAGAGATAACCGATTACAAAATGCTTTCTTAATCGTCCTTTTAGAAACCTAATTAAGATTCGAAAGAATGAACAACATTAAGAAAGTATTATCAGCGTGGATGCTGGTTGCCTGTGTACTACCTGTGGCAGCCCAGTATCCTGTAATTCCGGACTCGGTAAAAGCAAGAGGAGCAAAACAAGAAGCGGAGTTTGAACGGAAATCGGATGCGGCATGGGAAAAAGCTTTGCCGACAGTGTTAGAAGAAGCAAAGAAAGGTCGTCCCTATAAGCCTTGGGCCTCCAAACCCGAAGATTTGATAAAAAGTAATATCCCGGCTTTCCCCGGCGCGGAAGGCGGAGGTATGTATACTCCCGGTGGTCGTGGCGGTAAAGTGATCGTAGTCACTTCGCTGGAAGATTCCGGTCCCGGAACATTACGCGAAGCCTGCGAAACGGGAGGTGCACGTATTATTGTATTCAATGTAGCGGGAGTGATTCGGTTGAAAAGCCCGATTAGCGTACGTGCCCCTTATGTAACGATTGCCGGACAAACAGCTCCCGGAGATGGTATCTGCGTCACCGGACAATCTTTCCTGATCGATACACACGATGTCGTGATTCGCCACATGCGCTTCCGCCGCGGTGCGCAGGACGTAGCTTTCCGTGATGATGCAGTAGGAGGGAATGCGGTTGGAAATATCATGATTGACCATTGCTCCGCCAGTTGGGGATTGGATGAAAACATGTCTATCTACCGTCATGTATACAACAGAGGGGCAGACGGACACGGGCTGAAACTTCCGACAGTAAACATTACCATCCAGAATTCTATTTTCTCTGAAGCATTGGATACCTACAATCATGCTTTCGGTGCAACCATCGGTGGGCATAACAGTATGTTCTGCCGTAATCTTTTTGCTTCCAACATCAGCCGGAATAGTTCGGTAGGTATGGACGGCGACTTTAACTTCGTCAATAATGTTGTTTTCAACTGGTGGAACCGTTCCGTAGACGGAGGCGATCACAACAGTTTCTACAATATGATAAACAACTATTTCAAACCCGGTCCGATCACTCCGATAGGTAAACCGATTTCTTATCGTATTCTCAAACCGGAAGCGGGACGTGACAAAAACAGACCGCTTTCATTCGGAAAAGCATACGTAAACGGAAATATTATCCATGGCAATGCTAAAGTTACAAAAGATAACTGGGACGGAGGCGTACAACTTAAAGAAGAGGTGGACGCCACAAAGTTTTTGCCGCTAATTAAATCGGACGAGGCTTTCAAAATGCCACCGGTAACTGTAATGGATACCAAAAAAGCTTATACCTTTGTATTAGATAATGTAGGAGCTAATTTTCCGAAACGTGACGCAGTAGATGCACGTGTCATTAAAACCGTACAAACAGGAAAGGCCATTTATGCGAAAGATGCACCGGAGTTTGTCTCTCCTTACGTGAAGAGACGGTTACCGGCCGATTCTTACAAGCAAGGTATCATCACAGATATTCGTCAGGTAGGCGGCCTGCCCGAATATAAAGGTGAAGCGGTAGTAGACTCGGACGGCGACGGTATGCCGGATGCTTGGGAAATTGCCAGCGGATTGAATCCGAACGACCCGGCTGACGCAAACATGGACTGCAACGGTGACGGATATACCAATATTGAAAAATACATCAATGGTATAGACACCAGAAAGAAAGTGGACTGGACAGACTTGAAGAACAATTACGATACATTGTCTAAACGGAAAAGTCTGTTGTAACCGGATGAAAAGAGATTAAAGTTTATTGTAATGAAAATACAAGTAAGAACGATCCTTTTAGGATTATTGAGCATTGGGTTTGTGCAAAGTTATGCGCAAACCTTTGCTTTACAGGTTAAGAATGACCAGATCACTTACCTGAATGATGATCGGGGAAACCGGATTCTCGATTTCTCTACATGCGGATATAAATCCTCCGAACAGGATATTCCTTCTGTCCGTAATGTGGTATTTGTACCCTGGAAAGCCGGAGATAATACTGCGCGTATTCAACGTGCCATTGATTATGTAGCTTCGCTGGCTCCTGACGCTTCCGGTTTTCGGGGAGCCGTATTACTCGATCAGGGAGAGTTTTCCCTGTCCGGCAGTATTCGTATCTCCGCATCCGGAATTGTATTGCGGGGAACGGATAAAGAAAAAACAATACTGCTGAAAAAAGGCGTAGACAGAGGTGCGCTTATCTATATGGAAGGAGTGGACGACCTGAATGTGCAAGACACATTGAAGGTGCTTTCCCACTATGTTCCGGTAAACGCGAGAACATTGGAAGTCGCTTCGGGTGTTTCTCTGAAAAAAGGAGACCGTGTCATGGTTACCCGTCCTTCCGGCAAAGAATGGATTGCCTCTTTGGGTTGTGATATTTTTGGAGGAGGTATCAGTGCTTTGGGATGGAAAGAAGGTGACATGGATCTGACTTGGGACAGAACAGTCTGCGAAGTAAACGGCAACCAAGTAACACTGGATGCTCCGCTGACCGTAGCTTTGGATGCCAACTATGGAACTTCTTCCCTGTTGACTTATCAATGGAACGGACGTATTCACGATTGTGGCGTAGAAAATATGACACTGATTTCTGATTACGACAAGCGTTATCCTAAAGACGAGGATCATTGCTGGACAGGTATTTCCATTGAGGATGCGGAAAACTGTTGGGTGAGACTGGTCAATTTCAAGCATTTTGCAGGAAGTGCTGTAATTGTTCAGCGTACAGGTTCCAAAATTACCGTTGAAGACTGTATCTCGAAAGAACCCGTTTCAGAAATCGGAGGGATGCGTCGTTGCACTTTCCATACGCTGGGACAACAAACTTTATTTCAACGCTGCTATTCGGAACAGGGTATTCATGACTTTGCTGCCGGATATTGCGCAGCCGGTCCCAATGCTTTTGTACAATGTGATTCGTACGAATCTTTGGGATTCAGTGGCTCTATTGATGCCTGGGCATGCGGACTATTGTTTGACGTAGTAAATATCGACGGTCATAACCTGACTTTCAAGAATTTGGGACAAGATAAAAACGGAGCCGGTTGGAATACGGCAAACAGCTTGTTTTGGCAATGTACCGCAGCGGAAATCGAATGTTATGCCCCGGCAAAAGATGCGATGAACCGTGCATACGGTTGTTGGGCACAATTCTCCGGTGACGGTGAATGGGCACAGTCCAACAATCATGTACAACCTCGCAGTATTTTTTATGCTCAATTGGGAGAACGGTTGAATAAAGAATGTGCAGAACGTGCACGTATTCTTCCTAGAAATACAAGTGCAACCAGTAGTCCTACAGTGGAAGTAGCTATGGAACTCGCTAAAGAAGCATATAAACCACGGTTGACGTTGGAACATTGGATCGGTGATAATAAGTTTGCTCCTTCGGTGGCATCAACCGGAGTAAAATCAATCGATGATATTAAAGAGAAAAAGAGCGCTGCGCTTGCAAATTCTTCTTCTTCTTCTTCTTCTTCTTCTTCTTCTTCTGCTGCTTCTGCTGCTTCTGCTGCTAAATTATTAACCCAACCGGAAGTAACTGTAACCAATGGACGTATTCAGATGAACGGTGCTCTATTGGTGGGAGGCACTCATACCACCCCTTGGTGGAACGGAAAGCTCAAAACCAATTATCTGAAAAAGGCAAGTCCGGCCATCACCCGCTTTGTGCCGGGACGCGAGGGATTGGGATTAACCGACCGCATTGATTCTGTAGTCGACTTTATGAAACAGAAAAACATTCTTGTTTTCGATCAGAATTACGGTCTTTGGTATGACCGTCGCCGGGATGACCACGAACGGGTTCGCCGTCGGGATGGTGATGTATGGGGACCTTTCTATGAACAGCCATTCGGTCGTAGCGGTCAGGGGACAGCATGGGAAGGATTGAGCAAATATGATTTGAAACGCCCTAATGCATGGTACTGGAGCCGCTTAAAAGAATTTGCAGAAAAAGGAAATAAGGACGGACTGCTGTTGTTCCATGAAAACTATTTCCAGCACAATATATTGGAAGCCGGTGCGCATTGGGTAGATTCTCCATGGAGAAGCAGCAATAACATCAATCAGACCGGATTTCCTGAACCTGCTCCATTTGCCGGAGACAAACGAATCTTTGTGGCGGATATGTTCTATGACATCAGTCATCCTGTTCGTCGTGAATTGCACAGACAATATATCCGTCAGTGCCTGAATAACTTCGCAGACAATTCGAATGTTATTCAGTTGACAAGTGCCGAATTTACAGGCCCGTTGCACTTCGTACAATTTTGGTTGGACGTGATAGCTGAATGGGAAACTGAAACCGGGAAGAAAGCGAAAGTGGCATTGAGTACAACGAAAGACGTACAGGATGCAATCCTTGCAGATCCTAAACGCGCTGCCGTAGTAGATATTATTGATATCCGGTATTGGCATTATAAAACAGATGGAATCTTTGCGCCAGAAGGTGGAAAAAATATGGCACCACGTCAGCACATGCGTAAGATGAAAGTAGGAAAGGTGACTTTCACAGAAGCATATAAAGCTGTCAATGAGTATCGTCAGAAATTTCCTCAAAAGGCAGTGACATTCTACGCACAGAATTATCCGGCTATGGGATGGGCTGTGTTTATGGCAGGAGGTTCATGTCCTGTAATTCCGTGCACAGATAAAGCGTTCCTGAAGGATGCAGCAGCAATGGAAGTGGAAGAAACAAATACGGATGAGTACAAGAAAATGGTAAAATCTGATATTGGAAGTATCATTTATTCCAAGTCCGGAACAGAAATTCCTGTTCAATTATCGTCCGGAAAGTATGTATTAAAGTACATCCACCCTGCTTCCGGAAAGATCGAAACGATAAATAAATCACTGAAAATAAACGGTTTATACAATCTAAAGGTACCAGATAAGAAAGAAGGCATTTATTGGTTCCATAAGTTATAAAGCAGAGAATCCCGTTGAAGACCATTCAGTGGGATTTTTGCTTTTTATTGGTAATTTCTAGTAAAAGAGTGTTATAAAACATGATACTTGTTTTTTCAATCCACAAACCAGATTTTACCTAACGTTGCGGTCGATACTGCTTAGTTTTGCAACATCAAATCAATCGAATTAATGCTATGATGGAACAGACTAATCATTCAACCGACACTTTGCTCGCTTCTTTTCAAGCGGGAAACATGGCAGCTTTTTCACAGCTGTATAACTTGCACATCAACGTCCTTTTTAATTACGGATTGAAGTTGACCATTGATAAAGAGTTACTGAAAGATTGTATTCATGACATCTTCGTGAAACTCTATACAAAGAAAGATGAATTAGGAACAATCGATAATTTGAGATCTTATTTATTCATCTCCTTAAAGAATAAGTTGTGTGATGAACTTCGCAGACGTATGTATATGTCTGATACGGCAGTAGAAGAAGTTAGCATATCCACTCCTACAGATGTAGAAGATGATTATATGGAAGAAGAGCAACGCAAGAATGAATTTTCATTGGTTAGACGTCTGCTCGACCAATTATCTCCCCGCCAACGTGAAGCGCTTACATTATATTATATAGAAGAAAAGAAATACGAGGATATCTGCGAGATTATGAATATGAATTATCAGTCTGTACGCAACTTGATGCATCGCGGATTGACAAAATTGCGTAGTCTGGCGAGTTAATTTTAGTAAAAAGGTAAATGGGTTGAGTACATAGACAGGATAACGCCGTCCTACTTATGTAAACGCTTAAAAAGGATGCGATATGTGCTCAAAGGTAATGGATTTTTTGACGGATGATGATTTTATCAACTATGTGCTGGGTGTAACTCCGCAATCAGCTTCCCAATGGGAAACTTATTTCAGAGAGCACCCGGAAGAGATGGCAGATGCAGAAGAAGCTAAAGCTGTATTATTGGCTCCGGCAAATGTAGACTGTGGCTTCTCAATAGTTGAAAATAACGAATTGAAAGATAGGATTATTAGTAGTATAAAAGATTTTTCGGGTATTTTGTAGATAGGTTAGTATAGTTAAGATAAAGTAGTTAGGTTAGTTAAGGCATTAAAAGATTGACGCAGTCTTTCACAGGAAGTTTAATTTTAAACACTGTGAAAGGCTGCGTTTTTTATTTGTTCTATTCAGGTTTATCGCCAGATTCCTGAATATCGAAAGCACTACTGAAACTGACTATTAATACGATACATCCGCCCAATATGCCGATAAGCATATAAGCGATACGGATATCGAACGCCTGCGAGATGGCACCGATAAGCAGGGGAGCAATCAACGAACCTATAAAACTGATACTTGACAGAATGGTAAGTGCAATACTGACCGGTGTTTTTGATTTGGCTCCCACGAAGCTGTACAAAGTAGGCACAATGCAGGATATTCCCAAGCCGACCAGCATGAAACCCAAAGAATTGATAATTACTTTCATGGCCATAGATTCGAAAACTCCTCCTAACAGGGCAGAAACAAAAAAGCCGATACAGATAAAGCTGCCCGCCAGTTGCAGGACTTTCTTCTTTCCCCAAAGCTGATAAGCGTAGTTAGTCAGGAAACGGCCCGTTGCCATCATAATCATAAATACAAGAAAACCGATTTGCAATGATTTAGGTACATGAACCACTGATTCGAAATAAACGGCACTCCAGTCGAACATTGCGCTTTCTACAATCAGCGCGAACAGTCCGACAAGTCCTAACTGCAAAAGCAACATTTCCGGTTTTTGAAATAACAGGCGAAAACCATTGGGAGCTTTGGCTGTATTTCTTTCCTGCGTCTTTGTATCAGAAACTTCCGTTTCCTGCGGTGCGCTCTCCTGCAAATATTTCCGCCCGGAAAGTGCAATTATAAGGATGATGATAAATATCAGTGTATAATGCCAGATGGGGGAGACTCCTGCCAAAATCATTACGAAGCCGATAAGTGCTCCTGCACATGCCCCCAGACTCCATCCTCCATGAAAAGTGGCCATAATGGTTTTACCATAGATACGTTCCACCTCAATGCCTTGTGTATTGAATGATATATCGCACAAATTCCAGCACACACCGAAGCAAAAGAGCAGAAAGCCTAAAAGATAGACCTCATGAGCCAGTCCGACACAAAGCAGGGATGAAGCGTATCCCAGGATACTGACCTGTACCATACTCCGGCTTCCTAACTTCGAAACAAGATAGCCAGCCAAGGGGATCGCGACAAATTTTCCGACAGGGATCATAAATAAAATCAGTCCCCAGTAGAAAGCATAATTTGCGGCAAAAACGTCTTTGAAATCAGGGATTCGGCTGGCCCAACTTGCCATACAAAGTCCTTGAGCGAAGAAAAAAGTCAATATGGCAAAACGTATTCTCTCTTTTGGATGCGTAAATTGGTTATTCATGCATTTTTTATTTTTAATCGCGGCAAAGGTATCTATTTTTTTTGTACTTTTGCGCCCGATTTAAAAATATCATATTCATGAAGACAGGCGAATCTTTATTATCCATAGGTAAATTTATTGCAGAATATTCAGCCCATTTAATGGGAGCCGGAGTACACACCTCGCGGGTAGTACGTAACACAAAGCGTATTGGAGAGGCTTTCGGACTAGATGTCAAATTAAGCGTATTTCATAGAAACATCATTCTGACTATTATAGACAAAGAAACAAACGAGGCTTGTAACGAGGTCATAGACATTCCTGCACACCCGATCAGTTTTGAACATAATTCAGAGTTAAGCGCATTAAGCTGGGAAGCAGTAGACAATCATTTGTCATTGGAAGAATTGAAAGACAAATACAAGAAGATTATTTCTGCTCCGCGGATACATCCGCTTTTCGTTTTACTACTGGTAGGATTTGCCAATGCGTCTTTCTGCAAATTGTTCGGCGGTGATTTAATTTCGATGGGAATTGTGTTCTCGGCTACCATTACAGGATTCTACCTGAAACAACAAATGCAGGCGAAAAAGATCAATCATTATGTTGTATTTATTGTTTCGGCTTTTGTTGCTTCCCTGTGTGCTTCCACCGCGCTGATTTTCGACACAACTTCGGAGATTGCCATGGCAACCAGCGTGCTTTATCTTGTGCCTGGGGTTCCCTTGATTAATGGCGTGATTGATGTAGTAGAAGGATACGTTTTAACAGGATTTGCCCGTCTGACAGAGGCTTCTTTGTTGATTGTCAGCATCGCTATCGGACTTTCCTTCACATTATTAATGGTAAAAAATAGTTTAATTTGATATGATAGCACTTGACATTCTTACGGATGGATTTTTTGCAGCAGTAGCAGGTATAGGATTTGGTGCAATTTCCGATCCTCCTTTGCGTGCATTCAAAATGATTGCCATACTGGCAGCACTGGGACACGCCTGTCGTTTTTGTTTGATGAACTATTTAGGCATGGACATTGCCACAGGTTCGTTGTTTGCCGGATTAGTCATCGGCTTCGGTAGTTTGTGGTTAGGGAAAAAAGTATATTGCCCGATGACGGTATTGTACATTCCGGCGTTGCTTCCTATGATTCCGGGAAAGTTTGCATACAACATGGTATTTTCACTTATCATGTGTCTGCAAAATGTGAATGATCCGGACAAGCTGGACAAGTTCATGTCGATGTTCTTCTCTAATACTCTGATAGCAAGCACAGTGATTTTCATGTTGGCGGTAGGAGCTACGTTCCCGATGTTCCTGTTCCCACATAGAGCCTTTTCATTAACAAGACACTAAAACGAACTTTTATGGAGATTTTTTGGAGAACAATTGCATATTATAATTCAGCTACCTGGCTATTACAGATAGTTATTATTCTGATTGGTATTGCATTGACCGGATTGCTTATCGGCCGACCACGTCCGTGGGTGAAAATGGCGATGAAGTTCTATATGATAGGCCTGTATACGTGGATTTCTTTGGTCTACTATTATATCTATTGTGAAGAGCGTAGCTATAATGGGGTGATGGCTATGTTTTGGGGGGTGATGGCTATCATTTGGATATGGGATGCGATTACGGGATACACGACTTTCGAACGTACCCACAAATACGACATCCTGTCCTATGTCTTGTTGGCAATGCCATTCATATATCCTTTAGTATCATTAGCGCGCGGACTTTCCTTTCCGGAAATGACTTCTCCGGTAATGCCTTGTTCTGTGGTTGTGTTTACCATTGGGCTATTATTACTGTTTGCTCACAAAGTGAATATGTTTCTGGTCCTTTTTCTTTGTCATTGGTCATTGATCGGATTATCCAAAACTTATTTCTTCCAGATTCCGGAAGACTTTTTGTTGGCAAGTGCAACCATTCCCGGCTTGTATCTTTTCTTCAGAGAGTATTTCCTGAATAACCTGCATGCCGATACGAAGCCGAAAGCAAAATATATTAATTGGTTATTAATAACTGTCTGTATCGGATTGGCTATATTACTGACTACTACAATGTTTCTGGAATTAGTACCCAAAAACTAATCTGAAACAGAGAGAATAGTTTTTTCTAGAAATAAAAAATCGCTTTTTATAACTATTAAAGTTATAGAAGGCGATTTTCACATACCTGCCTATTGAATGGCATAGAATATTCGAAGAGCATATTGCATGACAACGTCAGGCAGCCATTTCTTACTCTTAGCGAATGTGACTTGTATCCATGGTCCGACTTTCGTACGGAAGGGAGGATTTTTGCGTGCTACTATTTTACAGATTGCATGCCCCAACTTCTTCGGGTGACATCCGTTACGTTCTTCCTTTTCTATAATTTCCAATGATTTCAGGAAACTCTCCTTGTAATCGGTATTTACTCTTGTTGCTTCCGAAATATTCCGGTTATCTGTAAATCCGGTATTGAAATCTCCCGGTTCTACAATACAAACTTTTATATGAAACGGATGAACTTCCAAGGCTAAAGCCTCACTATATCCTTCGACCGCAAATTTAGAAGCGGAATAAAATCCCTGATAGGGGATACCCATTACTCCACCGATAGAACTGATATTGATGATTTTTCCTCTTCGTGCCTTGCGCATATAAGGCAGCACCACTTTGCACATGTTCACTACGCCGAAGAAATTAGTATTCATCTGCCCGGATATTTCATCTTCTGGTGCGAGT
>OGUK01001219.1_pt1 | contig 17352 bp, 12 predicted proteins | sample 1553151 | NCBI WGS metagenome assembly OGUK01 (sample SAMEA2580208, study PRJEB22360) | human gut metagenome | biome: human gut; feature: human-associated habitat; material: faeces | place: Denmark | collected 2008/2010
GGAAGAAGATCTTGAAGGAGAAGACTTTGACGAAGGCGACTTTGAGGAAGAAGATCTTGAAGGAGAAGACTTTGACGAAGGCGACTTTGAGGAAGAAGATCTTGAAGGAGAAGACTTTGACGAAGGCGACTTTGAGGAAGAAGATTTCGACGAGGAAGACTTTGACGAAGCTGACTTTGAGGAAGAAGATCTTGACGAGGAAGAACTTGAAGAGGCCGATTTTGACGAAGACGATGACGAAGACGACTTTGAAGACATAGATGATGAAGAAACCGATTTTGACGAAGGCGACTTTGAAGAAGATATGGACGAAGAGGATTTCGACGAAGAAGAGATCGACGATGACGAAGAGCTTGATTTTGGCGAAGACCTTGAAGGGGAAGATTTTGACGAAGCTGACTTTGAGGAAGAAGATTTCGACGAGGAAGACTTTGACGAAGGCGACTTTGACGAAGGCGACTTTGAGGAAGAAGATTTTGACGAAGAAGAGATCGAAGATGAGGATGACACAGAAGAATTAGAGATTGAAGAGCCATCCGAAGAAGAGATCCAGGCAAGAATTAAAAAGTCAAAAGGTGGAGTTCCATTTGATACCGGATTCGTTGTAACAGGAAGATATGATCTGAGTGCAACGAGTGAAATCGGATTAAAGGCAGGACTTACGGAAGAACAGAAGAAGTTATTCTCATATTTCGTTCCGGTAAGAGGAATGAGTGAACAGATCGTAGAGGTTCTTGATAATGACAGACGTGCCCAGAGAGAGGGTACTTCCAAGACAGGAAACCTTCTGGTAATCGGAAGAAAAGGATCTGGTAAAACAGTTCTTGCGGTTGATATCGTAAAAGCAATCCAGAAACAAAGAAATCTGAAACAGGGTAAAGTAGCGATTGTTACAGGTGAGTCTTTGAATAAGAAAGAACTTACGAATATCATCCAGAAGCTTCGTGGAGGAGCAATCATCATTGAACATGCTGGCAAGCTGAATTCAAGAACGGTAAAAGAACTTAATTATCTGATGGAAAAGAAGACAGGTGAATTACTTTTCGTACTGGAAGATCAGAGAAAACCTCTGGAGCGTCTGATGACAGCTAATCCGGAATTCAAGAAGAAATTCAGTTCGAAACTGGAACTTCCGGTATTCATTAATGATGAACTGGTAACATTCGGTCAGACATATGCGAAAGAGAATGGATATAAACTGGATGAGATGGGAATCCTTGCACTGTACAGCCGTATCGATGTAATGCAAAGAGAAGACCATGCAGTATCTGTTGCAGAAGTTAAAGAGATTATGGATGAAGCAATTGCTCATTCACAGAAAGCAAATGTAAAACACCTTGCACGAAGAGTATTTGGTAAGGGAACAGATGATTCTGACAGAATTATTCTGAAAGAAGAAGATTTTAAAATTTAAGTCAGATTTTGGAAGAGTTTTGACAAACTAAACTGTCAAAACTCTTTCTTTTTGCCCTTTTGTAAAGTATAATGTTGTTATAAATATGCAACAGAATGCGAGGGGTAATTATGGCTGAAAAAAAGAAGAAACCGTATGAAATAGGCGAGCTGGATCAATACCTTTTCGGACAGGGCAATCATTACGAGATTTATAAGAAGCTGGGTGCACATCTGGTACAGGACGGAAAACAAAAAGGTGTGTATTTTGCGGTATGGGCACCGCATGCACAGGCAGTTTCGGTAGTCGGAGAGTTCAATGAATGGGATACAGAGGCGAACCCGATGAAGAGAGAAGAACCTCTGGGAATCTATACCTGTTTTATACCTGGTGTGAAGAAAAATCAGATGTATAAGTATTGTATTGAGACTTATTCGGGAGAACAGATATTTAAGGCAGATCCATATGCCAATGCCGCTGAAATGCGTCCCGGAACAGCCTCTCGTATTACAGATATCACCAACTATAAATGGAAAGATGATACCTGGATGAAAAATCGCGAGAACTTTGATCCGGACACAAGTGCCATGTCTATCTATGAGGTGCATCCGGGTTCCTGGATGAAGCATCCGCAGACAGCAGAGGATGAGGATGGTTTCTATTCCTACAGAGAACTGGCGCCGAAGCTTGCACAGTATGTCAAAAAAATGGGATACACCCATGTGGAGCTTATGGGTATCGCAGAGCATCCTTTTGACGGTTCCTGGGGCTATCAGGTAACCGGCTATTACGCACCGACTTCCCGCTACGGAACACCGCAGGATTTCAAATATCTGGTGGATTATCTTCACCGTCAGAAAATCGGTATCATTCTTGACTGGGTACCGGCACATTTTCCGAAGGATGCACACGGACTGGTTAACTTTGACGGAACTGCTGTATATGAGCATGCAGATCCGAGACAGGGTGAGCATCCGGATTGGGGAACCAAGATCTACAATTACGGACGTCCGGAGGTGAAGAATTTCCTGATCGCAAACGCTCTTTACTGGGTAGAGGAATGCCACGTTGATGGTCTTCGTGTAGATGCGGTTGCATCCATGCTCTACCTGGATTACGGTAAGAAAGACGGTGAGTGGATCGCCAATAAATACGGCGGAAACAAGAATCTGGAGGCTATTGAATTTTTTAAGCATCTGAATACCGTTGTTCTCGGAAGAAATCATGGAACTGTCATGATCGCAGAGGAATCTACCGCATGGCCGATGGTAACAGGTAAGGCAGAAGACGACGGGCTTGGATTCTCTCTGAAGTGGAATATGGGCTGGATGAACGACTTCCTGGAATACATGAAGCTAGATCCATATTTCCGTAAATTTAATCATAATAAGATGACATTTTCTATGACTTATGCATACAGTGAGAAATATGTTCTGGTTCTGTCTCATGATGAGGTAGTACATCTGAAGTGTTCTATGCTGGAGAAGATGCCAGGAGAGCTGGATGATAAATTCAAGAACCTGAAGGCCGGATATACTTTTATGTTCGGGCATCCGGGTAAGAAGCTTCTGTTTATGGGACAGGATTTCGGACAGCTGCGTGAGTGGAGTGAGGCCAGAGAGCTTGACTGGTATCTTCTTGGCGAGGAAAATCATCAGAAGTTGCAGCAGTATGTCAGTGATCTTCTGCATATCTACCGCAAATATCCGGCACTTTACGGTGCAGATAATGATCCATCTGCATTTGAGTGGATCAATGCCAACGATGGCGACAGAAGTATCTTCAGCTTTGTGAGAAAATCTCCTACAAGACGTAATAATATCCTGATAGTATGCAACTTTACACCGGTAGCACGTCCGGATTACCGTGTAGGCGTTCCGAAGAAAAAACAGTACAAGCTGATCATGGACGAGAATGGACTTCTGGAGCAGCCAAAGACATTTAAGGCAGTGAAACAGAAATGTGATAACAGAGAGTTTTCCTTCGCATATCCATTGCCGGCTTATGGGGTTGCGATTTTTACATATTAATTTTTCGGGATGATTTCGGGATATATGTAAATATCTGAGAGAATTATTGTCAGGGGTATGTTATTTATTTGACAATATTGCAGAGTAAGCATGATAATATATGAAAAATTCGTGAAATATAAATAATTGCTTTTGAAATTTATCTGCGTTATAATTATCGCAAACACAAGGAATAGAGAGAATAATGGTTTCCATGTTGAAAGGAGAATGAACATGAAAGTATCTAACATTAAAGACATCGATAAATTTTTTGCTGTAGTTGACAGCTGCGAAGGCAGAGTAGAATTAGTAACAGGCGAAGGTGACAGACTGAACCTTAAATCTAAATTATCCCAGTATGTATCTCTGGCAAACATTTTCTCAGGCGGAGAGATTCCGGAACTTGAGATCGTTGCTTATGAGAAAGACGATATTGATAAATTAATGAGCTTTATGATCAACGGTTGATCATTAGTGTATACAGGTGGGGGCATGATGGTTGATCATGCCCCTTTCTTTGATGTGAACAGGCAGGTTGTTCTGATGGTATTGAACAGTTGCAGGATATTTATAAACCAGGGGGCACAGGCGTTCCCTGGTTAAAGTGCGTTGATGGCAGACTTGAATACATTGGACATCTTATGTATAATGAGTACGTTACAGGTAAATATATAAACAGACAGATAATGATGGCAGTTCCAAAAGTTATTCTGTTTGTTCATAAAAATGGCAGAATATAAAAAATGACGGCTATATGGCGGTTATTCAGAAATATAAATCTAAACGAAGAGGAGAAATAAGATAATGGCAACTAAGATTGATATTATTTCCGGTTTCCTTGGAGCCGGTAAAACTACATTGATTAAGAAACTTCTGAAAGAGGCTTATGCAGATGAGCAGGTTGTACTGATTGAGAACGAATTTGGTGAGATTGGTATTGACGGTGGTTTCTTGAAGGAAGCGGGAATCCAGATCCGGGAAATGAATTCCGGATGTATCTGCTGTTCATTAGTGGGAGATTTCGGCACTTCTCTGAAAGAGGTTGTGGACAAATATCATCCGGACAGAATCCTGATCGAGCCATCAGGTGTTGGTAAACTTTCAGATGTTATCAAGGCAGTACAGGGTGTTCAGGGAGATGTGGATATCGTTCTGAACAGCTATACAACTGTAGTTGATGCAAAGAAGTGCAAAATGTATATGAGAAACTTTGGTGAGTTCTTTGATAATCAGGTTGAATATGCAGGTGCGATCATCATGAGCCGTACAGATATCATTGATGAGAAGAAAGCACAGCAGGCAATGGAACTTCTTCGTGGAATTAATGCGAAAGCTGCTATCATCACCACTCCGATTGAGAAACTGGACGGAAAGAAAATCCTTGAGGTTATGGAGAAACCGGTATCTCTTGAGGAAGAACTGATGTCTGAGGAAGAGGTATGCCCGGAGTGCGGACATGTACATGAACATGGAGAGCATCATCATCACGATCACGACCATGATCATGAATGTGGCTGTGGACATGATCACGAAGAACATGAACATCATCACCATGACCACGACCATGAATGTGGCTGTGGACATGATCACGAGGAACATGAGCATCATCACCACGATCACGACCATGAATGCGGCTGCGGACATGATCATCATGATCATCACCATCATCACGCAGATGAGGTATTTACAAGCTGGGGACGTGAGACGATCAGGAAATACACAAGAGAAGGTCTTGAGAAGATGCTTGAGGCTCTTTCCGCTTCTGAAGATTACGGTATTATTCTTCGTGCAAAGGGAATGCTTCCTGCAGAAGACGGAACATGGATTTATTTTGACATGGTTCCGGAGGAAACAGAAATCCGTGAAGGTGCACCGGAATACACAGGCCGTCTCTGCGTGATCGGCTCCAAACTGAAAGAAGATAAACTTGCAGAATTATTTGGGCTTGCATAATGATCATAAGGAAGCAACGATTTATGGCAATCCTCTAAAATACTGCATCTGGATTCAGCTCATCGGAGCATGAAATCCTGTGTCATAGATGCGAGACTGAACGATTTCGGCAGATAATAACAGAATCAGAATAAAGATAAAGGAATAAATTATATGATGGATGATATCAGAGTTCCCATTTATTTGGTTACGGGATTCCTGGAAAGCGGAAAGACTACTTTCCTGGATTTTACATTGCAGCAGGAGTATTTTGCCATTGACGGCAAAACTCTGTTGATCCTTTGCGAAGAAGGCGAAGAAGAATATGATATGGATAAACTGAAACTTACAAACACAGTTGTGGAAGTGATCGAGGATGAAGAAGATCTGACACCACAGCGTCTGGCTGCCATGGATATCATCCATCAGCCGGAGCGTGTTGTGATCGAGTACAACGGAATGTGGCTTGTAAGTAAGTTTGAGCAGATGGAGCTTCCGGAAGGCTGGGGCATTGAGCAGGAGATTACCTGTGTGGATGCAACTACTTATCAGGTTTATATGGCAAACATGAAATCTCTGTTCATGGATATGATCAGAAATACAGATATGGTTGTATTTAACCGCTGTAAAGAGGGAGATCCGCTTCCTGCATACAGACGTGGGATCAAGGTTGCAAATCAGAGTGCAGAGGTTATCTTTGAAAATGAAGAGGGCGAGATGGATGACATTTTCCAGGATGAGATGCCGTTTGATATCAATGCACCGATCATTGAGATTCCACCGGAAGATTATGGCATCTGGTTTGTGGATGCCATGGATAATCCGGATAAATATGTAGACAAAATTGTCCGCTTTAAAGGACGTGTCATGAAACCACGTGGAATGGGAAGTAAATTCTTTGTTCCGGGACGTGTGGCAATGACCTGCTGCGCAGATGATACCACTTTCCTTGGATACGTGTGCAGAAGCGATTATGCACCGCATATCAAAGAGGGCAGCTGGGTAGAGGTAACTGCAAAGGTTGCTTTTGAGAACCGTACAGAATATCAGGGCGAGGGTATTGTTCTTTATGCAAGTGATGTGAAAGAATGTGAGCCGCTTAAGGAAGAGATGGTATATTTTAATTAATTATCTTAGCGTGTGTTTGAAAAATGCTTTCCGCAAGATGTGCGTCACAATTTGTAAGATTGATTTTTTAAATGCACTTTAGAGTATGTAAAAAATAAATTTGACATCAGGACAGGTATGGTAATTCCGGAAAATGGTGTTAAATTAAGCAGGAGACACATATATGTATTTAGTAGTTGGCCTGGGAAATCCCGGGAAACAGTATGAAGCAACACGCCACAATATGGGATTTGATACCGTTGACCGTCTGGTAGAGGATTACAATGTCCCTCAGGGTGGTGTGAAATTTAATGCCATGTACGGTAAAACCATGATCGGCGGAGAGAAAGTGATTCTTATGAAGCCGCTTTCTTTTATGAACCTGAGTGGCGGTCCTGTTCGTGAGATGGCGAATTATTTTAAAATTGATCCGGAATCAGAGCTTATTGTTATTTATGATGATATTGATCTGGAACCCGGGCAGCTTCGCATCCGCAAGCAGGGAAGTGCGGGTGGACATAACGGGATCAAAGATATTATCCGCCAGCTTGGCACAGAGAAATTTCTCCGTATCAAAGTAGGAGTTGGTGCAAAGCCGAAGGGATGGGATCTGGCAGATCATGTACTTGGCAGATTTTCCACAGAAGACAGGAAACTTGTGGATGAAGCAATAGCAAAGGCGGCAAAGGCTGTGGATATCATAATCTCACAGGGTACAGATGCAGCCATGAACGAATATAACAGAAAAGTACCTGTACAGAAATAAGCAGACAGGAAACAGATGATTGTTCAGCAAAAGGTATAGAAAGCGGTAACTGGAAACAGAAGCCGCTTTTATTACGTCGAAGAATCATGAGGGGTGAAGATGAAAGCATTTTTAACACCTCTGCAGGGGCTTGCAGAGTTTGAACAGATTAAAGAAAAAAGCAAAACGAATAGGGGAATCCTGCAGGTTTCGGGGTGTATGGAATCGCAGAAATCTCATCTGATGTACGGACTTTCCGGGATTGCGCCTTATCGTCTGATCCTGGCGGAGGACGAACGCCGCGCCAGAGAAATTTATGAAGATTACAGATTTTATGACAGAAAAGTGTATTCTTATCCTGCGAAAGATCTTCTGTTTTTTCAGGCAGATATCCATGGAAATCTGCTGATACGTCAGAGAATGAAGGTCATTAAGGCGTTACTGGAAGAGAAAGAACTGACAGTTGTTACAAGTATTGACGGATGTATGGATTTTCTGGAATCTCTGGAAAAGATAAAAGAACAGCTGATTCATTACGAAAGTGACAGCACCGTAGACACAGAACAGCTGAAGAACCAGCTGGTGGCTTTAGGTTACGAGCGGGTAGGACAGGTGGAAATGCCGGGGCAGTTCTCTGTGCGTGGCGGTATTGTGGATATTTACTGTCTCACTGAGGAAAATCCATGGAGAATCGAGCTTTGGGGAGATGAGATTGATTCTATCCGGAGTTTTGATCCGGAGAGTCAGCGTTCTCTGGAAAATCTGGAAGAACTTACGATCTATCCGGCGGTGGAGCATACAGGGGACAAGGATATGGTTTCCTTCCTGGATTATTTTCCGGAGGAAAGAACCATAATCTTTCTGGATGAACCAAACCGACTGACTGAGAAAGGCGGGGCTGTAGAAGAAGAGTACAGACAGAGCCGTATGCACAGAGAGGAAAAAGGCAGCCGGAATCTGCCGGAAAACTGGCTTTGTTCTTTTGAACAGCTTCAAAAAGAACTGAATAAACGCAACTGTATTTCTGTATGTGCGCTGGAACCGAAACAGGCAGGCTGGAAAGTGCGGGAGAAATTTTACCTGGAGGTAAAATCAATCAGCGCTTATAACAACAGTTTTGAACTTCTGGTAAAAGATCTTCATCAGTATAAGAAACAGGGATACAGGATCGTGTTGCTTTCCGGTTCCCGCACAAGGGCCGAGAGGCTGGCAAAGGATCTTCAGGAAGAGGGACTGGCAGCCTTTTATGGACAAGATTATGACAGGGAGATCTGTCCGGGCGAGATCATGGTGGTTTATGGCCATGCAAAGAAGGGCTTTGAATACCCGTTGATCAAGTTTGCGGTAATGACAGAATCTGACATTTTTGGACAGGAACAGAAGAAAAAGAAGAAAAAAAATTACAGTGGAAGCCGTATTCAGGATTTTGCGGAGCTTTCTATCGGCGATTTTGTTGTCCATGAAAAGCATGGTCTTGGTATTTACCGAGGAATTGAAAAAGTTGAAGTAGACAGGATTGTTAAAGATTATATTAAAATTGAATACAGAGGCGGAAGCAATCTCTATATTCCTGCTACTCAGCTTGACTGTCTGCAGAAATATTCAGGGGCAGATGCTGCAAAGGCTCCGAAGCTGAACAAACTTGGTACTCAGGAGTGGAATAAAACAAAGAGCAAGGTTCGTGGGGCAGTTAAAAATATTGCAAAAGAACTGGTAGAGCTTTATGCAGTGCGTCAGGAAAAGGAAGGATATGTCTGTGGCCCTGATACTGTATGGCAGAGAGAATTTGAAGAAATGTTTCCATATGAAGAGACAGAGGATCAGCTCAGTGCTATTGAGGATACCAAACGTGATATGGAGAGTACCAGGATTATGGACCGGCTTATCTGCGGGGATGTGGGATACGGCAAAACAGAAGTGGCGCTGCGTGCCGCATTTAAGGAAGTACAGGAGAGCAGACAGGTAGCTTATCTTGCACCTACAACGATCCTTGCGCAGCAGATTTATAATACCTTTGTGCAGAGGATGAAGGAATTTCCGGTACGTGTGGAACTGTTGTGCAGATTCCGGACCCCGGCACAACAGAAGAAGGCAATCGAAGATCTGAAAAAAGGTCAGGTGGATGTGATCATTGGAACGCACAGAATCCTTTCCAAAGACGTACAGTTCAAAAATCTTGGCCTGTTGATCGTTGATGAGGAACAGCGGTTTGGAGTTACGCATAAGGAAAAAATCAAGCAGTTAAAGAAGGATGTGGATGTCCTTACACTGACTGCAACGCCCATTCCCCGTACTCTTCATATGAGCCTGATCGGAATCCGGGATATGAGTGTCCTGGAGGAACCTCCTATGGACAGAATGCCGATCCAGACATATGTTATGGAATATGATGAAGAGACAGTCCGAGAGGCTATCAACAGGGAATTGCGCAGAGGCGGACAGGTTTATTATGTTTATAATCGAGTGACGGATATTGCAGATGTTGCCCTGCGTATTGCGAAGCTGGTGCCGGACGCAAGGGTGGATTTTGCTCATGGCCAGATGAGTGAGAGGGAACTGGAGAATGTGATGTATTCCTTTGTAAACGGGGATATTGATGTGCTGGTTTCCACCACGATCATTGAGACAGGGCTGGATATTTCCAATGTAAATACTATGATTATCCATGATTCAGACAGATACGGGCTTTCTCAGCTTTATCAGCTTCGGGGAAGGATCGGGCGTTCCAACAGAACTGCCTATGCGTTTCTGATGTACAGAAAGAATGTGATGCTGAAGGAGACGGCTGAGAAGCGTCTGGCTGCGATCCGCGAGTATACGGATCTGGGAAGCGGATTTAAGATTGCAATGAGAGATCTGGAACTTCGAGGTGCCGGAAATCTGCTGGGTGCGCAGCAACATGGACATATGAATGCGGTTGGATATGATCTTTATTGTAAGATGCTCAATGAAGCAGTGAAAGAGGCGAAGGGTATTCATACAATGGAGGATTTCGAGACATCGGTTGATCTGAATGTTGATGCGTATATTCCTGATTCCTACATCAGTAATGAATTTCAGAAGCTGGATATTTATAAAAGAATTGCGGGGATTGAGACACAACAGGATTATGATGATATGCTGGAAGAACTTCTGGACCGTTTCGGAGAACCCGGAAAGGCAGTGCTGAATCTTCTGGCGATTGCGAAGTTAAAGGCGATTGCTCATCAGGGGTATGTAACGGAAATAAAGCAGACTGGAAAAACAGTCCGGTTTACCCTTTATGAGAAAGCAAGGCTGAATACAGAAGGCTTTCCGGCTCTTATGCAGAAATACAGAAGAGGTCTGCAGTTTAAGAATGAGCAGGAACCGAAATTTATCCTGGAACCACAGGGGAATCTGATCCTGGCATTGACGGAATTTGCAGAGGAGCTTAAGAGCATGGCGGAAAATATGTGAAATATACTACATATTTTTCGATTTGCCTTGCCCTTCGCAGGAAAAAAGTTTATACTCTAATAACAGTACATTCTGGGAAAGTGGTATGGAAGAAAGACCAGATTGATAATATGGAGGAAGAAATGAAAAAAATGGTAAAGAGAACAGCCGTTGTGACACTGGCAGGTGTGATGTCAGTTGGTATGCTTTCCGGCTGTGGAAGTAAAACATTAGATGGAACAAAGACAGTGGCTACTGTTGACGGAACAGATATTCCGCTTGGAGTTGTAAGTCTTTATGCCCGCGAACAACAACAGCAGACAACAACCATGTATTTAAATTATATGGGAAGTGCAGATAATATCTGGGATCAGACAGCAGGTGATGATTCAGATGAGACTTATGGTGATCAGGCAGTGACAAGCAGTCTGGAGTCTGTTGAGAAGATGTATATTCTCAAAGAGAAGGCTGCGGATTATAACGTAGAGCTTACAGATGATGATGAAGCAGCGATCGCAGATGCAGCATCACAGTTTATGGCTGCAAACAGTGAAGAGACAATTAAGGAACTTGCGGTAACGGAAGATCAGGTAAAAACACTTCTGGAGCTTCAGACAATTCAGAAGAAGATGTATGATCCGGTTGTAGCAGAAGGAAAGATCACAGTTTCTGATGATGAAGCGAATCAGACAACCTTCACTTATGTAAGTATCTCTACAAGCGGTGATGATATAACTGATGAGGAGAAAAAGACTAAGAAAGAACAGGCTCAGGAGATTCTGGATAAGATGAAAGAGGATCCTACAGCAGACATGAGTGAGATTGCCAAAGGTGTAGATGACAGTTATTCTGCAGTACAGGGTAATTTTACAACAAAAGAGAGCGAAGACGAGGATGAAGATTCCGGCAGCGAGGCATATCCGGATGAGGTTCTGAAGGTTCTGAGAGGACTGAAGGATGGAGAAGTTGCAGACAATATTATTGAGACTGACACAGGATACTATGTAGTAAGACTTGACAAGATCAATGATGAAGATGCCACAGCTTCCAAGCGAGAATCTCTTCAGAATTCCAAAGAAAATACCTATTTTACAGATACAACTGCCAAATGGCTGGATGAGGCAGATGTAAAGGCGGTTAAGAAAGTCCTTAAGACACTTAAGATCACTGACAAACATACCTTCATGGCGCCGACTCCTACTCCGGTTCCGGAAACACCGACACCTGAAGTGACAGAAGAGGCAACTCCAACACCGGAAACAGAGGAAGTTACAGAAACACCTGCAGCAGAAGATACAGATGTGACTGAGACACCTGCGGCAGAGGAAGAAGCAGCAGAAACTACTGAAACACCGGAAGCAACACCGACAGAAGCAGCTAAATAAGAAAATCCGAACTGTCAGTAGCCTGCTGATGGGAGTTGAGTATTGTAAATTAAAACAGCTATGATGAAAACCTGAGTGTTTTCACATAGCTGTTTTTGAGTTGTTGAAATTGCTGTAACGTAAAAAAATCAGGAAATAACAGTATCACGTCCATGTGTTTTTCCGTAATAGAGTTTGTCATCTGCCCGTTTTACAATATCAGAGATACTGGACTGAAAATCGTTCTCCTCTACGCCGAAAGTCATGGTTACATGGATGGTAATATCTTTATAGCTTATAATACATTTGCTTACTGCGATGTTGATTTCATTCATAAGGGTAGCGGCATTATCAAGATTCATTTTGGGAAAAAAGAAAAGAAATTCTTCCCCTCCCCATCTGCACACGTGTCCTGCTCCGAGAGTTTTTTCTCTGAATAAATCCGAGAGGGATTTTAATACCTGATCACCACAGTTATGTCCATAAGTATCGTTGATTTTTTTGAAAAAATCAATATCACCGATTGCGATACTGAAATTCTCGTTTGGATTTGCCCTGATATGGTTTTGGAGAACTTCTTCCATGCGGCGCCTGTTATAAAGTGTAGTCAGCGGATCAGTTCCGGCCTGCTGCTGAAGCTCAATATTATACAACATCAGATGCTGTTCGGCTTTCTGAAGATTGGAACTGAAAGATATACAGATCACGCTCGTGACAACGAAGAATATAACTGTATTTAAAATCTGTATGATCAGTATATGAATTCCGGTAAGAACATATACAGGAGGATGAGTCTGGCAGTGGAAAAACAGAGCCATTCGCATAATAAATAAAAAGACTGTAAAAGCAATTTTATTAAATAATGTATCGTACAACGAAAACATGGAAACCAGCATTAATGGTAAAATAAAGCTTGTCGCACCGGTTTCCCATCCATAATAGTAGATAAAATAGCAAATCCATCCTGCGGAGATCGTAACATAAAACAAAAGGTTCCATCGTATGAATGTATGGTTTATATAGTACCTTGCGAGAAGACATACAATAAGCCAGCCTGCAGCAGGAAGTGCATGAAGCGGATATCCGAAACCTGTGAGGCAGATGATGAGTAATAAAAAATATACAGCATAGATTTCGTAGGAGCGTTTCAATGCGAAATAAAAATACAAAGGTGTGGTTTCTGCGTCAAATTTATGGTTGATCATACCCATAATTATTCTCCTGAGCATACAAAAATAACGCAGGCGTAAATAAGATTAGGATACGTTATTTTTATATTGGGTTAAATGAGACGGAAATGCTTCAAAGCATTGGCAATTCCGTTATCTTCGATATTGGTTGTCTGGTAAGTGCAGTGAGGCAGGATCAGGGGATCCGAGTCGCCCATTGCGATGCTGTTTCCGGCGAACTGCAGCATAAGAAGATCGTTCGTGCTGTCGCCGAATGCATAGGTGGCTTTGACCGGAACCCCAAGGCGGTCTGCCAGAAACCGGATTCCGGTTGCTTTGCTGAGATTTTTCTGAGTCAGTTCCCAGGCCTTGTCTTCATGTATGAAACACAGAAAATGTTCATCTGCAAATTTGCGGAAAGTTTCCATATCAGAATCAGCAGACGGAAAAGCCAGAAACTTGTCAAATGTAAAATGGTTGTATGTTTCGGGCGGGTAGAGAGCCAGATCTTCTACTATAACTTCTGCTTTCAGCTTCTGAACAGTTTCAGGAACAGCACATGAATTGCTGTCATATAAAATCTTATCCGGGCGTTCAAAAAACGCAGGAATTCTGCATTCCCGCAGTAATTCTGTTGTTTTACGGCAAAGTGGATTTGGAATAGAACTGGAAAACAAAAGCTCTTCATTCATATAAATCTGGCTGCCGCATCCGCATACATAGCCGTCGAATCCCATTTCTTTAATGATTTCCGGAATCATTGTATAGGTACGTCCGGAATTGATGAAAAGGAGATGACCATTATAGCGGGCTTCTTTTAAAGCCTGTTTCGCACTGTCCGGAACTGTCCATGGGTAAGGGGTTAACAGGGTTTTGTCAATGTCAAAAAATAAGAGTTTACGATTATTCTCCATCAGATGTCTCCTCTGTCTCAGTATCTGTATTGTCATAAAATTCGTCATCAGAAGGATTTTCATTTCCTGTATGTACGCGGATTCCGTTCAGTTCAACTTCGCCTTCCATTGGAATCACAAGGCACTTGCGTCCGTCAATTACGCGTGTTTCCACAAGATCGGCACGTTCAGGATCTACGTGGACTACAACATCCGGGGTTTTGATCTCGAATCTTTTTGTATTGGTGATGTTGGAAGCAACCAGAGAGGATTTTTCCCCGGCTGTGATCTCGTATTGTTCATCAAATGACTGTAGTTTTTCATCTTCTACGCCACATTCTTCAAAGAGGCGTTTTACCTCAGATTTGGTCAGAACTACAGGTTCCGGCTCATCCTTCTGTGATTCGATCAGGTCGTTTAATTTCTCGTGAATGCTTAATACAGTGTCATATCTGCAGTCGTCGCCCAGAGTATCTTCAACCAGTGCGTTAAAGGAATCACGCTGTCCTCCTGCAGAAAGAGGTGCTGTACATCCAAGCAGTTCATCGATAAAAATATCCCGAAGCTCGTTTGCATTTTTACTATAATAAAGGACACCATGGATGTCAGTGCTGCGGTCGTTAAACTGCGGGAAAAGGAAAGCAACATCTGGAAGTTCCACGATCCAGTCGCGGATACGGTCCTGGATGCTGTTGGTTTCGGCATTGTAGCAAAGACCTGCCTTAGAGAGTTTTACAGGACAGATACAGCACATGATGTGCTCATAAATCTCATCAGATGCATCAAACATTTCTGCACCGTCGGAAGACTTTCCGGGGATATCATATACTCCATGGATCAGGATGATGTAGTAGTTTTCGGGATAATCATAGTTTTCAATGATCTTATCGTAGAAACTTTCTACCAGTGCATCATCGGTCAGTTTGCTTTCTCTCAGTTTCATAAGAAAATGTTGAGTTCCGCCCTCAGTTTCCTGCTCGAGAGGAAATTCCATGTTCATCAGATTTTTTCCTATTGTTCCGGAAAGGGATTTGCGGAAAATTTCAAAGTATTTGAACATTTCTTCTTCTGATAAAGAGAGAAATGCTTCTTTCAGTTCGGTTTTTTTATTCTTTTCTCCGTCAACGTAACATCCGCAGATGCGGGTGAGAGAACAGTTCTCGGGAGTGAACTGTTTCTTGATTTCAGAAATTTCTTTTTTGTTCATATAGTTTATACCTCATGTTAGTCTGTTCTTTATTATAGACCAGTTGTGATGCAGGGGCAAGGAAAATTGCCTGAAAATTATGGGAAATACAGGTGAGTTTTGGTAGATGTAGTGCTATAATATAGGAAGATATTGTTGCCTGGCTGTGTTGCTGAGAACGTGGTGGACAGTAATGTTGCTTTGACAGTGATGAAAATAAATACAGGAGGATATGAGACATGAATGAAACAATAAAAAATCTTTTGGAGCGAAGAAGTGTACGTGGTTATAAAGAAGATCTGGTGCCGGAAGAAGTGTTGAATGAAATTCTTGAAGCAGGGGAATACGCACCAAGCGGAATGGGACAACAGGGTACACTTATGGTAGTAACACAGAATCCGGAACTTGTTGCGAAGCTTTCTAAAATGAATGCGGATGTGATGGGGACTGAGAGTGATCCGTTCTATGGGGCACCGACAGTTGTTGTGGTCTTTGCAGACAGTAATATGCCTACATGTGTGGAAAATGGAAGTCTGGTTATGGGAAATCTGATGAATGCTGCTCATGCCCTTGGGGTTGATTCCTGCTGGATTCATCGTGCAAGAGAGGTGTTTGCTTCTGAAGAAGGAAAGGCATTGAAGGCAGAGTGGGGTGTGCCGGAGTCTTATGTTGGAATTGGTCATTGTGTGCTTGGTTATCGCTCCGGGGAATATCCGAAAGCGAAAGCGAGAAAAGACGGATTTGTGATCAGGGTGTGATTGTAGTGTGGCGGCAGAGTGATTCCTGAAACAGGCTGGCAGGAAAGACATGAGAATGTTCGGGAAATCAAGTTGCCGGCACAGTAGCTGTGAGAGAGGGTTGCTGTTGAGTATATTTGATTTTAAGAGAAAGAAGTACAGAACGTTTCTGCAGGATTCTGAGACAGGTGAGGAGATTGCTGAGGAGTATGAGAAAGGCCGGGGAGTCTGGAAAAAGCATGATGTTCAGGATGGGAAAGGTTCGGAGATGAGAGAGAATCTGATAAGGAAGCATTATTGGTTTTCGGGGAGAGTGCAGGGAGTTGGATTTCGCTATCGGGCCTGTTATATTGCCAGTTCTTTGGGGGTTACCGGTTGGGTGAGAAATAACTGGGATGACCGCGTTGAGATGGAGGCGCAGGGGAGCAGGGAGCTGCTTGCGCAGATGGTGGAGATGTTGGGGAGACAGAGGTTTATTGAGATTGAGGGGATTGAGGAGAGGGTGATTCCGGTGGAGGTTGAGAGTGGGTTTTATTCTAGATGAAAGGGACGCAAGCTCAAATCATTCTCTTCGGCTTGGCTTCGGGTCTTAAGAAAAACTAAGCCCGGGAAGATCAGCTAAGAGGGACGCAAGCTCAAATCATTCTCTTCGGCTCGGTTTCGGGCCTTAAGAAAAGCTAAGCCCCGGAAAATCTGCTAAAAGCATTCGCAGATAACTCAAACTCGCCGCGAAGCGGCTCAGACAGTGAGTGATCTGCGAATAACGCAGATTTCCCGGGGCTAAGTTTTTCTAAAGGCCCTGCAAATGTCGCCGAAGAGAATGATTTGAGCTTGCTGGCTGTTGGCTGTGACAGAGATGGCTGAAAGAGAAGCGGGATGGTGGTTTGTTAGTTTGGCGGAATAGAAAAGTTTCCTATATATAGTATGAATGGGACGGAAAAGCTGGGGTGTTGTGTATATATGGTATGTGGGTGCTACAATATAGGAAGGATAGATGGGGAGAATGGTTGGAATTCCGGTGTCAGATAGACTGGATGTCTGTTGGGAATTTAGTGGAGATTAGGGTGAAAATATAAAAAGTTTGTCAAATTATAAAATTAACTGTTGACAGGGACTGCTTTCGGTGTTATATTAGTTGAGCTGTCGGAAATAATTGTTTCTTAGATAGAGACAATTTAAGATGATTTCTGAAAGAAAAAAAGAAATTAAAAAAAGTGCTTGACAACTTAAAATGAATATGTTAAAGTAATCAAGTCGCTTGAACAGAGCCGACAATCACAGATCAGAAGAACAGTTCGGAAATCCGGAAGAGTTCGAAAAACTTTGAAAAAACTTGAAAAAAGTTCTTGACAAAGAAAAAGAGATGTGATAAAGTAAACAAGCTGTCGCAAGACAGACAA
>OGUK01001276.1_pt1 | contig 16800 bp, 18 predicted proteins | sample 1553151 | NCBI WGS metagenome assembly OGUK01 (sample SAMEA2580208, study PRJEB22360) | human gut metagenome | biome: human gut; feature: human-associated habitat; material: faeces | place: Denmark | collected 2008/2010
TGATATTCGGACTTATAATACGAGGAGTATTATCAATACAGTCGAACACCAGTACGGAAGAGAGAGTGGCTACTGAGGATATCTCATTCGACATTGTGGCAGAAACGCCACAGGCACAAGGAGAAACCGATGAAAAACTCTATCAGGAAAGACTCGCAAATACTCAAGACAAGACGACACCTGAAGATGTAAAAATATCTTTCGATGCCATATTTGTTCCTGAAGCGCCTACGGGAGAAATACCTTCCCCTGTTGCGCATAGTTCACAGGTTCCCGGCACAACAGCAAGTTACTCTCCGGCACCGGGGCTAAATGCCCGGGAGAAAACCGCCATTCAGCAGGAACTTGACGCGATCTATAATCCGCAATCGCAGAATAAACCCGATGATAATGTCACAGACGAGTCCCAGACCGAACCACCGCGGCCGCTGACTAAAGATGAAATCCTGGCCCGACAAAAGAAACTGATGGAAGAAGGCTTCAACATATCGGATCTTGCAGATCCGGTAAGTACAGAATCCGATGCAGCAGTCTACATTACATCGCCCAGTGAGATTCCCGCCTTCATACACGGGCCGCAAACTGTAATGGTCGGCAATAGGCTCGCATTACGCATCGACACGTCGGTAACACTTTCAAACGGACAGATCATTCCTCGAAATGCCATAATATATGCGCAGATCGCATTAAACAATAATCGAGTGCAGGTAACTGTCGAATCCATAAAATTCGGCGCGGCAATATATTCTCTGGAGCTTTCCGGGTACTCTGAAGACGGCAGCCCCGGGCTACCAGTCCAAAATGACCAGAACCAGAAGATCGTGGGCGATGCCAGCAGTTCGGCCGCGGCGTCGGCCATCGACCGGAAGATCTCGACAGTGACCGGCGGCCTGGTCGGCTCCGTTGTCCGTGACATTTCTAATGCGGGGCGCTCACGCAAAGAAACATATGTATCATTCTTCGACAACCAAAAAGTATTTCTCCGGCCCGGACTGCCGAAATAAAAATGTTATAAATAACACTTTTAAGTGATGAAAAAATATATTCCCGCCATCGTATTCGTTTGTTTGACCATATCGGTGTATGGAGCAAAACCGGAACAAATACCACTCCAGCAAAACAAGGTCTGCCAGATCATCTTCCCGGATAAGATCGCCAAGATCCGCGGGGGCTTCAATCCGAATTATTTTGCCCTCGACAAGTACGACAATATCCTTTATATTCAATGCTTGACAGACTTCCCGAACACGAACCTGTCTATTATAACTGACGACACCAGCTGCTACATGCTCGACTTGTGCTATACGGAAAAGAGTGAGAAAAATGCCTACATCATTGACATTAGCGACAGGATCTACGTCAGCGACCAAGCACCATCCGAAGCAGGACAGGAACCGTCTTCCTCCTTGCCGTTACAACCCGCCGGAGACAAAACACCAGCACAGGCAGCAACCCGTGACACAGGAGAATATGAATTCGTGTTGAAGCAACGCGATTTTATCGTAGCCCAAAATGGAGTTGCGGACAAAGCAATGGAAGTATTCCTGAAAGGTATATACACAAAAGACAATTATGTCTATTTCAAATTAGATATCACCAATAACAGCGAGCTGCCATACACATACAACTACTGCGGCTTCGCGATCATCACAAAAAAGAAAGGACGAATGACCTCCTTCGACCGGACAGATTTAACTCCGGTGGGCAGCTACGTCCCGGCACATGCAATCGAGTATAAGAAGACCATGACCGTGATCTACAAATTCGACAAGTTCAATTTCTCGAACGACAGGGTCTTACTGATCGAAATGGTCGAAGACAATGGGGAACGTGGATTGTTCTTCAGGGTGACATCATCAACATTCCTCAAGGCGCGTAAAATATAGGTATCAGGGCCGGGAAATCCGGCCCTGATACTATCTACCTCACAGGCTAATGTCGTAAACAAATGCTATGAAGGTATGGCAGCAAAACAGATCGTTGAAGTACAGCTTTTCCAGAGACGGTGTTGCCTGCCGTTTAACCTTCCATTCTTAGGCATGAATTTATAAATCAAGATGCACTTATCAAAGAATATCTCGGCGAAAAGAATCGCCTTCACTTGAGGATATTCTCGATCTCATACTGAAAGAAAATCGCATTGTCGTTGAATTATGATGTAATTATACTCGTCATTTATCCTAACAAATAATAAGCTCAGCACGATCAACATGACCGTGCATATTCTTTTTTTAAATACAACTATCTAAACGTAAAAATGTTATTAATAACATTTTAATCACGGATCAAGCCGGCTGCCGTCACTCTGGCTCTGGCCATAGAGACTACCACTCCAGAGATCACAGCTGAAGAAATGGGCACCTGATTGCTTTCACTTTTTATTCTCCAACGACGTTCAAATCACAAGATTTTACGCCAGAAGTACAAAACAGGTTCCTAAACAGCATTTTCGCGACAAACATACACATAAACACCTAAAAAACATAACATTACAAAACAAACGCGCAAAAATGGTAACACAGCCGTCCTCCACCAAAAAAAAAGTCGTAGACACATTGCAGATACTCAATGTTTTGTGTAGCATAAGCGCAAAAATGGTAACACAGATGGGAGCAAAATCCCAATAATACACATATACACCTATATATCAGAATGTTGCAAATAAAACACGCAAAAATGGTAACACACGAAAATCATCTAATTCTCTATATTATTCCCAAAATATCAGTACGTTGCAATACTAAAAACGCAAAAATGGTAACACAGACCGAAAAAAGAGGGGGAAATTTGCCTGCAAACCAACGATTCAAGCGCAAAAATGGTAACACACAATAAGAACAATTTTTGCCATAATAGCAAATCGGCACGAAAAACTGCAACTGCAACACTCTTTTCCCTATTGCGGATAAACAAAATTCCTTTTCCCTCGCGCGTGCGCGCTACGCGCGTATGCGCGTTTTGAGTTCATTTTTTTTTGAGTTCTATTTTGTATAAAAGAAAAATATATAAATATATTTTTCTGATTATATATAAGGTATACAAGCGCAAAAATGGTAACACAGAGCTACAAAATTGGTAACACAGAATAGGGGTTTGTGTGCAAAAATGGTAACACTGAATTTGAAAAACGCAAAATTGGTAACACAGAACTGCCACAACTTACATTTTAACACCCTCGAAGAAGAGCATCTTAAACGACAACAGCTCTGAAGCAATGCTCCAGAGCTGTCACCGTATGAGCGGACTGCCATTATGCCGCAATTTCCCGTGGCGTAATATTCAACTCGTAAAGTTTCGTCACGAGAGCTTCGCAGAGTACCCGCGCCATTTCTGCTCGCCTTGTGTGCCGATTGGATAATATTCGTAATATTATATTATTCATCCCAGTCCACCTCGTCAATCCACACGCTGATCTCAAGACCAGAAGAAAGCTGTACCCTCACTTTCGGATAATCGTACTCCACGAATTCGACGTGCCGATAGCCTAAATAGGGTTCTTTCAAGGTTCCGTACTGCCCTTCTTTCAATTCGTCATTGTCCATTGCCTTTAATTTTAACTTCATAATTCAGAAACTCCCCTATTTGCCCCTGTCCGAACAATGTCGTCAGGAACTCATAAAATGTTGTAACCCTTATCTGGGTGGTACGATCCGGAAGAGTACATCGGAACATTCCATCCGTTTCTTTGAATAGTCTCCAAGTAGCATGGTTCCAATCTGTAATGAAAACTACGGTTTTCATTACAGTAACCTCTATTGTCCGCATGGTAATAAAGGCGGCTAACCTGTACGCCGCAAGGTTTTAGTAGTTGATAATTTCGTGATTGTCGATCGTGATTTCCCGAAGGACGCAATCGACGGTGATCCTCCGCCCATCGATGTCTATTTGCCAGCCTTCGCAGAGGTTCCGCGCCCAGATCAGACGGGTAGTATCCATTTGCAGGCCGTAGTAAATCCGGCGGCCTTCGCGGAACAGAAAATTGTGACGTCTGATTTTCGTCACGATCGTTTTTACAATGTTTGCCATATTAATCAGGGTTTAAGTTTGGGTTCCGCTGGGGCTTCGCTCCCCGCCATCCGCCATTCATCGAGCGGAACCATTCATCATGTCAAAGAACTTAGATTTGTTATTCACCATGCTTACTCCAGCAATTTTTTCCCTATGGCGCTTTGGGATATAATACAGGGCTTATCGCCAGGACGCGACCGATGAACAACATGGGAAAGAACGAAGAAGTGTTTCTCACATCATTTTCATGTGAGTCTTCCGATACAATGCTGAAAAACAGTATTTTGTAATGAACATAGAGATGCCGCCCGCTCCGCTGAAATGGGTATAGGCGGCTCCTCTCTACCTTGAAACCGATCCTGGGGTTCTGTCAATTATTTTTGAAAAAATTTCTTCAGGGTGCCCCGGAAACCGGGGTAAATTTTTTCATCATAAACATGCTGCCCGAAGGGACTCCCAAGAAAATAATTGACGGGTTCATAGGTCGGCAAAATTCGGTTTTTGACCTTTGTATCGGAAAGACCATGTGAGAAAGATGTGAGAGACATGACGGAGTTCGGCCGTGTTGTTCATCGGTTGCGTCCTGGCGGCATGCCCCGTAGAGGCCTGAAGGCCATACCTCTCTCCCCGCAGGGGGTTCGGTCGAAAGACCGGGATCGCTCTGGCGATCAAAAAGCAGAGCGACGTTGAGAACTTGGTGGCAGAATTGCCGCCAAGTTTAGGAGCGGCAGGGATCAAGTTGCAACCACCAAACAAAAAAAAAGAGAGCCGGAGTGTATAACCGGCTCTCCGGGGAATCTCAACTATACCTGAATATCTTTCGTTATACTCAGGGTTCCCCTGTAACCGCGCGCCCGGAGTTCTTCGATCAGCTCACGGGCTTGGAAATTCATCAGCGCCGGATTCCGCTCGTTGTTCTTGCCATGCGTGCGCTTACTATTCGCGCATAGCTTGCACGTTTTGGCATAGCCGTCGGGAGAGAGCGGTGTTCTCCGGAAGTGATCCAATGTGAGCGTATTGCCACATTCAATACATTTCTTCGCTTTGTTTTCCATAATACTTTGCAGTGTTTATCCTCCTGCGCCGGAGTTTTAAAAGATTAAACTGCCTGACCATTCAGAACAGCAGGGCAAAGGCAGCCGATCCCGGCGATTCAAGGCAGGATTGCGGACTGAAATATTCGCTGCCGGCAACGTCGGCAGGCGCGAAGCGCGGACTAATATTTTAGCCCGGAACGCTTGCGCGGCCGGAGTTCCTGAACTCCGGCCGTCCGTGCCGATGTCGCCGGGATTTCGGTTATCTTGCCCGTTGTTGTGAGGGGGCGGCCGCTCTCCCCCATCCGGCGAGTTCGCTTGCCGATCGAAGACGGATGCGAGTGGGCCGGGCGGCACCGGCGCCCGGCTGCACGAGTTCAGGGGGCTGCGACCGGGTCGCCGCGAATGGCAGGCGAAGTCTGCCGGCGGCCGGTTGCCGTTGCGGGATTTCTACGAGCAAAAAAAGAGAAGCCCGCCTCCCGGCGGGCTTCTCGATCAGAAGAGGTTGAGTTGCACGATCTGCGGTGCTTCAGCAGCCGGTGACTCTGAAGTTTTAGCGGTGTCAGCCTTTACGCGGCGGCTCTCCCAGACAGCATGACACAGCGTGTCCTCCCACTCCATTTTGGAAACTTCAGGGATACCAAGAAGATCCGGCCGCGGTCGGACACGCCAGGCTCCGTAGAACCGTTCTTTCGTCGGCATAAGCGAATCATGCCAGATAACTTCGCCATTCACGCCATGCAGGATGAAGTTGCAGACCGTCATAAGGGCACAGGTTCGGTCGATGTCCTCGCCACAGTAGTAGTTACCGGGGAATTTCGCATGGGCAGCAATCAAGAACCGGCCGCTACCGCAGGCAGGATCTCCGATATTCAACCCTTTCCCTGTCAAATCCCGTCCATCACTATTGATGGAAACCATAAAATCCACAATATTCTCTGGAGTAAAAAACTGGCCGGCGTTTGCACGCCGGCCATGTGAGACAATCTGTGTTTGGTAGAGGTTTCCGAAGGGGTCGTACCACTCCCCGTCGTCGCGTACCTTCTTGTTCATCAGGAGTACGATCTCCTGAAAAAGTTCAAAGAAACGCTTGCGGATCTCCGGGTCTTTATATCGGCCGAGAGGCTCCCAGGGATTGTCGAAACTGAACAGGTCGATAATGTAGGCCAGCATATCGTCGAAGACCCGGCTATCATCCTGTCCGTAGGCAAGCGTATCGAATTTTTCGCTGAAGTCCTTGAACTCCGCAGGCAGATGAATTTTAGCCACGACGCACCTCCTTTCCTGCCAATCTGATCTCGCCGCGTTCTACGAACCGGCCGTCACACCACAGCTCAACGGAACCAAGTTCAAAGCCTCGTAATAAGATCCAGTATTCGATATAATCCCGATACTCCTTACCGGTGAAGTTCTTGCCGGTGATATTCCGGAAGATCATCGGAATACTTGTCCACTCCTCGCCTTCGGCCCATAGGAGCGTTTCTCCATTTTGTCTGATCTCCTCTTTCATGGCACTACCGTTTTGGGCTGTTATCAGCGATGAATTTGTGATCCTTACGGTAGACCTCGATCGTAGGGCTGCCGTGGTTTTCCTCGAGAGGAAAGAGATCCATCGTGTCGTAGATCGTTTCATCTTCCTCGAGGGCGAGAATGTTTCCATCGGTTTGGTCATGGACATTACCGACCACGCATCGCTTGGCGATCTTATCGGCATCCTTTTGACTCGTGGCATTCACGGTGAAGTGTTTCCGTTCCCAGACCGTGCATTTCACGTCCTGGTAATACGAGTACGTTTTCATAACTTTTTTGCAGTGTTTATCCTCCTGCGCCGGAGTTTAATGACTGATAAAAAGTGCCCCGAAGAACCTCGGGGCACTGAAAAATAGGGAAAATCAACAATTACTCTTTTTTGCGCTGATATTGACCATCGACAAACTCGAAATACATTTCAAGGCCAAGCAAGCTAATCGCAAGTCCTACCCCTTGTTGGGAACCAGACATTTCAATCAAATGAATCTGCTCCCCGGATTTGTACGAGTAAGAACCGACATTATCTCCGATATTTTCATCGGCATATTCAACCTCAAAAGTGACATCGGGATACTTTGCAGACAACGCTTTAATTATCGGTTCCGGAGTACTCCATGCAGTATCGAAAAAAATAATATTACCACTCTTTGAAGCATTGCAAGCATTCCATTTCGTACCCCAATTTTGAATACACCACTCATACCAGGTCGGAAAGCCGTACCGCATCGTATTGGTAAGATACTTTGCTCCGAACAAAAGGCGATTATCCTTTTCTTCTTGTGTCAGGCTGTCCCAAGTCTTGCAGACTTCTTCTCTCGATTCTGATTTAGATAAACCAGTAATATATTCAAGTCCTTGGTGTCCACGCGAACCGCTTTCAACATTCAAATCCGCGGGCATCGGAATAATATTATTGAAGTCGATGGGACTTCGTGAGGTCTCCTCATTTGCTTTTTCTTTTTCAGCAATCTCCGATAATATCTGTTCGATTTGGTTGTCCGTTCCTCGAATGGACAACTTATTTGTTACCCAGTTTGGCATAAATTATAATTTTGAAGAGGGGCGGGTTTCCGCCCCTCGATAAGACTTAAAGAATTGATATGAAATTTTCGGGACGGAAGCACCGCCAATCTTCGCGCTCAAGGTCGAAATAAACGATGCAACCTGTACTACGTCGTTTTTGGCCGGACTGCATCTTCGCCGAAAGCGTTGATAACACACTCGGCTTCATAGTTCCGATAGCTTCCCGCACAGAACCGTCTGTCTTTTTGTAACTGAACCGTACAATCCGATTTTGCAACGCATTTATAAATTCATCCAATCCGTCAGTCTGCCGCATAGCTTTGTGTACGGCATCACACACTTTCGCCTGAATCTGCCAAAAAGGCAAACTGGTGAATGGTGCCAATTCATCAGTCAGAATACTGACCAAATAGTTTTCTGTCATAATATAATGCAGACTTTATCCTCCTGCGCCGGAGTTTTAATTGTGAATTGAAAGACGCGGGAATACACCCGCTGTTATTGGCTCCTCAAGTACGTCAAAGAACTATGGGTGAGGTTGGTTAGGTAACTTTCCTCTCCCTGGTACAAAACATATAGGGCCAGTCTAACAGTTCGGAGAAATGTGGTGACTAAAGCGAGTGAAGAAGCAGTTGTTTGAAAAAATTACTTCAGGACGCCCCGGTGGAGCCGGGGTTAATTTTTTCAAAGAAGTGCGCCGAAGGGAGATGTGTCAAGACTGGCACTATTAGCTTTGTACCAGGGAGAGTACTTCGAGTGCCGTGATAAAAACTGATGAGAAAGACCGCGCAAAGGATAGAAGATCCGCGCGGGAAATAGCCGGCCTAATGGCCGGCCGCCGCTTCATGGAGCGGTTCCGCTTTAAAGCGAGCATATACTGAAGAATCTATCATAAATTAATGATAGAAAAAGCAAATTAACCGGGGAATTTGTTTCGCAAGAATAATGTTTAAGCATAAAAAAAACGTGCGTATAGTCACCTATACGCACGTTTTTTCCGCTTATTGGTATATCTTAATAAAATATCATTGCTCCTGTCCTGGGCACTTGGTTAAGCCTCGTAATCTTTGATTACGGGGCTTTTTTTAGTTTTCAGTATAACCGTCCTCCACACCCATGCAAAAGCACTGCCCGGGATCGGACACGGGACAAAACAGCGATTCCGCACCGAACGCTCCCGCAGCCCGCAATACATACCCGACCGGTCGAAGCTATTCCTCGCCCACCCCCTCAATCGCGATCTCGAAAGGCGAAGCGGCGCCCGCATGGTAGATAAACAACTTCCGGAAGAACACTCCATCCCGTTCGGCTTCATAGGTCACTTCAATCCGCGACCACCGGCCGGGCAGCAGAGGCGCCTTGTCCCAGACAGCCGAAGTGCATTCGCAGGTGGTCATTACTTTGGTGATTACGACAGGGCACGAACTGACGTTGGTGAAGCGGAAGACGACTTTTTTCTTATGCCCCACCCTTATCCGCCCCAGGTCTGCAACCCGGGATTCGAACCGGAAAAGCGTATCGCTGCCGGCAAGGCCGGCGTGTTCCCGATCCATACCGATCAGTGCCGGAGTGGGTAGCAGCCCGTCGGCCGCCCCCTCTCCGCCATTTGCCACGAAGCACATGATTCCCGTGGCCACGACCACAACCACGACCACGGCTACGAACATCGGCACTGCGACCGCACTGAATACCTGACTATTTTTTTTATCCATCTTCGACAGAGCCCCATATTATTGATGAATGAAACCACCGGACAGCTTCAATATCGGGTCATAGAGAAGCTACAATTTTTCCAGCAGCGCCCGAAGGAAGTTTTCAGTTTGCTGCGATGTTTCTTTAAATGCGGTAAAGAAACCCTCGCATCTCATATCTTGAGTAAGGATAAAGAAATAGGGATTGTCGACATCTTCTATCGGAATTCCGAGTCGGTCAACGCTATACAGCCCGCAGGAGACTTCATACGTGTTCCTGAGTATCCTCAAGTCCCTTGCATTGTGATAATCGCACAGTATGATCAGCCCCATTTGGGCACGGTCATCGAGGATCGATTTCAACAGCTTGAAGTGCATCGCAATACAGGGCAGGCAATTCATTCTGCTGAAACGATAGACCAGCGTTCTGCCATGCGCGGACACGACCTCCGACAAAGGTGACTTATTGCCCTCCGCGTCAGTCAGCACCGTCGTGGGGGAAAGGCAAAACCCTTCCGAGGAGAGCTCATAGGGCCTGCAAAAAGCCATATTCTCGAATGCGGTCTGAATTACCGCCATTCTGTTCAACTGCTTCGAATAGGCGATATATGTTTTTGCCATGACACAGGCCGTGAACCCGAAAAGGAGCACCAAACCCACTGAAAGCAGGAGGATATGCGGCTTCTGTTTGGGCATGGCTATTCCTCCTGTTTTATGTCGAATACGAACAATACCGGGTTATCGTTCTCGGACAGTTTATCCAGCAATCCGTACAACTCTTTTTCAAACCCGGTTTTCGGTGTTCTGTCCGATATGTTTTTATATCCGTGTGCGAAAGTATTTGCGTTAATCCAATATATTACCTCGTTGCCGATCACACGTTTTACGCTGAAAAAGAATTTATCCGAAAAATTACTATCGGTAGCAAATTCATAGATCGACATTTTATTGTCCTCCTTGTCATATAAGAAATAATAATCCTTTTCACCCGTAAAAGTCACCTCCGCAAAAATATACCGTTCCGATTGCTGAATCCGGTTTATCCCCAATACGGCATTTCGCCCCCGGTTATCCTCGAAAACTTTTTCGGGTCGCCCCGAAGTGTATTTGGCTTTGGGATCTTTGAACTCCATACGGTATTGCACACAGACACTGTCTTTGGAAAACTTATAGATATGATCGTCTCCCGAATAAATCATTCAGGGCTTCGTTTCCTGCTATTCCGTATTGGGGGCCGTTTATTCCCAGAACATCGGGATCTTTTTTAAAAGGCAGATATTTGGAATAGCCATCCCCATCCCGAGCGTTCGAAAAAAGCCGGTATTTACCAATCGCAGAATTACTCCAATCGTTCATATAATAAATAATATCCCCAATGGCAAATAATTCTGTACACCTGAGACGTTTGAATAAATCATAGTCGTCCGAAACAGGTTGTAAGGTCAGACGGTCATAGAATATCTGTTTTCCTGCAAAATAGTCTATTACAATAATACTACGATCTGTAACGGTCATAAAGGATAGATTGGTATACTCACCCGGGCCGCGCCCGTGCTTATGGATTTTTCCGGCATAACTCCCGTCCGGATTGAAAACATAGACCGACTGCGACATATGATCCATGATATAAAACTTTCCGTCCACGATTTCCAATCTATCGATATTGGATATTAAGCACTCGTCATTCGTCGCAAGGGGAACGATCCGGAAGGTGGTATCGAGAATTTTATCGAAATCAATCTCCGTCACACTTTCCCTCGAATCGAAAACAATGCTTTTTATATTGTCGGGAATTTCCTCCTCATTCGAACAGGCAGTCATTGAAAATTGTCCAATCAAGCAAACAATGATAAAATTAAAATATTTCATAATCATATTTTTTACCTCCCTACCACTTAGCCTATGTAGTAGGGAGGAAATAAATTAATATGTCATCTGGCACGAATAGACAGTGCACCCGGAACCTTTTTTAGGACAAGTCTCAATAATCCCAGTCACTTTTACAGACATCCACCCTAAACTTCCAGATAACTTTTCATTTGAATAAGATACCTCTCCGTTTACACCTACATTACGATACATGACGCATGATTGAGGTTGCCCCAATAAGTGCTCATAATGATATATCGAGCCGTCTCCTTCATTGTTACTTGTCTCTTCATTTTCATTCTTCGTCAAAGCTTCGATATTGACAGACAGCAGTGCCTGGGTAGTTTTATTGTAAGTGATAAACCCCAGCACCAAGGCGAAAGTCAGAAATGCAGCACAGAGTATAAAAATAAATTTTTTCATGTTTTTGTTTTTTAAATTCTCGATTGATACCTGCGATCCGGCAACGCTCCGTCGGCGTTATTTCCGCATCCAGTTTGTCGCCCGTCAGGCCGGGCCAGCCTACTAAACAGTGGGAAGGCAATAGTCTTCGGTCTATATCCGTTATCTTACATAAATAAACAGCACCTCCTTTCTTTTTGAAGGGAGCCCGGGGCGGAGATCGCTGCGCATGAATTTGCACGATTCGGCAGCGACCCCGCCCTTTTCGTTCCCTGAATCTCAGTTTGCCGGCACGGCACGGCTACCACCATATTTGTTCGTCGTTCTCGTACGTAAAAATACGTTCCTCCTTGCCCTTGGTATGGTTCCTCAAAAGCAGCAGGGCATTCCCGGGGACATTGTCGTAGTGTAAAACATGCGTCCGATCCCCGATGCGCCTGCCGAGGGATACGAACCGGCCATCGCGGCAATAGAACAACTCGTAAAGCTCGTCCGCCTGTATGAAATTATCGTCGTTCCGCGGCAGGAACATCACGCTACCCAGGGTCTGAGGCCGGTCGAAAGCCATGCCGCCCCAGCAGCGGGATTCCTGCGGGGCATTGAAATAGGTCAGCGGATCCCCGTCGAACAATTTGTATTTGTCGTCGCCCGAATTCCCGTAGCTGCCTTCGGTTCCGATTATCTCCCCGACGAGCTTTTCCCCCGACGGGGCATAGAACCCGACCTCGGCCATATTCACGAATGCACCGCTCGGGGAGAGATAACGTATATACCGGAAGGTTATGCTGTCCCCCAGTTGCGCGTAATACGGCCTGGCTTCCGGCACCTCGGGCGTAACGTAGACAGTCCGGGCATCCCGGAAATCGGGACTGTCCGCAACCTGGAACCGGCCGTTTTTCACCCGGTTGAGGATAAACTCCAGCTCAAAGAAAACCGGGTATTTCCGCTTCAGTGTGACGGAAACCTCAGCCCCGTCGGGTTTACGCACCGCCACCCCGCCCTCTTTCGAGACCGTAAACGGATCCGTTGCCGGAAGGAGGAGCCCCCGGTCATAATACATGACCATATAGGCGCAGCCCTTTTCGACATGATCGAACGCAACCCGCCCGCGCTTTATCCGGCTCCAGGCGACAGGCACCCAGTTCCGGTTGTCGAAAACGACCAGATAGGCAAATTTCTTTGGGGCCGCGATCGGGATCGTCAATTTCAGGACAAGGTCGATGCCGTCGAAATACGATTCCGAAACGTCCTTTATGAAGGGGGATCGGAAGGCCGGCGGAATTCCCTCCGCCAGGGCTCCCCTTTGGTTGGGCAGGCTCTGGGGCTGGAAACTGAACATCTTGCGGTAAACCTTCCCGACACGCTCCTGCGGCCGGGATTCGAAATGCTTGCCGAATTCCGGGTCGCTCATCCCGAAAGAGTAGAGCACGCTGTCGACCCACAGCGAATTCCAACTGTGCGACTGGCTCCGGTTGGCCCACTGGATAATGTAGTCGTAATTTACAGGCAGCCCGACGCTCCTCAGCGCATACCACATCAGGCTCGTGATCTCGGGGCATGCGCCCCCTGCCGCCCGCAGGTAATCCGACGGCCTCAGCGCCACTCTCATGACCGATTCGTCGATGACCTCGTAATCCATCCTGCGCAGGCTGTCCTGGATCGTCCTGGCCGCAGTGTAACGATCCGCCCCGGCCTGCTGCAGGGGGCGGATTATTTCAGCGAGGAAATCCCTGTAATGAGGCATCCAGTCCTCCGCCAGTTCATTCTCGACCCGGTAAGGCAGAATATATTCACAGAAATCGCCGAACGACAGCCCCTTTGTCCACGGGTAGTCCAGCGTTGCAAAGGCATTGTCGATATGCCGGATCAAAAACTCGCGGCCGAGTTCGGAAAGGTCGAATGCCGGATGTACGTTCGTAAAATCGGGATTATAATTCTTCGCCCGGCCCCTCAGCACCTGCCTGGGGATATCCTTATCACAGAAAAGGGAATCATAATCGCATTTGAAATCCTCCAGTCCCTTTCCCGCATAGCCGTAATGGAGCGGAAGGTTCTCGATCAGGAACCGGGCCGCCCGGTATTTCAGCGAATCGGCCTTGTCCGTGCTGTAATGTTGCAGAACCGCTTCCAGTTCCGGACGGTTTTCGCCCGCAAGTTCCAAAGCCGCCTCCAGCCGGGATTCACAACCGGCGCATATCCATGCCAAACCGAACGATAAGATCAGCCTGACGGCAGTACGGTCAAAATTTTTCATGATTGAAACACTTTTACATCTATTCTTCCCTTCCAGTTACTATCCACCCCGGATGGGGAGGAGCTTCACCCACGCAACCCATCCCGGATTTTATTTATCCAGTCAACGATTGCCATGTTTTTCAATACGGCAATCGGCGGAGCTGTTATCATAACAAGATTGATCAAGCGGGGTGATATCTTCTGTGAAGTTACTTTTTAAAACATCAAAAACAAAATATTTTTACATTATTTTGAACTAATATTAATATTTTTGTTTTATTTTGTAGCACATAATCAAATATCTTGATTATCTATATAATGATTGCGTCTTTATTTTGTGTTCTTAAAATAAAATTATATGGCCAAATTCTGCTATTTGATGACCGGAATCATCATCATCCCGCTGTGGTGCGCCTCGTGCAATGACAATAATCCCAGGAAAGAAATCCAGAAGATCGTAAAGGAATGGGTCGGGAAAACGGTACTGCTGCCGCAGGATATACAACCGACTTCGTATTCCTGCGACACGGTTTGCGACCCCGCGAAATCGAAAAAACCATTCAGGATACTGAATTTCACCGACTCGATAGGCTGCACCTCCTGCAAGCTGAAATTGTTGACCTGGAACGCTTATGTGAGGAAAATCGACACGACGCTGGCCGACAAGGTCGATTTCCTGTTCTATTTCCACCCGCAGAACGAGCGGGAACTCGGGTTGATATTACGAGCCGACGGGTTCGAACTGCCGTTTTATATCGACCGTAAAAATGAAATCGACAGGCTGAATGGCTTTCCGAAGAACCAGGCCTGCCAATGTTTTCTCCTCGACAGCACCAACAAGGTTCTATTGGTCGGCAACCCGACGCATAAGCCGCGGCTTTGGGAGTTGTATAAGGAGATAATATCCGGGAAGAAGGCGGACAGGGTTCCCACGACCGACATCCATATCGCCCGACCGGAAATCGAGGTTCCGGATTTGAGGATCGGCAGCACGGCACAGGCGGCCTTCGTCCTGGAAAACACGGGGGACAAACCGCTGGTAATAACCCACATCGACGCCTCTTGCGGGTGTACGAAACCGTCATGGAACCGGAGCCCCGTCATGCCCGGAGAGAAATCCGAAATCAAAGTGGAGATAATCCCCGACAAGGCCGGGGCTTTCGACAAGACATTGCGGGTCTTCTGCAATACGGCCGCCGGCAGCACTTCGCTGAGAATCACCGGTATGGTAGAGGAATAATTATCGGGAAAAACGAGGGCGGAGAATTGCCTCGGGAAAAGACACGTTTTCTCCGCCCGGCCGCCAAATCCCGGAAAAGGAAAGGAGGTTGTGCAAAAATAGTCAATTGATCCCAAACCCCAAGCGGGTTCGCCGTTGTTGAAAGGATAGACACAACGCATCGAGTAAACTGTGAACGAACAGAAAAAGAAAAACGCTATGAAAAAGAAAATTACGTTCGGCTTGGTGGCATTCGCCATGGTGGCAGCCTCGGCCGTATTTATGAAGAGCATTGCCAAGGACGACCTGTCCGCAATGATCCAGGCCAATGTGGATGCATTGGCTGAGTTTGAATTCGGCGGTCAATCTTGGAATGAGAACGACACGCATTGGGTCGGATCGAACTGGAAGCCTGAAGTAGTAGAATGCACTGGAACCAGAGGGAATGCCACCTACTGGGGACAGATGGTTAAATGTAACACCGGCGATGGAAATTGCTATGATGGCACTGACTGCATTTAGTCATTATTAATTTGTAACGGTTGATGTAATTATAGTTGAACTTTACAAATACATCAACCGTTACATTATACCATCTCATTTAACAACCCAAATAAATCTCCCATGAAACAACTGATCACAATTATTATATTCTCCTTACTATTCTGTGCTTGCGGCACCTCGCCACAAAACAATAGCATGGCATTAGTACTGTCCGATACTGAAATAATTAAAATCAATCCAGGTTCCCCACATTTGATAAGAGCCGACATGGCCAAAACCATCGACACAAAGAAATTACTGGATATGATTCAATCGATCGATTACATAAAACTGGATTCGTCCGAACCGATGGGGCCAATTAACAAAATGGTCGTAACAAACGATAAAATCTTCATAATGGATTCTTTTGCGGCTCAGCAAATTTTTGTATTTGACAAAACAGGCAAACTGTTATACCGGATCAAGAATAAAGGCAGGGGGCCCAAAGAATACATTAGTATCTGGGATATGCAAGTCGACACCATCCGGAATGAAATACTTGTAAATGACGCGCTGGCCCGCTCCTACCTTTATTATTCCACGGATGACGGGACATTCCTACGGCGGGAAAAAGGAATAGCGAACTGCTATTTGGCACGTATCGACAGCCTATATATTAACCTCACCGGAGTCGGACAGGATTTTAACGACAACGAGAATTGGGCGATTATAATCTCGGATAAAGATTCTGTTCTTTTCAAGGGGTTTGAGCCTACACCGCTTCAAAATGACGATTTTATTATCAATAGTTTTACTTACGATCGTAATGGAAATCTTTTATATACTCCAGTTTATTCAGACACGGTTTACCGGTTCTCTTCGGTCTGCGTCGTAGAACCGGAATATGTGATTTGTCAGGAAAAGAGTGTGTGGAGACGTCATGACGAAAAAATATCTTACCAAGAGGTGAAAAAATTAATTTTAGAAAATAACTATACCAGATATGGCGGAAAATTTTACGATATGGAAAAATACGCATATTTCGAAATCGGCCGTGAGGAAGATGAATATGTTGTCCCCATCTCCTGTTTTTGGAACAAGCAAACTGATATGGTTTACGCATGGAGTTCAAAAGGGTGGAGCGAATATCCGGATATAGGGGAGATTATCCGACAACCGATAGCCGTCTACGGCGATACGTTTTTCAGCACCTGTTCGCCGCAAATCCCCGAAGAATACAGGGAAAACCTGAGCCCTAAGATCAAAAGCCTGCTGGAGTGTTCGAAGGAGAGCGACAACCCGATCG
>OGUK01001278.1_pt1 | contig 16785 bp, 9 predicted proteins | sample 1553151 | NCBI WGS metagenome assembly OGUK01 (sample SAMEA2580208, study PRJEB22360) | human gut metagenome | biome: human gut; feature: human-associated habitat; material: faeces | place: Denmark | collected 2008/2010
CTATCATGTAGTAGACTATGACCCGGAAACTGGTGAAGTACGCAAGAGACAGACAGCACAGGGATATGCGGACGAATCATCGTGGGCTCGCGGACAAGCTTGGGCTCTCTATGGATATACTACTTGCTACCGCTATACGAAAGACGAAAAGTACCTCGACCAAGCACAAAAAGTATATAATTTCATCTTTAATAATAAGAATATGCCGGAAGATCTCGTTCCTTATTGGGATTACGATGCTCCGAATATTCCGAACGAACCTCGTGATGCCTCTGCTGCTGCATGTACAGCTTCTGCACTTTACGAATTGGATGGTTATCGACCGGGCAATCATTATAAAGAAATTGCTGATAAGATCATGGAAAGTTTGGGCTCTCCTGCTTATCGTGCTGAAGTGGGTACAAACGGGAACTTTATCCTGATGCACTCGGTAGGTAGTATTCCTCACGGTCAGGAAATAGATGTTCCCCTGAACTATGCCGACTATTATTTCTTGGAAGCATTGATGCGTAAAAGAGATTTGGAGAAATGAATATGAATAAACCTATCAACCTTCTGGTCGGTGGCTTGACGCTGTTTGCCGCACAAGGATGCAAAGCTCCGAAACAGGTAGCAGAGCAAGTCGAACATCCGAATATTATCTATGTATTCCCTGATCAATACCGTAACCAGGCATTGGGCATCTGGAGTCAGAACGGGTTTCAGGATAAGGTAAACTTTAAGGGTGATCCCGTGCATACTCCCAATCTGGATGCCTTTGCACGTGAATCAATAGTGTTGACTTCGGCACAAAGTAACTGTCCGTTAAGTAGTCCGCATCGTGGAATGCTGCTGACAGGTATGTATCCGAACCGTAGCGGTGTACCTTTGAATTGTAATTCTACACGGCCTATCAGTTCATTGCGTGAAGATGCGGAATGTATTGGTGACGTATTCAGCAAAGCTGGTTATGATTGTGCGTATTTCGGCAAGCTCCATGCTGACTTCCCGACTCCGAACGATCCCGAACATCCGGGACAATATGTAGAGACTAAGCGTCCGGTATGGGACGCCTATACACCGAAAGACCGTCGTCATGGTTTTAATTACTGGTATTCTTATGGAACTTTCGACGAACATAAGAATCCGCATTATTGGGATACGGATGGTAAAAGACATGATCCGAAGGAGTGGTCGCCTTTGCATGAATCGGGCAAGGTCGTTTCTTATCTGAGAAATGAAGGGAATGTACGCGATACAAAGAAACCGTTCTTCATTATGGTAGGTATGAATCCGCCTCACAGTCCGTATCGTTCTTTGGATGATTGCGAGGAAGAGGATTTCAACCTTTACCGTAGCCAACCGTTGGATAGCCTGCTGGTTCGTCCGAACGTGGATCTGAAAATGAAGAAGGCAGAGTCTGTCCGTTATTATTTTGCGTCTGTGACGGGAGTAGACCGTGCTTTCGGCCAGATCTTGGAGACTTTGAAAGACTTGGGATTGGATAAGAATACGGTTGTTATCTTTGCTTCCGATCATGGCGAGACCATGTGTAGCCAACGTACGGAAGATCCGAAGAATTCTCCTTACTCGGAATCTATGAATATACCTTTCTTGGTACGTTTCCCCGGTAAAATTCAGCCGAGAGTGGATGATCTGCTGTTATCGTCACCGGATATTATGCCTACTGTTCTTGGACTGTGCGGATTGGGGGATTCAATCCCTGCCGAAGTACAAGGCCGTAATTTCGCTCCTCTTTTCTTTGATGAGAAAGCGGAGATCGTACGTCCCACCGGTGCACTCTATATTCAGAACTTGGATGGCGAAAAAGATGAGAACGGATTGGTGCAAACCTACTTCCCTTCTTCAAGAGGTATTAAAACTGCGCAGTATACACTAGCTTTATATATCGACCGTAATACGAAACAGTTGAAAAAGAGCCTTTTGTTTGATGATGTAAAAGACCCTTATCAATTGCACAATTTGTCTTTGGAAGAAAATAAGGAAGTGGTGGAGCAACTCTATCGTGAAATGGGAGCCATGCTGAAAGAAATAAATGATCCTTGGTACACAGAGAAGATTTTGTCGGATCGGATTCCTTATTAGCGATTAGTAATTTATAAAACGCTGATTAACTCAAATAAGTGCCAATTTTAGGAGTAAATCTCTGCGACAATAATAGGTGTTAATCCGCATCCGCGTTTAAATTGAAAATAGTAATGAAAAACAGTTGTTTTATAGTATTATTCCTTTTGGGAATCATTCCTTCAGCTTTCGCTCAACTCATCGGATTTGAAGAAGAAGTGCCCGAAGCATTTACAGTTTCCGGAAAGGGAGAAGTGAAAATCTCTTCTCTTTTTTACAAAGAGGGTGAAAGTAGTCTGGAATGGGACTTTCAGCCCGGTTCTACACTGGATGTTCAAATTGCTCCTTTATCGTTGAATACGAGAAACGAGAAGCAGTTCGGCATTACCTTGTGGATTTATAATGAGAAACCGCAGCAGGATTCTATTCGTTTTGAGTTTCTGAATAAGGAGGGAGAAGTCTCTTACTGGTTCTCTTATCGTTTGCAGGCAGCAGGCTGGCGGGCTTGCTGGATCTCTTTTGAGTATATGCAGGGCGACAAGAAAGATAAGAAGATCGTAGCCTATCGGCTGGTTGCCCCGCAACGGAAGGGACGTATCTTTCTTGACCGTCTGATTTTTCCGGAAAAGAAAATGAATCTTCGTACCACTCCCGACCAACAGTTGCCTACCAATAATGGGCTGTCTAATCGTGACCTGTGGCATTGGTGTCTCGTGTGGAAATGGGAACAACAGTCGTATGATATTCCTCTGCCTTCTAAATTGACAAGCGAACAAAAGAAGGAGCTGAAGACTATCGAACAACGTTTGACAGATTTTCTGGAAGTGAAAAAGGCACCGCAAGGGCCTATTAATGCTGCCTATAAAACATTTGAGAAAGCGGCTATCAGTCCATCCATCGCTGGGACGGGATTTATAGGAACTCCTATTGTTGCTCCTGATGAACAGGACAAGAAGAAAGGAGAAATGTCATGGAACGATATTGAAACGATGCTTTCCGGCTTTGCCTATGATGCTTATTATAACCAGAACGAAACATCAAAGAAAAACTACTTTACCGTATTCGACTATGCTATCGATCAGGGATTTGCATACGGTAGCGGTATGGGTACCAATCATCATTATGGTTATCAGGTACGTAAGATATATACAACTGCCTGGCTGATGCGTGATGCTATCTATAAACATCCTCATCGGGATGCTTATCTCTCCACATTGCGTTTTTGGGCGGCTCTGCAAGAAACTCGTCAGCCATGCTCTCCAACACGTGATGAATTGTTGGATTCCTGGCATACGTTATTGATGGCGAAATTTATTTCCGCTATGATGTTTCCCGATGCAAGAGAACAGGCGCAAGCGTTGAGCGGATTATCACGTTGGTTATCTTCTTCTTTGCGTTATACTCCGGGAACGATCGGTGGTATAAAGGTAGACGGTACGACTTTCCATCATGGCGGTTTCTATCCGGGATATACCACTGGAGTACTTGCGACTGTAGGAGAATATATTGCATTTACCAATGGTACAAGTTTTGAACTGACCGAAGATGCGCGCAAACACATGAAATCAGCCTTTATTGCTATGCGCAATTATTGCAATTTCTATGAATGGGGCATCGGAATCAGTGGCCGTCATCCTTTTGGAGGGAAGATGGGAAGCGATGATATCGAAGCATTTGCCAATATAGCTTTATCCGGCGATTTGTCCGGTCAGGGAAATACGTTTGATCGTGGTCTGGCTGCTGACTATTTACGTCTGATACGCAATAGTGATACTCCGAATGCGCGTTTCTTCAAGAAGGAAGGTATTCAACCGGCACAGGCTCCACAGGGATTCTTCGTTTACAACTATGGTTCGGCAGGCATTTTCCGTCGTGCAGATTGGATGGTGACATTGAAAGGATATACCACTGACGTATGGGGTTCTGAAATTTATACGAAAGATAACCGTTACGGACGTTATCAGAGTTATGGCTCCGTGCAGATTATGGGGAAAGGAAATCCCGTGTCACGTGCCGGAAGCGGTTTTGTGCAGGAGGGATGGGACTGGAACCGTTTGCCGGGTACAACTACCATTCATTTGCCTTTCGATTTGCTTGATAGCCCATTGAAAGGAACGACTATGGCACGCTCCAAAGAGAATTTCTCCGGAAGCAGTTCTTTAGATGGTAAAAATGGAATGTTCGCTATGAAATTGGCAGAACGGGATTATGAGAATTTCACACCAGACTTTGTGGCCCGTAAATCCGTATTCTGTTTTGATAACCGGATGGTTTGCCTGGGAACAGGTATTTCGAACTCCAATGCGGATTATCCTACGGAAACGACTCTTTTCCAGACAAAATATAATGGTAAGGAGCCCAAAGTAGGAGAGGATAACTATTGGCTTCATGATGGTTATGACAATTATTATCATGTAGTGGACGGAACCGTTCGCTCACAGGTGGCAGAACAGGAATCACGGCACGACAAGACGCGTGAAGTTACTAAGGGAAAATTCTCTTCTGCCTGGATAGAACATGGCAAGGCACCGAAAGAGGGGACTTATGAATATATGGTATTGATACAGCCTTCTGCTTCCGATCTCGATGAACTGCGCAAAACTCCTGCATACGAGGTGTTGCAACGCGATCAGACTGCTCACGTTGTTTATGATAAAAAGACTGGTATCACGGCGTATGCCGCTTTTGAAGCTTATCAGCCTGCCGCTGATAAAGTGTTCGTGGCTATTCCTGCGGAAACAATGGTGATGTATGCAAAGGAATCTGATAAGGGTATCCGTTTAAGCGTCTGTGATCCGAATCTGAATATAGAAGAGAAGACGTATACAACGAAAGAGCCCAGTCGTCCTATTACTAAGGAGATACGGCTTAAAGGACATTGGAGATTGACAAGCCCGATGGAAAATGTCCGGTTGGAACAGCAGGGAGACCAGACCGTACTGACAGTAACCTGTCAGCATGGACAGCCGGTCGAAATGCTCATGGAAAATAAATAATTAGTGAATAAGATAAGAGAAAACAAGAATTTAAAGAGAGGTATTAGTCATCATGTTTCTATGAAAAAAGAGAAGACCGGTTCATGGGGAGCCGGTCTTCTTTGTATTTACACGGTGCGTTGAGCACTTTCTTTTCTTGTTACTTATTCAGTCTCCATTCGAAACCGTCTTTAGTATCTTTGATTTCAAATCCGAGTGCTGTCAGTGTGTTGCGGATTTCGTCGGAAGTAGCCCAGTCTTTGTTGGCTTTCGCTTTCATACGTTGTTCCAGTAGCATATCTACTACCTTGCCGTAAGCTGCCTCACGACCATCTGAAGAGCCTTTTTCTTCTTTCAATCCCATGATGTCGAAGCTGAACAGATGGAATGTTTCTTTCAGGTCTTTCAGGTCTTCGGCGGAGATGGTGGCATTGCCGGCAATGATATTGTTTATAATGCGGGCGCCTTCGAAAAGCTGTGCGATGACAATCGGTGTATTTAAGTCGTCATTCATTGCTTCGTAGCATTTAGCGCGCAGTTCTTTCACGTTGATTCCCTCTGAAGTTACCGATGAGGGAGTTATCTTATCTAATGCGTCAATGGCTTCCATCAGACGTTGCAGACCCTTTTCGGATGCTTGCAGTGCTTCATTGCTAAAGTCTACCGTGCTGCGATAATGAGCTTGCAGGATGAAGAAACGGATTGTCATTGGTGTGTAGGCTTGCGCCAGCAGCTTATGAGTACCGGTGAAGAATTCGTCCAGCGTGATGAAGTTGCCAAGTGATTTACCCATCTTGGTTCCGTTGATGGTAATCATGTTGTTGTGCATCCAGCAGTGAACCATGTCATCGCCTTGTGAAGCTACCGATTGTGCGATTTCACATTCGTGGTGAGGGAAAATCAAGTCCATTCCTCCTCCGTGAATATCGAAGTGTTCACCCAGGTATTTGCGTCCCATAGCGGTACATTCGGCGTGCCATCCGGGGAAACCGTCGCTCCATGGAGACGGCCAGCGCATGATATGTTCAGGTTGTGCCTTTTTCCAAAGGGCGAAGTCGGCGGGATTGCGTTTTTCGCTTTGTCCGTCGAGGTCACGGGTGGTATTCAATACGTCGTCCAGATTACGTCCGGAAAGTTTTCCGTAGTGGTAATCTTTATTGTATTTGGCTACATCGAAGTAGACGGAGCCTTCGCTTTCATAGGCGTATCCGGCATCCAAAATCTTCTGTACCAGTTGGATTTGTTCAATGATATGTCCTGAAGCATGTGGCTCAATGCTTGGAGAAAGTACATTCAACGCTTCCATTGCTTTATGATAGCGGTTCAGGAAATATTGAACAACCTCCATTGGTTCCAACTCTTCCAGACGTGCTTTCTTGGCGATCTTGTCTTCTCCTTCATCCGCATCATTCACGAGGTGACCCACGTCTGTGATATTGCGGACGTATCTTACCCGGTATCCCATGAATTTAAGATAACGGAATAACAAGTCAAAGGTGATTGCCGGACGGGCGTGACCGAGGTGTGCATCCCCGTATACGGTCGGTCCACAAACATATAATCCTACGAAAGGCGGGTTAATGGGTTCAAATAACTCTTTTTTTCGACTTAACGTGTTGTATATCGTTAACTTGTTTTCCATGATACTATAATGCTTTATTGATATGATTCAACAAAAGTAGAAATTTTCTCCTTGAAAATGACGGGAAAGGGTAAATTAATGCCTTATTCTTGTCATTCATGGTTTGTTTTTCGTTTGTTATGGGCTTGCATCTGTTCGTTGAACGGTTCTTGTGGCGTCGATAAATCTTCGTTCTTATAGAGGAGTGTTTTAACGAGAGTATATCGAAGAGATAACGAATAGATGTAAGCCAATGTATTGATTATGATATGTTTTGTAGTTGCTCTAGTTTTTCTTGTATTTCAATGCTTCCGGGATGGCCGCTTTTAGTTTGGCAATCCGTTTTTCGTCAGCGGGGTGAGTGGATAGGAATTCGGGTTGCTTGCCTGCTGATGCGTTTGCCATACGGGTCCAGAAAGCGACAGCCTCATTCGGGTCGTAACCGGCCATGGCCATAAAAATCAGTCCTAGATGATCAGCCTCATACTCGTGTTTACGGGAGAAGGGGAGTGTGATTCCCACGTTGGTTCCCATGCCGATTGCGGCGGCGAGGATGGCTTTTCTTGAATCACTTTGGTTGTGTCCTAGAATTTCGGTGGCGGCAGCCTGACCGTATTGAATGAGTGCCTGTTGGCTCATGCGCTCGTTACTGTGGTGTGCCACGGCGTGAGCGATTTCATGCCCCATGACAACGGCGATTCCCGCATCATTCTGGCAATAGGGTAATATCCCCTCGTAGAAAACGACCTTACCTCCCGGCATACACCATGCGTTGGGTTCATTGCTGGCCACGAGGTTGAATTCCCATTGGAAATTGGCAATCTGGTCTTGCAGCCCATTTGCGGCAAGATATTGTTCAACGGCTTTCGAGATCTTTGCCCCGACATTTTTGATCCGTTGTTTATTGACGGCATCGGTGGATAGCTTGTTTTCCTTTAAAAAGCTACTGTATGAGGTTAAACTCATGGAGACCATTTGGTCTTCCGGGAATAGGATAAGTTGGTGTCTTCCCGTAAGCGGCACGGTGGCGCATCGGAAGAAAAGCAGAACGATCCCTACGATGAACGTAAGACGTAAAATTGTTCTTTTCATAAGCTGAATAATTGAACGGTTATATTTTAAGTGCTAAAATATAATACGGATTTGATATTTGCAATGTTTTATTACGTGCTTGTTTACATTTGTTGATATGATGTAAAGAGAATATTTTATACCTTTGTGCCAAAGTGAACGTGAAAATATGCAACAGAAGGATGTTCAGATATGTGATTTACTGAAAAATAAGGATGCGAAAGGGATGGAATTCCTTTTCGAGGAATATTATAAGCCTTTGGTTGTGTGGGGGGATACTTTTTTGAACGATGTTTCCCGGTCAGAGGATTTGGTTCAGGATTTTCTGATTAAATTGTGGGAAAAACGGATCGGGGAAAAATTGGAACCTTCAACGTTACGATCTTATCTTTTTGTTTCTATTCGTAACTTGGCGTTAAATGCTAAAGTGAAAGTTGATCCCGTACGGTATGTTTGTGATTTTGCCCATCTTGAAAAACCGTGGGAGGAGTATGATAACATTGAGGAAGAGGTTATTCAACGGATAGAGCGTGAAGTCAAAAAATTACCTTCCCGGAGTCGTGACATAATTGAATGTGTATATCTGAAAGGTATGCGATATAAGGATGTTGCGGCAGAGTTGAATATTTCTGTGGCAACGGTCAATACTTTATTGGTAAATGCCTTGAAAAAGTTAAGGCAGACTACGGGTAAGGAAGAAAGTATTTTAATATATTGGTTGTGCCTGTCTTGTTGTAAATCAGTAGCCAAAGCGTGATCTCGTGAATTGTACTTCATTTTAATGTGTTAAATAATGTTTCTCATTCAATGACTTTCCTTTTGAATCTGTATTATATATAGAACATGGATCGTGTATTATTTAACGATCGTTTAATAATACACGTAATTATTTGCATTTATTATCTCTTGTGTAATGCTTTCTACTTAGTAATCAAGTCTCTTTAATTTAAAACAAGTCTCTTCTACTAAATGTCATTAATTGATCGAATTATGATATTTGAAGAGGATGTGGATTCATTTTTATTGCGCTATTTACTGAATGAACTTGACCCGGAGGACCGGAAGAAAGTGGAAGAGTGGATTGTGGCAAACGAGGAAAATCGTCAGTACTATCAGGCCTATCAAAAAACTCATTTGGAGTTGCGCTGGATGGAGAGATCGAAAAAGATCGAAGGGAACTTTATTCAATTTGATCGGCTACGTCGGAAACAACATTTTCGGAGAGCTTTTTACAGGAGTGTCGCTTGTGCTATTATCTTGTTGTCCGTGGGAGGTGCTTTCCGATACTGGGATGAAAAACCGGAAATGCGACTTGTTCAGGAGGGTATACAACCGGGAAAATCACAGGCTATACTTTACATGGCATCCGGACAGGTTGTTAGTGTGGATAAGGATGCCCAAGAATTGAAGGAGGCAGATGGGACTTGTATTAATGTCGATTCGGTTGCAGGAATGACCTATAATGTTACAGCGGGGGAAAATAGCTCGGAAGTATTGTATAATCGGGTGGTGGTGCCTAAAGGGGGAGAGTTTAAATTGACATTGAGTGACGGGACAAAAGTGTGGTTGAATTCATTCAGTGAGTTGCGTTACCCGGTCAATTTTACGGGAAAGAAACGTGAAGTTATCTTGGCAGGAGAGGCGTATTTTGATGTGGTCGGAGACCCGGAACATCCGTTCGTTGTCAAGGTAAACGATTTGGATATAAGTGTTTTGGGAACCCAGTTTAATGTTAATGCTTATACCGAAGGTATCGTGAAAACCGTGTTGGTGGAAGGGCTTGTAAATCTGCGAGGAAAGATGGGAGAGATTAAATTGCATCCTCGGCAAATGGGGGAGTACCGGGAAGCAGATGGCAGCCTGCAGATGATGGAAGTGGACATTTTACCTCACGTGGCATGGAAAGACGGGAACTTTATATTTAGAAGTGAATCCCTGGAAGATATTATGGACAAATTGAGTATCTGGTATAATCTGGATGTGTTCTATGCGAATGACGAGTTGAGGAGTATCCGTTTGTCCGGCAATTTGTTCCGATACGGGGATGTGAATCAATTATTCACCCTTTTCGAGAAAATTTCCGATGCTCGTTTTCAGGTAGAAGGGAAAAGCGTAGTGATCAGTTGTAAATAACGTGTAATTATTAATAGTATGTATGTAAAAAAGATGAAGATGGTGGAACATCTCCATCTTTTGAATTGGTAAAAAAGAATAGGTGGTCGGAAATTCCGGGTCTATTCAATGTTTAATTGTTCAAATACAAATTTATGGAATGGAAAGGATTTTATGCCTTATCTAGGGTGAAATTTTCTCAAATTTTTAAAATCATGAGAGTGTTTACGATTTGTATGCTTGTTTTCGTGTTTGGAGCCACGGCTAGTGGTTTTTCACAAAAGCAAGTCGTTACGTTGGATTTGCGACAATGCGACATGAGTACGTTGTTCCAAGAGATTTGGAAACAGACGGGGTTGCGTTTCGTTTACAACGACAAGGATGTGGCGAATATTTCACGTTTTGACGTGAAAGCCGAAAGTGAAACCGTAGAGAAGGTGCTGGAAGAGGTTTTTGCAAAGACTTCTTTAAAGTGTTCCTTTGAAGGCGATGTTATTTTTGTGACCTCCCGCGAGACTCAAGCTCGAGTGGTGGCTGATACGGTCAAGAAGGTGACTGTGAAAGGGAAGGTGACGGACGAGAGCAAGATGCCTTTGCCGGGGGTGACGGTTGTGGTGAAGATTCCCGGTGTTGCGTCTAGTTCGATCGGTACGGCAACTAATGACAAGGGGGAGTACGAGGTGTCGTGGATTGCACAGAAGGATGTGGCACTTTCTTTCTCTTTTATCGGGATGGTGACTCAGGATGTGAAGTACATGAACCAGAAGGAGATTAATGTGGTGATGAAGGAGGAGACTGCAGAGGTGGAAGAGGTGGTTGTAACGGGATATTTTAACCGTACCAAGCAAAGTTCCACGGGTGCAGAAGTTTCCGTGAAAGGGGAGGAACTTCGGAAAGTGGGTTCTTTGAATATGTTACAGGCAATTTCTGCTTTTGACCCTTCCGTGCGTACGCTACCGAACAACCAATGGGGAAGTGACCCGAATCACGTGCCGGAAATATCGATTCGCGGTGAAAATGGTTTTGATTTGAGAAGTTCTGCCGATGATTCCCGTACGAATCCGAATGCTCCCTTGTATATCATGGATGGTATTGAGGTTACAGCCACGACGGTGTATGATTTGGATATGAACCGGGTGGAGGCATTTTCTATTTTAAAGGATGCGTCGGCCACGGCTCTTTACGGTTCAAGGGGTGCTAACGGGGTGATACTGATCACAACGATCCGTCCGCGGGCAGGTGAGTTGCGTGTGTCAGTGAATGCTCGCTATGATATTTCAGCTCCTGATTTGAGTGACTATAATTTGATGAATGCTCGGGAAAAATTGGAATACGAGCGTTTGGCTGGTGTTTATAAGGCTAACGGGCTGGAGCAGCAAATGACAATGGACGAGACTTATAATAAGCGTCTGGAAGAGGTGGTGCGTGGCGTGGATACTTACTGGTTGTCCATTCCTCTTCGTACATCATTGAATCAGCGTTATAATATTTTCGTGGAAGGAGGTGATGAGCACATGCGTTATGGCGTGGATCTGAAATACGACACGGACAAAGGTGTCATGAAGGGTTCCGGGCGGGAGCGTTGGGGGGCAAAGGTGAATCTGAATTACAATTTGGATAATAAGTTGATTGTAAATAATGATCTGAACGTGGATGATGTGAAAGGGGAGAATTCTCCATACGGTGATTTTTCCCAGTACACGAAACTGAATCCGTACGAGAGAAAGAGAGATCCGGAAACGGGAGAGTTTATCCGAAAATTTGAATCGAATAACTTAAAAAATCCGTTGTTGGATGCCACGTTACCGAATACGGACTATAATCGTTACACGGAAGTAAAGGATAATTTAAGTATCGAATGGCGGGTAACGCCTCATTTCCAAGTGAAAGGATTGGCTGTATTGACTAAAAATATAACCAAGAATGATAAATATCGTTCGGCAGAATCCTCGGAATTTGACACGCAGACCGACCCGGATCAAAAGGGTAGTTACACGATCAGTAATTCAACCACGGTTAATTTTGATGCCAATATCCGGTTCATGTATAACAACGTGTTTGCAGATAAATATACGGTGAGTGCGGGGATCGGTAGCGAGCTTTCCACTTCGGATTTGACGGGGGAAGGTTTTACGGCAGTAGGATTTTTGAGTGATAAGTTGAAGAATATTCAATATGCCCAACAATTCAAGAAGGATTCCAAACCCACGGGAAGTTATGATAAAACCAAGATGGTCGGTTTCTTTGCTAATTTAAATGTGGGGTATGATAACCGTTATTTCCTAGATGCATCGTTCCGTACGGATGGTTCCAGTAAATTCGGACGCAATTCTCGTTTTGCACCTTTCTGGTCGGTTGGTGCGGCTTGGAATGTTGATAAGGAGTCCTTTTGGACGGGTACCGGGTATATGAAGATACGTGCCTCCGTGGGTAGTACTGGTACAACGAATTTCACTTCGGATCAGGCATTGACACAGTATTTGTACCAGAGTTCTTCCGAGTATAACGGAATTTACGGGGCTGTGCTTTCTGCTTATGGAAATCCCTCGTTGAAATGGCAAAATACGTTACAGTATAATGCCGGAATCGAAACGAGTGTTTGGAGAAATATTATCGTGGTGAATTTTGATGCTTATTTGAAACGTACGCAGAATTTATTGTTAAACGTGGATGTGGCTCCCTCGACAGGTTTTTCTTCTTATAAAGAGAATATGGGATCTATCGACAATAAAGGGTTTGAGGCTCGTTTGCGTTTTAACCTGATTAACGACCGGATGAGGGATATGACCTGGAACGTGACACTTGCCGCGGCTCATAATAAGAACGAAATCCGGAAATTGTCCACGGCTATGAAAAAAATGAATGAAGAGGCGTTGAATTCCGCTAATTCCAAGGGTGATACAACCGTGTTCCGTTTATACGAAGAAGGACGTTCACAGAGTGCCTTGATGGTGGTTCGTTCGTTGGGGATTGATCCGGCTACCGGTAATGAGATTTATATCAAGAAGGACGGTTCTCTGACTTACGAGTACGATGTCAATGATAAAGTAGAGGTCGGGGATGAAAATCCGAAGTTCCAAGGGAATGTTCAGACGAATTTCTACTGGAAAGGGTTTAATCTTTATTTGCTATTTAATTATGAGTACGGGGCAAAGATTTATAATTCCACGTTGGCGACAAAGGTTGAGGGGGCCGATCCGTTGTATAATGCGGACAAGCGGGTGTTGTACGACCGATGGAAGAAACCGGGGGACGTGGCAATGTTCAGGCGTATCGATGACACGAGTGAATTGTACCAGACCACTCGTTTGGTTCAGGATAATAATTTCATTAATTTATCCAGTTTGTCTCTTTCTTACGATGTTCCAAGGGATATTTTAGCCAGAACGTTTATCGAGCGATGCAAGTTTACTTTCTCGATGACGGATGTATTCCGTATTTCGAGTATTAAACAGGAGCGGGGAACGTCTTATCCTTTTGCCCGTTCTTTTTCATTTGCGCTTAATGTAACATTTTAAAAACTGATATATGAAGACACGGTTATTTATAATGGTTTGTTTGTTGTTTTCGTTGACCTCATGTAATAAATGGCTGGATGTAGAGTTGGAGAATAAGGTGGACGAGGACAAATTGTTCAGTACGGCCGAAGGCTTTCAGGAAGCGCTAGCGGGAGTGTATAGTCAGATGGCGGGGAAGAGTATGTATGGTCAGGCTCTCACGATGGAGTACGTGGATTTGATGGGACAGTATTATTCCTATAATTCCGTCGGAACGGCTTACACCTATTTTAAGGATTTCGATTACACGAATTCGGGAGTGAAGAGTACGATCGCCTCTTTTTGGAATAATTTGTACAACTGTATTGCTTCGGCTAATAATATTTTGAATTGGGCGGATAAGAATAAAAGTGTTTTGGGAGAAACGAATCGGAATCAGGTTCGCGGGGAGGCATTGGCTTTACGTGCTTTTTTGCATTTTGATTTGTATCGTTTGTTTTGTCCGGACGTGAAACTTTCTCCGCGGGCCGAAGGAATTCCTTATAACAAAGAGTTCGGCGTGGCGCTACCGCCGATGTACACGGTGGAAGAATTCGTGCAGTTGGTGCTTAACGATTTGAAGGAGGCCGAAACGCTGTTGGTAGGTGATCCGATCGTGTCCACAGTACCCTATACTTTGGGAACGAAAAGTGACGCGGATAAGTATGTGGCCCGGATGAACCTGTATAGCGTGAAAGCTATGTTGGCAAGAGCTTATCAGGCGAAAGGCGATAACGTGAAAGCCGTTGCATACGCCAAGGAGGTTATAGAGAGCGGCAAGTTCCGTTTACTGGAATTTGCCAGTGTGGACCAGACAGAGGCTTTGTCGGACGTGTTGTTTTCTGACGAGCATATTTTTTCTCTACGTAATAAAGAATTGAAGGATTATAGCGAGAAATTGCATCGTGATGAGAGTAAGAATGGAGTGACTAGTTTCAAACCTTTGCCTTTTGGAAGTTATTATAACTGGTACGAGGGAAATAATGACGATGTCCGGTATTCAAAATGGTTTAATCTGGGTGATTTTATGAAGTATTATATGGATAACACGGATGCATTTTTCCGCAAGATGCCGATGATTAAACTTTCGGAGATGTATTTGATCGTGGCAGAATGTTCTTTTGACACGGATTCCGAGACGTCATTGGAATATTTGAACGTGTTGCGCGATCACCGGATTCGAAATCATGTACACTTGCAATACTTGTCAAAGGAGTCGATTCATGACGAGATGCGCCGGGAGTATCTGGGAGAGGGACAGATGTGGTATGTCATGAAACGCAATAACCTGAAAATTGAGACGGGGGCTTCTTCCGGGGATATTGAACCTTCGGATGTGGTGTACGTGTTCCCGATGCCCGATGCGGAAATAGAGGATGGACATAGATAGAATTAATTTTTAATATTAGGAGTATGAGTAAATTAATATACTTGTTTGCGGTTGTTTATATCGTGTTCTCGTTTGTCGGGTGCGATCAGGACATAGATTTTCCTTACGAGGGAAAAGACCGGATTCAATTCAAGCATTTTTCCACGGTGAATAACAAGCGTCTTTATGCGGATTCGGTCGTGTTTTCATTCGGTTTGTTGAATGATACAGTGCGGGTGGATACGGCGAAGATCGTTATGCAATATTTGGGTAAAGGATCGGAAACGGAGCGTACCTATAACGTGATGATCGTGTTGGACTCAACGACGGCCAAGGAGGGAATACATTATGCGGCTTTCCCGCAAGAACAAAAATTCCGTCCCGGAAAATTGACAGACACCCTGCGTGTTGTTGTTTACCGGGATTCTTTAAACAAAAGTTTCGCTAACCCCACAAACGAATGTCTGTATTTGCGTTTACAGGAGAGTGAGGATTTTGATTTGGGCTTGCGGGGAGGAATTAGTATGAGATTGTTATTGAACGATTATCTGTCTCAACCGAGTTGGTGGAGTAGTCATGGCGGGTTGGGATATTTCCATCCGAAAAAATGGCGTATCCTGATCTCATTTAATGAAGATTATAAAAAATCAGATTGCTCGTTCGACCAGAATAACGAGGGGCGGACGTATGCTAGGGGACTGGATAACTATTTAAGAAACGTACCGACATATGATGACGAGACGGGGATGCGTCTTTACCTGACTTATATGCAGGAAGTCGAGAAATAGATGTTGATCAATAATTGATATATTATGAATTTAAGGAATATATGTTGTTTTTTTATCGTGGCCCTGTTTTTTTACGCGTGCTACGATGATAAGGGAAACTATGAGTACCGGGATATTAACGAGATCACGGTGGAAGGAATCGATGCTTCGTATGCCCGGGATGTGGATGACAGTTTGCGTATTTATCCCGTGCTAAAGGGAACGATGTATGATGATACATCCCGTTTTACTTATCGGTGGGAGGTTGCCGGAAGGACATTAACGGAGACTTATAATCTGGAGATACAAATAGACATGGTACCGGGAGAAAGGTCGTGCCGTTTCGTGGTAAAGGATAAAGAGACCGAAGTTGAGAAATATCATCGTTTTTCCTTGAACGTGAGTTCTTCCATGGCAGGGGATTTGATCATGGTATTGAGTAAATATCAGGGAAGGGCAGAATTGTCTTATCTACGTTTGGATAAGCCTTCCAATTGGGCCATAAATTACTATCAGGATCGGTATGATGAACTATTGGGCGTGGAGCCGAAACAGTTACGGATTGTGTATAGCGAGGCGAATCGTTGCCAGCCTTTTGTGAATAGTTACGGACGGGTTATGGTGTTAGCTGATAACCGGGTGAGCTTATTGGATAAGAGTTCTTTAATGTTGGATACGATAAATCCTTACTTGACAGGAGAGGCTTATACCGGGTTGGCTTCTTATCCGCCACCAGATATTGAAGGATACGAGAGTCAATATTTGATGGAAGAGGGAATTTCTATTTGGAGAAGTAACCCCTATGGAAGTTATTTCCAGTTGTCCACTCATTTTGCCGAAATATCGGGAGGAACGTTGTACACGGCTTATAGTCTGGCACCATCTATCTGGACACCGGGTTATACGTACAAGAGTAAAAGTCCTCACAAAGGATCGCTTTCTGCTTTTGGCTTTTGGGATGCAATGAACCCGACGGGCGATACGCCAACGTTGATTAATATGGGGTATGATTGCGGGGATATTATCTTGTTTGACAAAACGTATGGGCGGTTTGTGTACGGTAGTGCTTATGGAGGAGTAAAAGAGATCAAAAAAGCGGATTTTAAATATTTTGAGGGATATAACCTGTTGTGGGGAAGTGCCACGAATATGGCGGATGATGGATGTGTTGCTGTGTTGAATAACGGGGATAATTGTCGGTTGGTGTTGTTTAAATCCGGGTACGAAGAAGAAAATGCCAAGACCGCTACGAAAAAGTGGGTGGCAGATA
>OGUK01001279.1_pt1 | contig 16783 bp, 17 predicted proteins | sample 1553151 | NCBI WGS metagenome assembly OGUK01 (sample SAMEA2580208, study PRJEB22360) | human gut metagenome | biome: human gut; feature: human-associated habitat; material: faeces | place: Denmark | collected 2008/2010
AAGCGCATAACGCTGAAAAATGGTGTTGACCTGCCTCTTATGAGGCGGCACACCATTAATTTTTTTTCCGTCAAAAATGACCGTACCCTCATCCGGCTCCAAAAAGCCGCCGATGATCCGCAGCGTGGTCGTTTTTCCACAGCCGGATGGGCCTACAATTGCTGCAAATTCACCAGGGAAAAGGTCAAAATGAATGTCTCTTAATGCCGGTGTTTCACCACTATTTGTATGGTAAGTGTGTGAAAGACTGCGGACGGACAGAAAAGGTTTTGTTTGTGGCAAAGCTGTTCATTCCTTTTTTCGCGAGGTATAATTTAACATATGCAAAGGAGGAACCAAAGTGATATATTTCATGATCATAGCATCAATAATTGTGGCAGATAAGATATTAAAAGAATATTTTAAAAGTTCATTTCAGGGAAAACATCGGGAAGTACGGACAAAAGGTAATGGATTTGGAGTAAGAAAGGAAGTAGGAAAGCAAAAGGTAAAGGAAAAGTAAAAGCAAAGCCCGTCCGGGAAATCGCTTCTGCTGCCGAAGGTTATCAACTCAGCTTCTTCCAACTGGATGATCCCGTACTAAGCCAGGTACGCGACGAAATCAAGAATCTCGATGTCAACAATCTTACTCCGATAGAAGCTCTCAACAAACTAAGCGAGATAAGGAAGATTATAACAGGGAAGTAAGACAGTTTCATGCTGAGAAAACAAAAGTTTCTTCCCTGTCTCCTTCGGTGGAGAAAAGGCAATTTAAATTTACTTTCAGGGATATGACAAATTATTTTTATCGGTGGAATGTCGGATACTTGTTATGGAACCGGTATCCGATACCTAGCATTAAGTAATTGGGAGTATGGAAGTTTTGCAGGTTGTATCCGATATGTATAAATGAACTACGGGTAACTTCGATTTTAAGTGCTAGAACCTGATATAAACCTTTCAGATCCCCTCCGCGGTGTATTACATTTCCTCCCAAGCCTATTCCGACTGTAAAGTAAGGCATCACATATTCGGCACGGGCAGAAAGTCCCAGTGCCAGTTGGTAGCTGAGCGGCGGACGGTAAAACTGTTCGGTAGAAGAAGAGGAGTAGGGATCGGCATAGATATTGGCACTCTCGTCATAAACTCCATCCACCGATACACCTGCCCGAAAATTATATCCGAAGTTATACATCGGGTTAATGTTGAATCCTGCTACCGCAAATGCTCCCGGGGCAGCAACCTGTCCTTCTCCCACATAGACACCTTTCCGACGCCATGAACCGAACAGGACGACATCATAGCTGATATGGCGAGGGAAACGGGGTACAGGAGGCTGGAAGAACGGTTTGGAAAATAAATCGCCGTTCCTGTTAAAGTTATATACCAGTCCCACTTTCAGTCCGACCGTATTCAGTCCCGCATTCGGAAACCGGGTATTCCCATTCGAGAAATGCGTTAAATCCACTCCGGCTGTCAGATCCAGTTCTTTTGAAAGAATATAGTTCAGGTAGAAATTAGCATTGATATAAGCGTTGATTTTCGAACCGATCACTTTGTTGTACGGATTATCATATTCTTCATAAGGCTTCCAGCCGAAAGAAGCTCCGAAGTTCCATTCATAGTTGAACGACAGACGGGGATTGAGCTGGGCAATACGTGCACCCTGAAAGAGGTAAAGGGCAAAGGGAGTTCCTATTTCCTCTTTATTATCAAACGAATACATAGCCAGTCCAAGTCCTTGGTAGGAACCTCTGTAAATTCGGTCCGTGTAACTGTTCGGATAATATTGAAAGGAATATTTCAAATGGGCAGAGATGGATTTACGGATAGGTTTCATATCCATATTGTCTCCTCGCAGGAAAGAGTTGGTTGGGAAAATATAAGTAGGCCGTCCGTCGATACCTAACCTATGGATCAAATGACGTGAATAGGATATGGAATCTGTCATATCCCTCGGTACGTTTTTATATGTCCCATCATCAGCAAAAGCAATGCCGGATAAAAAGCACATTGCAATCAGGATAATCAGGACATTCAACCTCTCTGTTCCACTTTTCATACGTTGCTCTACTCGTTTGTTATTTGATAGATAATCAGGGTCAAATACCTAATGTCTCGCAAATATAACATTTTAGAGCGTTTACTATAGCTTATAATGGTTTCATTTTTACTCTTGTACCCTAAAGTTATAGATTTATGATCTTATTTCTATTTCAGATTCGTTCGTTTGTCGGGATATAAAGCAGTATTCCCGATATCAAAGATTGTTGAAAACCGGGATACTTTCTGCTTCTATTTATTCATTTCTTTTGTAATTTCCTGGATGTCCTGCAAGGTGAAGTTACCCAATAGCTGGATCACATTGAAACTATTGTCGGCATTGGCGAGCATAATCAGTTCGCTGATCAGGTCTCCTTTCTGCTTTACGTAGAAAGTGGCACGCGTCTTACCGTCCTTCACCCTCATCAGTTCTTCGTGATTTTTACCGATCAGACTTTCGAAATCGTTACGCATAGTTTCTTTTATACTATTGTTTTGGGTGGTAAGAATCTGCAGGCCTTCTATCTTCCCTTTCAGATTCGTCAGGTTGAGACCGTTTGTCTTCATGTCGGGTATCATCTGGAACATGGCTTTCGAAATATATACGGAAGTGACGTTGTCCATTTCGGAATATTTGTCGAACAGTTTGTTCTGTGCAAAGCAAATGCTCGTGCAGCACAGGAAGAGGATGAGTAGTATATTTTTAGTTTTCATCTTGTCAGTCATTTAAATGTTTATTCAAAATACGGTTTACATTATTTATTTCCTGTTGGGCATCGTTCATCTGATCGATTCCCTTGTTGAGGTTAGAAGACATGAAAGCCAGCGCTTTTCCAGCGGCTATGGCGGCTTCCTGCGGATTGGTGTAGGTATCTGCCAAATGCTGTTTACCTGTCTCCAGGTCTTTCAGTCCGGCAATACCGACGCAAAGCAGTAAGATTGCTGCGGCAGTTCCGCTAATCCAGTAGAGTGAACGGCGGCGGAAAGATGAACGGAGCGTCTTTTTCTTTTCAGCGGCAGCCCAGGTGTCGATCTGTTGCTCCAGCCGTTCGGAAAGCCCTTCCGGCAACATCTGATCCTCCCGGAGGACTTTGTTGATTAATTCATCTATCTGTTTATCGTTCATATTCGTATATTTTATCAAATTGTTCCCGGATTACTTTGCGTGCCCGGGAGAGTAACACGCGTATGTTTACGGCATTGAGGCCGGTGATCTGTTCTATCTCGTCCATCGAGCAATCGTCTATTCCCCGAAGGCGGATGACTTGCCGCTGGTTTTCGGGCAGACGGCTGATCAGTTGCCGGATTTGCCGTTCCTTATCCTTCGTTTCCAGCTCTTTTTCCGGAGAAGAGTCGGTCGCCAGCATGAAAACTTCTTCTATCTTTTCTTCCCGGCGATTGGCACGGGGGGAACGGAGGAAGTCGAGACAGAGGTTTTTGACCAGCGTGACGCAGAATGCTTCAGGATTGTCGATGTCGGGCAGATCATCCCGTTTATTCCATAGTTTGAAGTAAGCATCCTGGAGGATATCTTCTGCGTCTGCTTTGTTTTCAACAAGGGCGTATGCGATCCGGAAGAGCTTGGGGTGGAAGGGGAGGAACTTTCGTTTAAAGTTCTCAGCATCCATTCCCATGATCTTTCACTACTTTATCTATGTCGGACGGTTTGATCTTACCTTTGATGCGGATCAGCGCGTTGCTGTTGCCGGTCGTGAGAACTACCAGTTCGCGGATCATATCTTTTTCAATGCGTACCATTACTTTTGTACGGCTGCCCTTATCGTTGGAAGTGACCATTGTTTCGAAGTCAGGGTCTTTCAATTCCTTGATCGCTTTGGTAAAGCGTTCTTTTATCTCGTTCTTGCAGCTGCTAAATTCAATGACTTCTATACCGTTCACTCCCATGGTTTCTGTAAACATGCTGGCAAGCTTCATGGTGATATTGCCTATCTTGACATGGTTGATCTGTTCTATTTTAGAAAATTCTTTGAACAGGTCGTTCATTGTCTGGCTATTTCCTGCCTGGCAGATCAAAATCAGTGCCAGGATAACAAAGTATCGTTTCATCTTTCTGTTGTATTAAATGATTACTAATCCGGTTTGTTTCCGTCTTCCTTTTGCGCGCTTTGGAAGAGCTTCATAAGAGAGACGGGATCAACGGATAAGTTGTTACAAAGAAAGAGAAAAAAATAATATGCCAATGGGGTAATGTGCCAATATGCCAATTATTTTGAAGCAGTGGCTTTGTCTTTACTTTCCGCTATTTCAACAAAATAGACACTGGAGCAGATCAGTGCAATGGCGATCATCTGGTACCAGCTGAAGCGGTCCTGACCGATGGAAAGGGAGACGATGGTGGCAACGATCAGTATCAGGTAGCCGTAGAGAGCGACCAGTGTCGTGCTCAGGTATTTCAGTCCGATTGGGATCAGCAGGTAACTGATCGTTGTGGGGAAGATGAGGACGAACATCAGGACCAGGAAAGGAGTCCATTCGAAATGGCTGAAAAGATGTGCATCGAAGCCGGTGAATGCCATGACAACCAGCGAAGAAAAAGCGGCTCCAAGAAAACTGTAACGCAACATATTGAGCGAACTGACCCTGCCCAGTACGACATTGCTTATGATCAGGTAAGCAGCATAAGCAATTGAGCTGAGCATACAAAGCATATTTCCGGTAAAGGCATCCGAGGCCAGGTCATCGCTTTTCTGTGTCAGGATACAGAGTAGTGCGCCCCCCAATCCGATGGTAATACCGATGATCTTCATTGCCGTGATCCGTTCTTTCAGGAAGAGAACGGACAGGATGAATACCCAGATCGGTTGGAGGCTGCTGAACAGCGAACTGGAAACCGGGGTCGTTTTGCTGACACCTATCAGATAAAAGAACATGAAGCCGAACAGCCCGATCGCCCCCAAAAGAAACAGGGTGACTTTTTCCCTCAGGGTTGTCTTGTCCTGTTTCCAAAACAGGCTGATGATCCAAAACATAAGGGCTCCGAAAACACATCGGAACATGACACCCGTCAGTGGTGCGATCCATAAAGGGAGTAAATACCGAAGTGCATTCGCATTCAAACCGCTGAAGGTTTTCGATACGATCATACTCAGGTTGGCTTCTGTCTTTTTATTCTTCATAAGCTTAGCGTTTATATGCACCTTTAATTACTTTTGAAACTGTCGTTGAACAGGAACGAATCCTGTTTGATATAAGCCCAGACGGCGGCAGCCAGGGCAATAATCATGTTGAACAGGAAAGCAAACTGTTGTGTTTCTATATGGAGCATATCTTTGAATACATTTATAATGAACGGGCATAGCAGGATTGCCAGATAATTCATAGCCATGACGAAAGCCAGTGCCAGCGTCACTTTCGACGGGATAGCCGTGCGGGTGGTCTTGTCGTAAGCGATCGGCTGGATAACGCCATAGGCTAGCCCGGTGAAGATACAGCCCAGTCCGATCAGCCATTCCGTTCTTGAAACCAGGATCAGCAGCATCCCCAGTGCGATCGAGAGCAGGCAATAGAATTTCGTTTTCTTACCCAGGAAGTCTACAATCTGGTTCAGTACGAATCCCGGAGCCATGATAGCCAGGAAAAACAGGGAGATCATGATACCCGAATTGCCGCTGGTGAAATGATATTCTTTCATCAGGAAGGGGAGGTTGAAGCTGACAATGATAACGAGGTAAGTCGCCAGCCCGTAAAACCCCATGATCTGTACGAGGTGTCTGACCTGTATGCCGAACTTACCGAATGCCGGGTCGCTTTCTTTCCCTTTCTCTTGGGTTGAAACGGTAGCGGAAGCGGGCAGGGGACTGATATTCTTTTTCAGGTAGAACGACAGGACGATTGAAATAAGCGGGAAGAGATAGACCAGGAACGGCAGATGCCAGTTGATCTCCGCCAGGTATCCTGTCAGCACGGTTGCCAGTACCAGTGTCACATTGGTAATGGCCGAACTCAGACCGAATTGCTTTGTCCGGTAGGCGCCGATGAAGAATCGTGAAATAAGTCCGGTAGAAAGAGGAACGATCAGTCCTGAACCGATTCCCAGCAGGGCGCTGACAGCGATCAGTTGCCACATCTTGGTCGAGAGCAGATACAGGATACCGCTTACGGCAAAGATGCTTAACCCTATCTGTAATAACCAGATATTATTGATCTTCTCAGTCAGTTTTCCGGACAGGATAATAAACGGTATGATCAACAGGGAAGGCAGCGACGACAACATCTGTATATCCAGTTCCGTCGAATGCGGAAATATCGCCGAAAGCTTCCCCAGGATAGGAGAAACAGCCAGTCCCGGCAGCGCGTTCAGTGCCGAGATCGACCATATACCTATTAATGTGATGAGGGGAATCGTCCCCTGTCCTGTCTGTATTCTCATACTTAAATAGCTGTTTTATAAGACAGGAAACAATTCTTATGACTGAATGTTCATTTGAAAGGTTATTTCCGTTACTAAAAAACTATCGGTATCGGCAATCCTTAGAGGAAGCAGAGCTTCCTTGGAAAGGCCTCAGCGGGCGAGCGTTAAGCGCAGCAGCCGGAGTGAGCGCCCGGAGCCTGCGCTGTCTGAGCGAAGCGAGTTTCGCAGGCGACAGCGGAGCCTTTGCCCGGAGTAGACCGGACGGTTAAGCCTTGAACTTTTGGTTACTTTTCTTTCAAGAGAAAAGTAACAGAATAATCTTGATCTTTCGGTTGCTTTTGGATCAAGCCAAAAGTAATTAAATATTGCAGGATTAACCAAAATCGAAGAACAATTGCCGTTGGAGGCTGTTTTTGCACTACAAATCGACGCACGAATGTCGGTTGCGCCAATTCTTAAATAATTAAAAACAAAAAGACATGAAAGATTCAAGTTTTAGAGAAGGTGATGCCAAAACTGCGATTTTTGGCTCGAATGCGATGTTGCATCCAGCTCCAGTAGACGTAATTCCTGATGGTCCTACCACTCCGGAGATTGCGTATCAGATGGTAAAAGACGAAACTTTCGCCCAGACACAACCCCGTTTGAACCTGGCTACGTTCGTCACTACCTGGATGGATGATTATGCAACGAAGTTGATGAACGAAGCAATCAACATCAACTATATCGACGAAACTGAGTATCCGCGTATCGCTGTGATGAATGCAAAATGTATCAATATCATGGCTAACCTGTGGAACAGCCCCGAACAGGCACAGTGGAAATCCGGTGCATTGGCGATCGGTTCTTCCGAAGCATGTATGTTGGGTGGTGTTGCCGCCTGGTTGCGTTGGCGTGAAAGAAGATTGGCTCAGGGTAAACCGGTCGACAAACCTAACTTCGTCATCTCTGCCGGTTTCCAGGTTGTATGGGAAAAGTTCGCTCAGTTGTGGCAGATCGAAATGCGTCAGGTACCGTTGACGCAGGAACATATCACACTCGACCCGCAGGATGCCCTGAATATGTGTGATGAAAATACAATCTGTATTGTTCCTATCCAGGGTGTTACATGGACAGGATTGAACGACGATGTGGAAGCGTTGGATACCGCTCTCGATGCATACAATGCAAAGACCGGTTATGATATTCCTATCCATGTGGATGCAGCTTCCGGTGGTTTCATCCTGCCGTTCCTGAAACCGGAGGTTAAATGGGACTTCCGCCTGAAATGGGTACTTTCCATCAGTACTTCCGGACATAAGTTCGGATTGGTATATCCGGGTTTAGGCTGGGTAGTATGGAAAGACAAGAAATACCTGCCGGGTTCCATGTCTTTCAGTGTAAATTATTTAGGTGCAAACATCACTCAGGTCGGTTTGAACTTCTCTCGTCCTGCAGCTCAGATCCTGGGACAATACTATCAGTTCATCCGTTTAGGATTCCAGGGTTACAAGGAAGTACAGCAGAACAGTATGGCTGTAGCCGATTACCTGCATGCTGAAATCGGCAAGATGGCTCCGTTCCAGAACTACAGCAAAGAAGTGGTGAACCCATTGTTTATCTGGTATCTGAAACCGGAATATGCTAAATCTGCTAAATGGACATTATACGATTTGCAGGATAAACTGAAACAGAGCGGTTGGATGGTTCCGGCATATACATTGCCTGAAAACCTTGAAAACTGGGTTGTTATGCGTATCGTTGTCCGTCAGGGATTCAGCCGCGATATGGCAGATCAATTACTGGGCGATATCAGCAATGCTATTGCCGACCTGGAAAAACTGGAATATCCTACTCCAACCCGTATTGCACAGGACAGAAACCAGAAAGTAAAAGGTTCTGTATTCACTCACACAGGTATTCCCAAATCAACAAAGTAAACTATTTGAGTATGGATAAAAAGATTTCCGTTTCACAAATAAAGGAAGCGGCTCAGGAAGCCTACCAGATGTTTAAGAACAACACAGACGGAAAGAATGCCGATTACATACCTTATCTGGCCAATATCGATAAGAACCTGTTCGGTATAAGTGTCTGTCTGATGGACGGGACGATCATCCAGCTAGGCGATTCCGAATACCGCTTCGGTATAGAATCCGTATCGAAAGTACACACAGCCGTGTTGGCTCTGCGTCAGTACGGAGCACAGAAATTGCTTGAAATGATCGGTGCTGATGCAACCGGACTGCCTTTCAACTCTATCATGGCTATCTTGCTGGAGAAGGATCATCCTTCTACTCCGCTGGTCAATGCCGGTGCGATCACTGCTTGTAGTATGGTACAGCCGATAGGTGATTCTGCTAAAAAATGGGATGCCATTGTTTCTAACATTACCGATCTTTGCGGTAGCGCTCCCCAGTTGATCGACGAACTGTATAAGTCGGAATCGGCCACCAACTTCAACAACCGCTCTATTGCCTGGTTATTGAAGAACTACAACCGTATCTACGACGATCCGGATATGTCGCTCGACCTCTATACCCGTCAGTGTTCATTGGGAATCACAGCAGCTCAATTATCTGTCTGCGGAGCTACTATTGCCAATGACGGTCTGAACCCGGTATCTAAAAAGCAGATATTCGACAGTTCATTGTCACCGAAGATCACATCCCTGATCGCAACCGTAGGTTTCTACGAACATACCGGTGACTGGTTATATACCTCCGGTATCCCAGCAAAAACGGGTGTAGGTGGTGGTGTAATGGGTGTAATGCCCGGCCTGTTCGGTATCGCTGCTTTCGCTCCACCAATTGACAGCGCAGGAAACTCTGTGAAAGCTCAGTTGGCGATCAAATATATAATGAATAAACTGGGTCTGTCCATTTTTAATGGCGACCGGGTAACAATTACTGAATAGAACAGTTTATTCTTTTAATTGGCAAGCCTCTTTGTTCCTCGTTCAGAGGACGGGAGGCTTGTTTTGTTTATTTCTAAATTATATATAGTATGACAACCTTTTTCTTCACTTATGCCGACACTTTGGTGAAGCGTAAACGTAAGGCCGGGCATTTTTCGACTGCCGACCTTTACCGAGCTTCCTCCAACTGGCTCCGGCAGTTTTGGGGTGATGATCGTCTGTCGTTTGACGATATCACTTCCGGTTTGATCGATCGCTTCCGTGACTGGCTTCAGTCATTGGGACATCTGAAAACAAATTCGATAAACAGCTATCTGAGTAGCTTTCGTGCCATCTTTCATAGGGCTGTGCGCGAAGGGTTGGCACCGTCGAACTGCCTTTCGCCTTTTGCACACCTTAACTTACGGCAAGGAGAAACTGCCAAACGTGCCCTTCGTAGGGAAACGATCGAAGAGATTGTGCAGATGGATTTGTCGGATAGTCATGAGCTGGAGATGGCAAAAGACTTTGCCCTTTTCTCCTTTTTGGCTTGCGGATTGCCTTTTGTCGACCTGGCGCATCTGACAGCCGACAATATTATCGCCGGTGAATTAGTCTACAACCGCTGTAAGACTGGTACCCTGGTACGTGTCTGCATCACCCCCGGCATGCAACGACTGCTCGATAAATACATGCAACCCGGTAGCTGTTATCTCTTCCCCGTTCTGTCCGAAGACAGTAACGGGGAACAGCAATATGAAGCCTATAAGAAAGCCCTTCATCATTACAACAGTTGTTTGAAAGAAATCGGTCAACGTCTGGTCATCCCTATCCATCTAACTTCGTATGTTTTCCGTCACACCTGGGCGACAGAGGCATTGCGTAACGACACTCCGATAGCTGTTATCAGCCAGGCACTCGGCCATACGTCGGAAAGGACAACACGCCTCTATCTGAAAGCACTCGACCAGTCGAGGCTCAATGCTGCCAACAAGATTATTATAAAGGGACTGGATAGTTTGGTAGGAGTGAGGGCTTAAGAGACCTTATTTGTGAAATAAGGGTGTTTGTCCCATTTGATGCAGGCCATGATAAAAAGGACCTGTACTAGTGTGGAAACGGGGCAAAGATATATATTTTATTTAAACAAGAACAAACTTATCTGCTTATAATTAGATGGGTAGGGGATGATTTGTGCTTTTATGAAAAATTTAGGAGGCTTAGGTTAATGTATGGGCATAGAGGTACTAAGGGTAACCTTTTCCCTCTTGAAAAGGAGTAGGGAGTGTATCATTAGCAGCCTGTTTTACTCACATTGATACACACACTATTCTTCTCAAAAGGAGAAAAGACTACTCTCAGCCGCAAAAAATCCAATATAAAGAACTACCCTTATTTCACAAATAAGGTCAAAACAAGGAAACGCCTGGTTAACCGCGGGCACTAAACATTCATTATCATGGCTGAAAAGATCATTCTAACTGCCGACCTCTACGACAACGCCGTCACAGAGAAAAAAGGAGACTACACTGCAAAAGCCGCCATCACAGGGACTTTACGTAACGAACAAATCGCTGACCGCATCGTGGCCAAACGAACCGAGTATCGCAAGGAAACCATCGTCAACATCCTTGACATGGCCGATCAGGAAAAGATAGAGGCTATTGCCGAAAACAAAAGCGTTATCGATGGTGTAGGACAGTATTTGTTAAATATTTTGGGAGCTTTCGATGGAGAAAAGGCTCCGTTCGATCCCGTAAAACATAAACTTTCAGCCACTTTCATCCCCAGTAAAAAACTGCGTGACAGATTGTCTGACGTACAGGTACAGACACGACCGGCTATCACCGGTCCGGTTATTAACTCGATTACGGATTCTACGACCGGCGAATTAAACGGACTATTGACTTCAGGCAGTGCTGCAGTGATTAATGGCTCGAATATCAAGGTTGCAGGAGATGCTGAAAATGTAGGCGTATTCTTGGTTCCGACCGGCGGCGATCCGCTGAAATGCCCGTTACTTATTCATAACAATCCTTCGCAACTGACCGTTATGCTTCCGACATTGACCGACGGAGAGTATACATTAAGTATTACCACCCAGTCCGGTGCAGGTAATAAACTGGTCAAAGATCCGCGAACTTATACATTCCCTGTTTTACTGTATGTAGGTGAAAAACCAGGTGGAGACGATGAGGATGATCGTCCGGTAATCGAATAATCCCTCCCTGGTTAGCCTCTCTGACCAACTGTTGGTTAATGAAGCTGAGAGCCGTTGGTTACACCATCAAACCAATGTTGGTTAAGCAAGCTGACCAATGGCTCTTATTCGAACTAACCAACGTTGGTTAGACGGTGCGCCTAAAAAATGTTAACGCTGAAAATATATCTAACTTTAATAATTAGTCTAACTTAAATTAAAATGAGTATGAAGAAAATTTTTACTTTGGCAGTAGCCTTTATGGCTGTTGCGTGTGGTGTGCAAGCACAAGTGGATGCGAGTGTATCAGCATCGATGAAGATTGATAAACCGATCGAGTCGTTCGATTATGTCGCACCGATTCAAACCAAAGCGGATGCTGCCACGTTTGTCGGTGGTACGGGTACAGAAGCTGATCCATATCAGATTGCGACAAAGGAAGATTTGCAGAAATTAGCTGAGTTGACTTCAAAAGCAGAGAATGAGTCTTTAGAAAACTTGAAAGGGGTATTCTTTAAGCAGACAGCTGATATTGTATTTGAAGAAGGTGATAAAATGCCTGTAATTGGAGCTGGAGCCTATTTTTGCGGGACATATGATGGCGACGGATATATGATCAAGAACTTTACAATAACAGGAAAAAAACAAGATTCTAAAAGTCAAGTTCGAGCTCTTTTTATATATTGCAAAGGTGCAACTCTCAAAAATATACATATGGTCGGCACTAAAGTTGAGTATGATTTGGAAGGTGCCGATTATAGTGTACTGATAGGTGGGCTAGCTTTTCAGGTTGTAGAAGGAAAAATGATCAATTGTACGACAGAAGGTACCTATACGGTGCGTGCTAAAGGGGAAGTAAGCAGTTCTGCCATTGGTGGGTTAGCTGTTAGTTTAACTAATAGTACGGTTGAGAATTGCCGCACGTATGGAACATATCTGAATGAAGTCGCAGTAAATGGTGGAGAACAATGTTACGTTCAGATCGGAGGTATTGCAGCTGAGATGTATAATTCAAATATTATTGATTGTTTTACTGGTAGTACCATGGAGGATAAAGCTACTGGGAATGTTGCAGATTTGATACTTCGTACAGCAGGAATAGCTGCTTTTGCTCAATCTTGTCAGGTTGAGCATGTGGCAAGCGTAGGAGAATCTTTCACATCTATCGCAGACAATAAGCAGGAAGGTGGTAAAACAACTATATATACAGCAGGTCTTGTAGCCGTTGCGAATTATAAAAGCATGCTGTCAAACTCTTGGAGCGCTGTAACCACGTTAAAGAGTGAAGAGGCTACTGGTTCTATCGAGCCTGCTTATACAGCTTTCTTATTTGGAGACTCTAAATCAGAAAACACTTTCTATGCAAATAGTGCTGAAGTAATAAAAGAAGAGGAGTTCATCAACGAAATTAATGGAAAATTCCCTGCAAGTGCTAAACCTTGGTTATTCAGAGAAAACGATTATCCATCTCTCTTACCTTTGTATACTGTAACCCTACCTACTTTGACAGGTGCAACAACCACTCCGGGCGAAGGTGTTGCCCAGATAGAAGAAGGCGAACGTTTCCGTTTCTCTTTGGTATTGGAAGAAGAATATAATCAATCCAAACCGGTTGTAACCGTTGGTGATAAAACACTGGAACCGGATGCCAACATGAATTACGTGACAGAACCGGTAACAGCTGATATGGTTGTTAAAATCGATGGTATTGTCAAGAATACGGAAACAGCCAATGAAGAGATCAACGCTTCTGTTCAGAAAGTATATGTAGCAGACGGTATTCTGTATATCCAGCCGGAAGCAACTGCCCAGGTGAACGTATTCAATATGCAAGGCCAGCTGGTGAAATCAACCCTGGTTTCCAGCGAAGCCCAAATACAATTGCCGCAAGGTCTTTACATTGTCCGTTTGAATGACCAAAGCTATAAAGTTCGCATAAGCGAATAAACAGCTGTCATGGCATAAATAAGGCTGTGCTATCCCTTTCATGGGGAATTAGGCACAGCCTTTTTTTATTAGAAATCATGCCATTTCTTTAACATGATCTTTGCGCAGTTTGAGTATACCTGATCGAACAGTTCTTTGCACTTTTTACGGGGAAGGCGGATTCGGGTACCGGCTTCGATCATATCGTTGTAGTCGGGGAGACCTTTTCCGTTGATCAAGGTGGTATGTTCGCCGCCATAACCTTCGTCTGAGCGGGTGAGGTCGTAGGCTGGCGATAATTGCCAACCGTTATTGATATATAAAAAGGCAAAGTTCTTGGCATGGTCGTCTTTATTGCCGGTCAATACGTTGAATACCATCCGGCGAAACATTTCTTCCACCTGCGGTTGCTGCTTGGTTAAATAGCCGGTTGCCTGCATTAAAGCGATATAATCGAGAGAAGGGTAACGAAAGTCTACGTCCAGTAATCCGGCTGCGGTGATAGTGTGAATACGTTGTCCGTTGTCGATGTCGAAGCGTTTTACACCAAAGTATTTCCCTTCGAACAATCTTGTTTCCGGCATATTGATACCGCAGGCTTTGGCTGTAAGTGAATATTGATATTCTTTCTGTCCCATATCCGACGGATCATAGGTATGCCTGAATTTGATTAGCCAGGATTCACCATCTACATTGAGCAAGCATTTGGGACGACATCCACCTGAGTTTCCGCTGTTGTGATATAAAATGTCGATGTTATCCAACGACTTTTCATTTAAGACATCATCAGCCAGTTGCTGTAAGGAGTCGAGGCTGGGAAGCTCCTTGGATATACCGACTGCTGTTTCCGGCAAATAACATAAGGCTCCCATACCACTTGAGCCTACAATACTCAGGCGTTGTAGTGGATTTAAAGTAAAATCGTCAATGCCTTCTTTCAAAAGCATCTTATGGAGTAAATATCTACCGTAGCCATCCGGCAGGCTGTCGGCAAATACACCGAAGTTGCCGTAGAACGGTGTTGAAGGCGCTTCAAATAATTGGTTTGTGAGAGGTAGTTTTAGAGGAGATATTGAGAAACCGTCAGTAAGCCATTCTTTGTCATATTGAAATACACAGTTACCTTTGGGAGAAATGGCTATCATACCTACAAGTCTGTCATGGTAATATACGCTTAGTTTGGATATTTCACGTATCATATTCTCCCTCTCTTTCTGGATTTATTGGTATTGATGTCATTCAGTTCCTCGATAGTTGTATACCGGGGTGTTTCCATTAATTTAAGCAACTCTTCGGAGTATCCGAGGGCGACAGCAATAGCAATGAAAGATTCTAGAGATATCTTACCTTCATCTTCGAATTTACGCAATGTGGCAGCGCTGACTCCGGATAACTCTGCCAGTTTATTTCTGGAAAGATTCTTTTCGAGCCTGCGCTGTTTAATGCGGGCGGCATATTCTGTTATTATATCTTCGCTACGGGTAATTCCCGGTATGAATTTAATATACATCATTGTATCAAATAAGTTGCTATATATGATATTAATGCTATAATGATATCAATAATATGCAAATATAGGCAACTTATCTGAAACAATACCGGATTTGGTATCATTTTCCTTATTTATTCTTTCTCTTCAGCAGGTTTTGATGCCACTGCCTGTTGTGGGGCAGGTGTATCATCTATCTTGTAAAAGTCTGCTTTCCTTTTGTTTGCATTTTGGACCAGGCTGGTTACATAAACAGTGAATATCGGGAACATCATCATCCCTAATGCTGCCAGGAGGACCGATAATATCCTTCCTGTCGGAGTAACGGCATATATATTCGAACCGACCGTTGTCACGTCCATAAAAGCCCACCATAACGCATCATCGTAGCCGGTTACCTGCGGGTTGACCTTATGTTCGATCACGAAGAATATCAGGCTGGAGAAATAGACTGTTGCCAACAGCATCGTCAGATAGGAGACGAACAGGCCGGATGCTTTGTTTGATGACAGCCATCCCACTACGATAGCCAGTGCGTAACCGCTGCGTGCCAACGGGATAAAACGGAGGAAATAGGTGATCTCCGGAGAGAATTCGATTCCGTAATAATTAATAATATTCAGATAAGGAATAGATACGATCAGGAAGATAAAATGGGTTTGCAGATAATATAATTTACGTTTTGATAAGAAAAACTCCAAAACGAAATCGGCAATGAAGAACATACATATCCAGAACTGTATTTTCAGATACGAGCCCTGCGTCATGAAAGGAATGTTCTTAAATGTATCAATTGAAATGACTACAATAAGGAATAGCGAAAGTAACAAAATGATAACATGCAATACCCCGTATATTCCTCTTTTCTCATAAATAATATCGCTAAAAGCAGACTTCATTGTGTTTAATATTTAGGCGTTTAGATAAAAATATTTTAGGCTATCTAACAGTGGAAAGCCCCATTTTGTTTTTAACACTATTCTGTTAATTAACCTAGTTTGACATCTTGTTGACAAACTAACACAATACCGATTTGTTTTACTGACATATTTAAAGCGAAACTAAACAAAACAAAATTCACATTTTAATAGTAAAATTCATGGCAAATATTGGAAAAGCAGTAAAACTTGGAGTATTTACTCTTGCGATTATGAATGTTACGGCAGTCGTGTCACTACGCGGACTGCCGGCCGAGGCTGTGTATGGACTGAGTTCAGCCTTTTATTATCTGTTTGCAGCAATCGTGTTCTTAATTCCTACCTCGTTGGTGGCAGCCGAGTTGGCCGCCATGTTCCAGGATAAACAGGGTGGGGTGTTCCGATGGGTAGGAGAGGCCTATGGCAAGAAATGGGGCTTCTTAGCTATCTGGGTGCAATGGATCGAAAGTACGATCTGGTATCCGACCGTTTTGACTTTCGGGGCCGTTTCCATCGCGTTTATCGGGATGAACGATGCGCACGACATGACGCTGGCTTCAAACAAAATGTACACGCTGGTTGTGGTATTGATTATTTACTGGCTTGCGACGTTTATCTCTTTGAAGGGTTTGAGCTGGGTCGGTAAGGTGGCTAAAGTAGGTGGTATCGTCGGGACGATCATCCCTGCCGGTTTGCTGATTATCTTGGCTGTTGTGTATCTGGCTTCCGGCGGTCATTCCAATATGGATTTCCACGGAAATTTCTTCCCCGACTTTACGAAGTTCGACAACCTGGTGCTTGCATCCAGTATCTTCCTCTTTTATGCCGGTATGGAAATGGGCGGTATTCACGTGAAAGATGTGCAGAACCCTTCCGTCAACTATCCGAAGGCAGTGTTTATCGGTGCGTTGATTACCGTTTTGATCTTCGTGTTGGGAACATTCGCATTGGGTATCATTATCCCGCAGAAGGATATTAACCT
>OGUK01001306.1_pt1 | contig 16549 bp, 7 predicted proteins | sample 1553151 | NCBI WGS metagenome assembly OGUK01 (sample SAMEA2580208, study PRJEB22360) | human gut metagenome | biome: human gut; feature: human-associated habitat; material: faeces | place: Denmark | collected 2008/2010
GCCGCTTGCTCCGCTGACCTTGTTCCATTTAACGCGCAGTGCAGTAACGCCCACAGCAGGGTCTTTCCAACCGGGCTGCGCCAGCGCACCGGCAACGTCCATCGCAACAGTTTCATACGATGTTGTGTAGCACTCAGCTCTGCCGATGAGAGCAGGGGAGCTTGTGGATATAATGGCGATAGCTGCTAGGATAGATATTATTTTTTTCATAATAAGCCAATTTTATTTAGTTTTACCATTCAGGATTCTGCGTCATATTCACGTTACGTTTCAGCTCGTAAGTCGGGAAAGGCCACAAATACATTTTCTGTTCAAACACTTTGTGTACCGAGGTGATGATAGTCTGTTTATAAAAATCAGCAATACGCGTTTCATCATCACTGATATTAATGTTACACCCCTGCAATAACTGGTTTTCTTCTGTCATAGCATCTTTCCAACGGCGTAAATCAAAGTAGCGCATACTATTCTCACCCAATAACTCTATCTGGCGTTCTCTTTTCAATTTCACACGGAAATCGTTCGGGTTATTATAAGTCTCCTCTGAATAGTCAGGTACTCCGGCACGCATACGGATACGTTTGATAGCATAACGCATTTCATCTACACTGCGCTGAATCTCTACATCAGCTCCGGTATAGGTAGTCAGATGGTAAACTTGTCCCGAAGTCAACTCATTCAACGCTTCGGCATAAATCAGAAGAATTTCACCATAACGAATGGTCATCTCTGTTTTATCAACCAGATATCCGCCTTCAGTCCGTGAATCTTCCGAATTATAAAACTTCTTTAAAGTAACTCCTGTCAGTGGACATTCTTCCTTAAATCCCTGTTTGCCATCGTTCAGACCACGATAATAGAATATCTGTTGATCGCGGAATTCAGATTCAGAAGCACTGGAAGCTTCCCAAACCGAACCATTATAAGCGATGGACGCATAGAAGCGTGGTTCACGATTATTGTACATCAAATTCACCTTAGCCGGCAGGAAAGGGTTCGCCACAGCATACGCCTGTGTCGTGAAGCCTTGGGTTACGTAATCACCGGTAGCTTCCGCCTCTGTGATAGAACGTCCGTCATTCATCGCATACGCATCGACCTGCTTCTGAGTAACAGCCAACCGATTGTTTCCTTTTAAAGTCTTTGGCGTAGATTGGTAAGCCCAGTCATTGATATGTCCTGTTCCAATTCTTGTCCGGGTAAATATAAGTTCCGGATTTTTCGATCCCAGAATCGTACCGTCAAAGTTGGACTTATAAGAAAGTAACGGGTCTACGTCCGCCCAACCTTCCGGATAGTTCTTATCCGAATAAAGTGCATTATGAGGAGGACGTTGTGAAGGCAGAACGGTCGCTTTCGGCGCTACAACATACAGTTCATACAGACCGGAAGCCTTAGCCAATTCAATCACATCCTTAGCAGCTGCCGCCGCTTTCGCCCACTTTGTTTCATCATAGGTCTGAGACACTAATTGATTACCATAGCAGTCTTTCACATTAAAGAAATCCGTATTTCCGTTGAAAAGCGGGCTGGCCGCATAAAGCAACACACGTGAACGAAGTCCTAATGCAGCTCCGCGAGTCGGACGTCCAAGATTGTTGACCGTTCTTTTAGTCGGTAGTGAACGGGCTGATTCAGCCAATTCCTGATCTATAAAATCAACCAGATTATCAAAATGCTCTCGTGGCAAGGAAAGTTCTTCATAAGAAAGATTCACATCCAGTCCTTCCAAAGGAATCAAAGGTACGGGACCATAGACGCGTATCAAAGCCCAGTAACAATAAGCACGCAAGAAACGTGCCTGTCCTTTCATATCGGCTATTTCATCCATCGTCAGTTCCGGACAGCGATCTACATTCTGAATGAAAGTAGATGCCTTTCGGATACCTTCATAATATTTCCACAGTCGCGACTCATTTTGATCTTTATCGCTCAATTGATTATCAGCACTATAGTTTCCTTCCACATAATCCTTCATGTCCGGATGGTAAAGGTCATCACTAGCCCAGCGAAATGGCTCTCTATATTCACCAATATAATCCATTACACTGTATGCACTCGACAACCATCCTTCCACATACACACGTTTAGAGAAAGCGGAGTCCAAAGATACCTGATCATAAAAGTATTTGTCCACATTGATATAATCGGTACATGACGAGAAGGACAATGTACCTATAGCCAGCAATATGGTATAAAGTATTCTTTTCATAATTCGTAGTTTTTGATTTAAAAGCTAAATTGAAGATAACAGGAGAAAGTTTTATTAATCGGATAGCTACTTCCCGATTCATTTGTACCTTCCGGATCCCACCAGTCAAACGGTGCCCAAGTAAACAAGTTCTGTCCGATAAATCCAAGACGCAGATTACTCACAAGGAACTTGCGTGTCCATACCTGAGGAAAGTCATAAGAAAGTTCCACATTTCTTAAGCGCAGATATTTTCTGTCCTTCAACCAGAATGTAGATGCCCGGTTGTTCATATTGTTGTTTCCATAAGTCAGGCGAGGCCAGTCGGCATTCGGATTTTCCGTAGCTTCCGTGCCCGAAATTTCCTTTGGAATCCAACGATTACCATCTACCATTACTTGCAGAATATTACCCGTACGACCGTCATGGAAAGCATGAGGTCCACTGCCGCCTACGAAAAAGTCACATTTACCGGTTCCTTGGAGAAGCATACTAAAGTTCCAGTTCTTCCAACTGGCGCTCAAGCCGATACCATACTGAAGTCCCGGCTGCTGACGATATCCCAAAGGTACCTCATCATCCGTTGTGATGACTCCGTCACCATTCACATCTTTATATTTAATATCTCCCGGAAGTATTGTTTTGTTAGCCAAAGATGCCTGAGAAGGACTTCTGTCAATGTCTTCCTGATCTTTAAACAAACCCAAAGCGATAAAACCACGGCTCTGATTCAATTGGAAACCTTTATTCATCTTGTACCATAATTCATTGGCGGCCTCATCCATATCCAAAATATCAGTTTTCTGATAAGTAAAATTACCACGTAATTGCAGGCTCACCTGTCCAATCTGCTGGGTGAAAGCGATATTTCCATCCCATCCGACTGATTTCATCTTACCTACATTGGCCATAGGCGTTTGGTCGGCAAGACCGGTTGTCAGCGGCATTTGATTGCGTTGCATAAAGATATCATCCCGTTTATCAACAAAGTAATCTACTGTTCCGGTGACTTTCCCATTAAAGATACTGAAATCCACACCGATATCATACTTCTTGGCAACCTCCCAGGTCAAATTCGATGTTCCCAGTGTTTTAATACGATAACCTTGTACTTTGTTAGTACCAAATTCACCAAAAGTATACGATCCTCCATCATCCGTACTTACCAAAGATATATAAGGGAAGCGACGTGCCTTATCATCGGTCAAGCTAGTTCTCAACTGGTCATTACCCACCTCACCATAAGAAGCTCTAATCTTAAACAGATCCAACCACGGCATCGCTTTCTTCACAAACGATTCTTCCGAAACCACCCATCCGGCAGATACGGCCGGAAAAAAGCCAAATTGCTTTCCATGTTCAAAATTCTCGGAACCTGTATAACCCCAGTTAAATTCTGCCATATACTTATCTTGGAAAGCATAAGTAAAACGTCCTGAATAAGCCAAGTTGCGATGAGGAATAGATCCCATCAAATCACTCTCATCAAAATTGACGTCAGTAGTCTCTTGCTGATAGACCATGGCAAACACTCCAACGCGATGTTTCTGAGCGAACAATCGGCTATAATCCAAAGAAGCTTGCAAATAATAACGTTTATCTCCTTCCACTATTTTCTTCTGAGACATTGCAGCAGCATTCTGTACTCTCTTCAACACCAGATTACCGTTTGCGTCACGAGAATATTCCGCAGACCACAACTCTTGCGCTTTAGAACGGCGGATAGTATTCTTATTATAGGTATCAAAAGCAAAGACTCCGGAAAATTTCAAGCCTTTCGTTATAAACGACAAATCCTGATCCAAAGCAACGCTACTTTCTACTTTGCTTTCCCAAATAGTGCGATATCCGGTTTGAGTCATCTGATACTCAGGCGTAGTCATGCCATTAACAACCGGCCATTGACCTGTAGACCATTTACGCGGAGAAGACAGCGGAGTATAGTAAGCAAAGGATTTCCAGATATCATCCGCATCGCTCTGTGGAGAATTGCGGTTAACCAACCATCCGCCTACACTCACTTTCAATATCGTTGAACGGGTTAAGTTCATATCTACATTCGCACGATAGTTCCAACGTTCATACGTCGTATTTGTATTGTATTTATTTTCAGAACTGGAAGTACGGTAACGTCCGTCTTCACTGGTATACTGTCCCGATACGAAATAACGTACATTATCGCTACCACCGGAGAAATTAATATTGGCATAATAGCTGGGAGCTCCACTTTTCAGCATCAAGTCTCTCCAGTCTACATTCGGATAAAGATCAGAATCCAGTCCATACCGGATAATATTCATCTCTTCACTTGTATACAGAGGGCTTTCATAACGTCCCTCCAAAGCCTCATTAGCCAAACTCGCCCAATCATAAGCATTTGCATATTCAGGAACCTTCACCGGAGTATTCCAGCTGAAACCGGTTTTCACATTAATCTTCACTTTCCCTTTTTCACCACGTTTGGTAGTAATCAAGACAACACCATTTGCACCACGTTGTCCGTAAATGGCAGTTGCCGACGCATCCTTCAACACTGAGAATGATTCAATATCTTCTACCGGAATCTCATTAAAGCTACGTTCTACTCCATCCACCAGTATTAAAGCTCCCGACTTGGCACCAAATGTACTCATACCACGGATCCAGAACTCTGACATATTTTCACCCGGTTCACCGCTGGTTTGCATCGCTATGATACCCGGCACAACACCTGCCAATGCATTCGAAAGATTAGCTCCCGGAGCATTCAACTGTTTGATATCAACATTGGTAATGGCACCGGTCAAGGTCTTTTTCTTCTGGATACCACTGGCAGTAATCACCACCTCATCAATCTTACGGTTATCTTCTACAATTTTCACTTTCAGATTATTCCGGTCTTTGATCGATAACACAGGAATTTCAACTGTCTGATAACCAATAAAAGTCACTTGAAGTACATCATAAGCTCCCACCTTTATGGTAAACTCTCCATCTAAGTTGGTAATCGTACCGACGCCCGGCTGATTTTTAGCAACAATCGACGCACCGGCAACAGGACCAAGATTATCTTCCACTACCCCCTTGATTACAAATTCCTGCTTGTTCTCCTGTGCCCATGCACTATCAGGCACGAGCAGCATTACCGTCAAGAGTAATACGATATATTTTTGAATATTATTCATGGATAATTCTTTTTATAGATTATTTATTCTACTGTCACACGACGAATAACATGGTTATCGCGGTCAGCCACATAGACCGAGTTGTCCGGATAAACCGTCACACATTCGGGCTGATTGAATTTTGCTTCTTCGGGCAAACCGTCACCAAATCCACTCTGCTCGGGTTGGCCGGCGTACAGAGAAGCGGAACCTGCCGGTGTGATTTTACGAATAATGTGGTTATTACGTTCGGGAACAAACATATTTCCGTCTTCATCAAATGCCATCTGCTCCGGCTTATTCAGACGGACAGTCGCACCTGTACCATTGATATAGCCACTTTCATCCCATGCGCCGACAAAAAGAACCGGATTCCCAAAAGTATGTGTAGCAGCATCATAAGGAACCTGATAGATACAATGGCGGTTACATACCGCTACATAAAGGATCGTACCTTCGGTATTGAAAGTCATACGGGTTTCAATTTCCGTTGCATTGTTAATTCGGAAGAGAGGGGTAAAGTCTTCGTAGCTCGGTCCGTCAAAACGATACACATAGCCAGTACCTTTATTACAGAAGAACACTTCCCCTGTTTTGGGATGTACTGCCAGTCCTGTAGTGCCGACTTTCTTCGCTCTGCAAAGTCCTCTTACATCCACGAATCCACCTTCGCGCGTTACATAAATAATATTGAAGTCAGTCTTGGTATTACTCTCATCCGTATAGGAATATTGAGAGATATAAAGAGTGTCCTGAGCCGGACTGAACGCCAGACAGGTAGGTGACTGGAACGGACCGCTGGAGCACTGCACCAAAGTTTCCACTTCACCATTACGTGCACGGCGCAAAGCACCATTCTGTGTCTGACCACGTCCTTCATCTATAAAGAATACTGAACCGTCTTTATCAGTCAGCAAGAACCAGGTTCTTTGCAGCTTGGAAGCAGCATAGCTGCCGTCCTCACGACCCTTCATACCGTGTTGTCCCACCATCGTCGTCACATTACGCTTAAACTGATAACGGAATTTTGTCTCGGAAGCATACTCTTCTATATTTTCGTCTTTACCTATAAACAGACGAACATAACCTGTATCTGCACGTGCGGGAACGATGGCATAGATTACCTCATCGTCCATTCCTACAATAGCTGCTTCCTTGTTATTTACAGTGACCTTCACATAACTTGGATCGGAACCGAAATTTTTTCCACGGATGATTAACTGTGTTCCGATACCACCACTGTCGGGAGAGAAACTTTCGAAAACAGAGTGTTTACTCAAATCGGGAGGTAAGGCTTGATTTTGGCGTATCGGAGCCAAGTCATTGTTGCAACCCCAAAAGGCAGACATCCCTATTAATAAGGTAAGTCCGATTTCAAGCTTACGCTTCATAAATAAATTAGGTTTCATAAGATATTAAATTTAATTCAAACAAAATGAAATAAAAGGTAAAAAGGAATCATTGCATACTTAAATAAATTAAGTGGAGGATCGTGTTGTTGATTCATAGTTTCATGAGATATTTAGTTAAACATATTATATATATTCCTGCTTCTTTATTGCATCAGCAAAATTAGCGTGTTTGCCAAAATTCTGAGTTTTCCTTCTTCGTGTTTTATGCCACACGGCAGGGATATTTACTATTTTGGCATGATTTGATAATATTCCGGTTTTCTTTAAAAGTTAAATTCCCCGCAATGAAGGCTGAGATAAGATTCAGAATATCGATAACAGGAAAACGAACTTCTTATTTACTTTTTTGGCATAGACATTTACTCGCTTACAAACCTGCTATAGAGCATATTCTCTCAGTGTAATCAGACTCTTCACCTTCAGGGAAAAGTCTCGTTATGCTATACAGACAGTCAACAGAAGGGACTGATTATTGCACTTCTTCCAAGTGTTTGGTCCGGAATTCTTTTGGCGTGCATCCGTACTTTTCACGGAATACTTTAAAGAAAGTGACCTTATTAGAGAATCCGGCTTCGAATACAATTTCATCAATCGTCTTTTTCGTTTTCAGCAGCAAATCTTTCGCTACATGCAAACGACACTCCTTAATCATAATCGTAGGGCTTTCTTCCCCCATCTCCTCCATTTTCCGGTAGAGGCTGCGAACGCTGATAGCCAAATGATCGGCTATGAAACGGGGAGTCAGTTCCTTCTCCTGAATGTGGTCATTGATAATCTTCAGAACAGATTGCTGGAACTTTTTCGATTCCTTATGTGTCAGTTTACCATCTGTCTTTTCAAAAGAGCTGATTGCTGAACTGAAATAATCCTTCAGTACTTCCTTACGTTCCAACATCTGACAAACAGAGATACGGAGATATTCCGCGTTAAACGGTTTGGTGATATACATCTCGGCTCCTGCAGAAAGTGCAGCCATCTGCTGTTCCATTTCATGCCGGCCGGAAACCATAATAATAGGTATATGTGACGTTTCCTTCACCGACTTAATCCGTTTCGTCAATTCGATACCGCCAATTCCCGGCATCATGATATCGCAAATGATCACATTCGGATAAACTTCATTCAACACCTGCTCCACCCGTTCCGGCTCCTGCAGGGTGACCACATTAAAATCATTAGAGAAGATTTCCCCGATGAACCACAACATTTCCAGTTCATCATCAATCACCAGCAATGTAGGCCGCATCTTGTCAAATTCATAGTGAGGAAGTTTCAGCACCAGTTGCGACTCTATTTTTGGAATGTATTCCGAAGTGATTCGTTTAGAAGACGATACGCCGGTAGTCACTTCCAGCGGAGGCAATGACAAAGTAAACAATACCCAGCCGTCAGGCGTATTTTCCACCTTCAGCGTACCATTCAGCAATTTCGCCATATTGTAGGAAATGGCAAGTCCCAGCCCATTACGGGAGAAGTTCTTTTCATCCTGGTTTTCAAAGCTATCCAGGATAGCATAACGGTTGAAAACATATTGAAAGTCTTCTTCTTTAATCGTACTTCCCTCATTGGCAACCCGGAGAACCAGCAGGTTTTCATCGTTGGTATCCACTTCTATTTTGATACTTTTCCCATCCGGAGTATACTTGAAGGCATTGGATATCAGATTGATAATAATAGTATTCAGAAAACCTTTGTCTGAGTTCCAGGAAACTTGCTCGGGTATCTTGCTCAGGAACGTGATATTCCGGGATTTAGCCATATCGACAAAGGTTTTTGCCGTATTTTTCATTAAGAAAGATACATTCAGGGCCTCGATCCTCACTTCCCGGTTTCCGGTTTCGATACGGCGGAATTCGATCAGTTCGTGAATCAGGTTATTCAAACGTTCCGCGTTCGTCTGAATCATCTGAACATAATCGACTACGAATTTACTGAGTCCTTTTGATGAAAGGATACGTCCGCAAGGACCGTAGATAAGAGTCAACGGGGTACAGAACTCGTGAGCTATATTAGTGAAGAAACGAAGTTTCGACTCGAATACATTCTTTTGATGGCGTTTCTCTATTTCATTCAGCAGTTCCTGCTTTTTCCGTTTGGTACGGACAATGAACGAACGTACCAGCATGGCGGCTATCATAAGCAGACATAAAGAATAAATGAGATACGCCCACCAAGAGGCGTACCACGGGTCGCCGATCCGTATCAACAAAGAATAGACTTCACTTTCTTTATCGAATACACTATTGTAGTACTTCACCAATAACGTATACTCACCGGGAGCCATGTTCGTGAAAGAGACAGAACTTTCTTTACCATTATTAATCCACTGGTCACTCAATCCTTTCAGTTTATAAGAATAGGTGCAGTTATTTCCGTTCAGATAATCGACAGAGGTGAATGAAACGGCAAAGAAGTTCTGGTCGTATTTCAAATTCAGTACTTCATTCTCTTTTTTACGGGTGATAAACTCTCCAAGATTGTATTGTTCTCCAAAGATAGAGAGTTTGTCAAAGTAGATGGGAGGCATATAAAGCTGTTCGGGACGTCCGTCTGCCTGAATAGCTACAAAGCCGTTGATTCCTCCAAAAAACAGTATACCCGTTTGCGGGTCTCTGTAGGAAGCTCCGTCACTAAATTCGACGACTTTAAGCCCGTCGCCAAAGCCGTAAGAGCGGAATACATTTCTTTTGGTATCAAAATTAATCAATCCCTGATTCGTACTCAGCCAAAAGTTATCGGACGAGTGCCTCAGAATGGCATGGATAGTACTGTTCAGAAAACCGTCTTTCGCATTAAACAGTTGATAAGAGTTTTCTGAGGCATACTTGATGACTCCATAAGTAGTACCGATCAAATAATTGTCCGCATCATCTTTTATAATAGGTACTACCTTGTTCAAGTTCATATTCTCATACTTATGAGTGGTCAGCGGTTCCAATCCGTTGATCGTTTCATTGAAGCGGTATACCCCGTATCCCATATTGCCGAACAACAGGTTCAGACTGTCCCCCTTGCAGATCGTAAAGAAGTAATTAGAGCCGAATTCTCCGCCATTGACCACATATCGTTGCACATTTTCAAGAACCGGATGATCCGGTGTACCTCCGATACGCGCTCTGACTACTCCCATCCCCACACTGGCCAGCCACAATTCCGAGTCCTCCGTTTCATAAATATCATGTATGTATTTGAATTCCTCATTATCAATCCAGAGAGGAAGTTTCTTGATACGGCGTTCGCGATACGAATAAAAGTTCAGTCCTTCTTCATCACCGATCCATAGCAAGTTACGGTTACTTTCTCTGATACAGTAGACCGCATTACTGCCTAAACCGCTGTTCGATGTTGTCAGTATCTCCGAGCGGCAGTCCGAGATATTCTTTTGTACCTCATAATCAAAGATTTTAAGTATACCATTCCCTTTGGTACCGATCCAAAAAGTACGCTCCTTGTCAAGCAGCAGAGCACGCACGGGCCGTTCTATCTTTTCGGTATAGTTATTCAGTACCACCGATTTTATAGAATAAAGAGGATTTGAGTAAAGATAAACGCCCTGCCCATCCGTACCAATCCAGACAACATCCTGAAAGCGGTCTTTTATCAGGCTGAATGTTCCGCTATTTATAGGTAAGGTCTGAATCTGATATTCACCGCTGCCCTTTTGTTTTTCCAACGTCAGAACACCGTCCATCATTAAGCCGACAAAAAAGCTATCATGATATTTAACAATGGAGGAAATCTTGTCATGCGCCTGTATGTTCGCTCCCAGGTTAGCTATAAATTCATTCTTTTTACTCTCAATATGAAAGGCATAGAGATTGTATTCTTTATCCACATAGTAAACGGCGGCGTCATCGTAAAAGCTACAAATCAATGGCGTGTGATGATCCAAACCGCTTTTCTGCGATACTAAAGTGATATTCTCCGTCAGAGGGTCCTGTTGCAGGTCATAACACCGGTTATACCCTTTCATCATCACCCACATACGGTTATTTTTATCAAAGAAGAAAGTAATGACATCCGATATCGGGATACCAGTCACATTGATTTTCTTAAAGATGCCTTCCTTCTTATGAAAATAATAGATGCAGTTGGTGTCTTTAATGATAAACAAGGTGCCATGATTATCCTTATTCATCAAGAAGAGTTTCTGAAACTCATTAAAGCGTGTAATGGAGTTCGTTTTACGGTCCAGACGAATCAGGCTATAATAGGTCTGGAACCAATAAGTATCGTTGCCGGTATAGATAATATTATCAATTTGATTGCCGGATAAGTAATCCTCCTTGTCACGGGTCTTAAACTCTTCGATCTCCTGACCGTCATAGATATTGAGTCCGTCACAAGTGCCGATCCACATCAGTCCTTTGTCGTCCTGGCACAGAGAAGTAATAGAGCTGTTGGACATATATTCTTTGTCAGCAACCTGCTTCAGATTATAGGCACCGGCTGTATTCATCAGCAGATTAAGGCAGCAGAAGAAAAGTAAAATACAATGTTTTTTCATGGCATAGAATCCTTAGATTTGCAATATGACAAAGGTAAACAAAAAAACTTTCCAGCACTTTTTTGGCGCAGAATATATGTAAGAATGCGTGCCAGTTTGGTTAATTATAGCGCCACAGGGCGATTTAGTGTTTCGACTTCCGGTAGCGGCATTCCTTTTCTCTCTATTTTCGTCACAGAAACTAATTTTATTCATAAATTCATTTGTTCATGAAAACACATTTTTCATTTAAACACCTGTTATTTATTGGAGGTGTGGTGTTGTACAGCATGCAAATTTCTGCCGTCAAGAATCCGGTAGACTATGTCAGCACGCTGGTAGGAACGCAGTCCAAGTTTGAGTTATCGACCGGAAATACCTATCCGGCTACGGCACTGCCGTGGGGAATGAACTTCTGGACACCGCAAACCGGTAAAATGGGCGACGGTTGGGCATATACCTACAATGCCGACAAAATCCGGGGCTTCAAACAAACACATCAACCCAGCCCGTGGATGAACGACTACGGTCAGTTCTCCATCATGCCGATCACAGGCGGACTGGTATTCGACCAGGACCAACGCGCCAGCTGGTTCTCGCACAAAGCGGAGATTGCCAAACCTTATTATTATAAGGTGTATCTCGCAGACCACGACGTTACCACGGAACTCGTTCCGACGGAGCGTGCCGTTATGTTCCGTTTCACGTATCCGGAAACCAAGAACGCTTATGTCGTTATCGACGCATTCGACAAAGGCTCTTATGTAAAGGTGATTCCGGAAGAAAACAAGATCATCGGTTATTCTACCAAGAACAGCGGCGGAGTGCCGGAGAACTTCAAGAATTACTTTGTCATCCAGTTCGACAAACCGTTTACCTTTACTTCCGGCGTGAAAGAGAACAACATTCTCCCGAACGAAACAGAAGTTCAGGGCAACCATACCGGAGCGATCATCGGATTCGCTACCCAGAAAGGGGAGATCGTTCACGCACGTGTCGCTTCTTCTTTTATCAGTTATGAGCAGGCGGAACTGAATCTCAAAGAACTGGGCAAGGATAGTTTCGACCAGCTGGTCACTAAAGGAAAAGACATCTGGAACCGTGAAATGAGCAAAGTAGATGTGGAAGACGATAATATCGACAATCTGCGCACTTTCTATTCCTGCCTCTATCGTTCGATGCTGTTCCCACGCAGTTTTTATGAAATAGACGCCAAAGGACAGGTCGTACACTACAGCCCTTACAACGGAAAAGTGCTGCCGGGGTATATGTTTACGGATACCGGCTTCTGGGATACGTTCCGCTGTCTGTTCCCATTCCTGAACCTGATGTATCCGTCCATGAATCAGAAGATGCAGGAAGGACTGGTCAATGCGTACCTTGAAAGCGGATTCCTTCCGGAATGGGCAAGTCCCGGACACCGTGACTGTATGGTCGGCAACAACTCTGCTTCCGTAGTAGCCGACGCTTATATCAAAGGACTGCGCGGATATGACATCGAAACACTTTGGGAAGCATTGAAACATGACGCAAACGCCCATCTCCGCGGCACAGCTTCGGGCCGCCTTGCATACGACGCCTACAACAAACTGGGTTATGTCCCCAACAATATCGGTATAGGACAGAATGTTGCACGCACGCTGGAATATGCGTACAACGACTGGACCATCTACACGCTAGGCAAGAAACTGGGCAAACCGGCAAGCGAAATCGACATCTTCAAACAACGTGCACTGAACTACAAGAACGTCTACCACCCGAAACGCAAACTGATGGTGGGCAAAGACGACAAAGGTGTGTTCAACCCCAAATTTGATGCAGTAGACTGGAGCGGCGAGTTCTGCGAAGGCAACAGCTGGCACTGGAGTTTCTGCGTATTCCATGATCCGCAAGGGCTGATAGACCTGATGGGAGGCAAGAAAGAGTTCAACAACATGATGGATTCCGTCTTTGTCATTCCGGGCAAACAGGGTATGGAAAGCCGTGGCATGATCCACGAAATGCGTGAAATGCAGGTAATGAACATGGGACAGTACGCTCACGGCAACCAGCCTATCCAGCACATGGTTTATCTTTACAACTATTCGGGAGAACCTTGGAAGGCCCAGCACTGGGTTCGTGAAATCATGGACAAGCTCTACACGGCAGGCCCCGACGGATATTGCGGTGACGAAGACAACGGTCAGACTTCTGCCTGGTATGTCTTCTCGGCTTTAGGATTCTACCCCGTTTGTCCGGGAACAGATCAGTACATTCTGGGAACTCCCCTTTTCAAATCAGCCAAGCTGCATCTGGAAAATGGAAAAACCGTCACAATAAAAGCGAACAACAATAACACCGACAACCGTTATGTGAAGGATATGAAGGTAAATGGCAAGGTATTCACCCGCAATTATCTGACGCACGACCAATTACTGAAAGGAGCGAATATCCAGTATCAGATGAGTCCTACGCCGAACAAACAGCGGGGAACGACTGAAAAAGATATTCCGTATTCCCTTTCATTTGAATAAAATGTCGTACTTTTGAATGCTTTAATGAATGATCTAATCCAAACAAACTAAAGAAAACATGAAACTAAGAAACCTTTTATTTATCGTTCTTGCAGCGATAGTCTTCTGCAACTGCCAGAGCTATCAGCCTACTTCGCTCACCGTTGCCTCCTACAACCTGAGAAATGCCAACGGTTCCGACTCCGCCCGTGGAGACGGATGGGGACAGCGTTATCCGGTGATTGCCCAGATCGTGCAATATCACGATTTCGATATTTTCGGCACACAGGAATGCTTCCTTCACCAACTGAAAGACATGAAAGAAGCCCTTCCCGGCTATGACTATATCGGTGTAGGGCGCGACGACGGTAAAGACAAAGGCGAACACTCCGCTATCTTCTACCGCACCGACAAATTCGACATCGTAGAGAAAGGAGATTTCTGGCTGTCGGAAACTCCGGACATGCCGAGCAAAGGCTGGGATGCCGTATTGCCTCGTATTTGCAGCTGGGGTCACTTCAAATGCAAAGATACCGGTTTCGAGTTTCTGTTCTTCAATCTCCACATGGACCACATCGGCAAGAAAGCCCGTGTGGAGAGCGCTTTCCTCGTACAGGAAAAGATGAAAGAACTGGGAAGAGGCAAGAATCTGCCGGCTATCCTGACGGGAGACTTCAACGTCGACCAGACCCACCAGTCCTACGACGCATTTGTCAGCAAAGGCGTCCTCTGCGATTCTTACGAGAAGTGCGACTACCGATATGCGCTCAACGGAACTTTCAACAACTTCGATCCGAACAGTTTTACCGAAAGCCGCATCGACCATATCTTCGTTTCACCTTCTTTCCACGTCAAGAGATACGGTGTGCTGACAGATACCTATCGGAGTGTACGGGAAAACAGTAAAAAGGAGGACGTGAGAGATTGTCCGGAAGAGATCACCATTAAGGCTTATGAAGCACGTACGCCATCCGACCATTTCCCTGTAAAAGTGGAATTGGTGTTTGACCAACGTCAGCAAAAATAACCCCGAATACTTCATTAAATAATCTGATACCCATATGAGAAATATATGTTTTGTAGCCTGTATGTTGTTTTGCCTCGCTTCCGCTTCCGGAAAAACGGTGGAAAATCATCCTTTCGTGTCCATTGCCGACTCTATCCTCGACAATGTTCTGAATTTATATCAGACGGAAGACGGGCTGCTTACCGAAACATATCCCGTGAATCCCGACCAGAAAATCACTTATCTGGCGGGCGGAGCACAGCAGAACGGAACCTTGAAGGCCTCCTTTCTGTGGCCCTACTCAGGGATGATGTCCGGTTGCGTAGCCATGTACCAGGCTACCGGAGACAAGAAGTACAAGACGATACTGGAAAAGCGCATCCTGCCGGGACTGGAACAGTACTGGGACGGAGAACGACTTCCGGCATGTTATCAGTCGTACCCAGTCAAATACGGTCAGCATGGACGCTACTACGATGACAACATCTGGATCGCACTGGATTATTGCGACTACTACCGCCTCACAAAGAAGGCCGACTATCTGAAAAAGGCCATTGCCCTGTACGAATACATCTACAGCGGCTGGAGTAACGAACTGGGCGGAGGAATCTTCTGGTGCGAACAGCAGAAAGAAGCGAAGCACACCTGCTCCAATGCCCCGTCAACAGTACTCGGCGTCAAGCTATATCGTCTGACGAAGGACAAAAAGTATCTGAACAAGGCCAAGGAAACTTACGCATGGACCAGAAAACACTTGTGTGATCCCGACGACTTCCTTTACTGGGACAATATCAACCTGAAAGGGAAAGTCTCGAAAGACAAGTACGCCTACAACAGTGGACAAATGATTCAGGCAGGCGTATTGCTGTACGAAGAGACAGGAGACAAGGATTACTTGCGCGATGCCCAGAAGACAGCCGCGGGAACCGATGCCTTTTTCCGTTCGAAAGCAGATAAGAAAGACCCGTCAGTCAAGGTACACAAGGATATGTCGTGGTTTAACGTGATTCTGTTCAGAGGCTTCAAGGCGCTGGAGAAGATTGACCACAACCCGACTTATGTCCGTGCGATGGCAGAGAACGCGCTCCACGCATGGAGAAACTACCGGGATGCCAACGGATTACTGGGCAGAGACTGGTCGGGACATAACGAGGAACCTTATAAATGGCTGCTCGATAATGCCTGCCTGATCGAGCTGTTCGCTGAAATCGAGAAATAAAACATTGATTATTAACCCTTACATGAATTAAAAAAACAATTACCATGAATATAACCAAAACACTTTGCCTCTGCGCAGCACTTTCGGGCGCTGCCGGCGTGCAAGCAATGGAAAACCGCGAATTTGTGACCCAGCAAGACAATACCCGGGTCAATAATTACCAGACCAACCGCCCCGAAGCCTCCAAGCGCTTATTCGTATCGCAGGAAGTGGAACGGCAGATTGACCACATCAAGCAACTACTGACCAATGCGAAACTGGCATGGATGTTCGAGAACTGCTTCCCGAACACACTGGACACTACCGTTCACTTCGACGGAAAAGAGGACACTTTTGTATACACCGGAGACATCCACGCCATGTGGCTCCGCGACTCCGGTGCGCAGGTATGGCCCTATGTGCAGCTTGCCAATAAAGACCCCGAACTGAAAAAGATGCTGGCAGGAGTCATCAACCGCCAATTTAAATGTATCAATATCGACCCGTACGCCAACGCCTTCAACATGAACTCCGAAGGAGGCGAATGGATGAGCGACCTGACGGACATGAAACCGGAACTTCACGAACGCAAATGGGAAATCGACTCTCTCTGCTACCCGA
>OGUK01001307.1_pt1 | contig 16547 bp, 18 predicted proteins | sample 1553151 | NCBI WGS metagenome assembly OGUK01 (sample SAMEA2580208, study PRJEB22360) | human gut metagenome | biome: human gut; feature: human-associated habitat; material: faeces | place: Denmark | collected 2008/2010
TGTCGTGGAGCCAGCACCTGCGTTCGGCGCAGGAGTTCATGAAGGTCGGCGACGAAGTCGAGGCTGTCATCCTGACGCTCGACCGCGAGGAGCGCAAGATGTCGCTGGGCATCAAGCAGCTTACGCCCGATCCCTGGGAAAATATCGAAACCAAGTATCCCGTCGGCACGAAGTGCACGGCCAAGGTGCGCAACTTTACCAACTTCGGTATCTTCGTCGAGATCGAGGAGGGTATCGACGGCCTGATCCACATTTCCGACCTGAGCTGGACGAAGAAGGTAAAGCACCCCGGCGAATTCACGTCGGTGGGCGCTGATATCGACGTCGTGGTGCTCGAGATCGACAAGGAGAACCGCCGTCTGTCGCTGGGCCACAAGCAGCTCGAGGAGAACCCCTGGAACGAGTTCGAGAACCAGTTCTCGGTAGACAGCATCCACGAGGGTACGATCACCGAGATGACCGACAAGGGCGCAGTCGTCGCACTGGGCGAGAACGTGGAGGGCTTCTGCCCCGCACGCCAGCTCACCAAAGAGGACGGCACGACGCCGAAGGTGGGCGACAAGCTCGACTTCAAGGTGCTCGAGTTCTCGAAGGCTACCAAGCGTATCACCCTTTCGCACCTGCGTACGTACGAGGAGGCCAAGCGTGCCGAAGTGGCAGCCGAGAAGGCTGAGAAGCGTGCCGCCGCCGATGCTACGAAGTCGACCGTGAAGAAGATCAACGCTTCGGTCGAGAAGACGACGCTGGGCGACATCGCAGGTCTGGCCGCGCTGAAGAGCGCCATGGAGGCTGCCGAGGCGAAGAACGCCAAGAAAGCTGCCAAAGAAGAGAAGGCCGAGGAGTAATCCCCGCACGGAGGGACGGTGCAGCCGTCCGCCGATATATCGAAAGAACCGCAGGCGTAACGCCTGCGGTTCTTTTTTTGTGGGCGCGTTTGTGGGCGCAGGGGAAGGAGGGGCAGATGGTCGCGGTTGGGAAAAGGATTGCGGGGCGGGGTGCGGGTAGACCTGGGCGAAGGATAGGCCGGGAGCGGTGAAGGACTGCGGCGGAAAATGTGGGAGAGGAGGAGCGGCGGTAGGCAGGGAAAGGAGATGGGCGGGGCCGGGGCAAGGTAAGGAGATTGGGAAAAGGCTGTGCTGAAATCGGAGGCAGGACGGGTGCAGGACGGGGAAAAGCGGGACGGAATCGGAGATGGGTCGGGAACGGGATAGGGAACGGCGGGACGGGAAACGGCGGCATGACGGGAGAGGAACAGGGTAAGGGGGACAGTATTGGAGTGACGGGAATGAGACGGTGAGAGGCGGGACGGAATCGGTGGCAGGACGGGAGCGGTAAACAATATGGGAGCAGGTGCGGCGGGTTGAGGCGGAGGGCTGGGTTTTTCGCCCCACCCCGGGAAAGTTTACCGCCGATTTCTTGGATGCGAGGCAATAACTCCGTATATTTCACGTCTTTTAATAAATCAATACCCGCGCCTTATGAAAAAGCTGATATTATCCCTGTTTTCGCTGTTTGCCGTGTTTGCGGGTATCCCGCATTGCCTGGGGAATCCTGCCCCCGAGGAGGTTCGGGCGTCGCAGCCCAACCGGGAGAGGCGGCACGGGGCTTACTCGAAGGATAACTGGACGGTGTATTACGAGGGCAGGAAGGTGAAGGGCGCTTCGGCATCGTCGTTCACGGATCTCGGCGGTGGGTACGGTAAGGACGCCTGGACGGTGTTCTACCGCGGCCGGAAGGTGGAAGGGGCGTCGGCCTCGTCGTTCGAGAGCCTCGGGAACGGGATGGGGAAAGACAACTGGCATACCGACCACTACGGGGAGCGGTATGACGGGAGCGCGTTGTCGGGCGAAAGGCTGGGCGGCGGTTACTCGAAGGACAGCTGGACGGTGTATTACCGCGGCCGGAAGGTGGACGGGGCGTCGGCGATGACCTTCGAGAGCCTCGGGAACGGATACGGAAAGGATGCCTGGAAGGTATTTTACAGGGGCGGAGCGGTGAAGGGCGCCTCGGCACAGACGTTCGAAGAACTCGGGGAAGGATACGGGAAAGACGCATGGAAAGTCTATTACCGGGGGAAAGAGCTGCCGGGAGCGTCGCCCGGTTCGTTCGAGGTGCCGCGCGACAGCTGGTGAGAAATGGCCGCCACCGCTATAACGGCAGTGCCCTTCCGAACGGAAAGGCACTGTTTTTGTTTCCCGCAGGGTAAACCCCGAGACGGAATGAGCAGATTCAAGCCCCACATCGCCCTGCTGATATGCAATATCGTATGGGCCATGGATTACCCGTTTTACAACATCGTATTGCCGCACTATGTCCATCCGATGGCCATGGTGGCGGGGTCGCTGGTCGTCACGGCGCTTTTTTCGCTCGTGCCGCTGCTGTGGCAGAAGGCGGAACGGGTCGCGCGCGCCGACATCCGCAAGCTGATCGGCGCCGCGCTGCTGATCGGCGTGCTGCGCAAGGTATTCATCATGTACGGGCTTTCGATGACTTCGCCCATCGACGGCTCGATCATCGACACCATCGTCCCGCTGCTGGTGCTGCTGCTCTCCGTATTGCTGGGCATGGATCGCTTCACGAAGCTCAAGGTCGCGGGGCTGGTGCTCGGCATGGCGGGCGCTGTGGCGGTGGTGCTGACGGGCGCCTCGTCGTCGCATCAGCATTCGCATGTCTGGGGCAACGTGATGATCATGCTTTGCGCCTGCGCCACGGCGCTGTACATGGTCTGGTTCAAAGCCCTGGTTGCCAGGTACCGCATCACCACCGTGCTGCGCTGGGTATACTGCGTGGCGGCCGTCATTGCGCTTCCGTTCGGCCTGAAGGAGATCGTCCATACCGACTATGCCGCCATAGCCGGCCATGCGCTTTTCCCGACGCTCTTCGTGCTGACGGTGCCGACCTACCTGCCGAACCTGATGCTGAATTATGCGCTCAAGAGTGTGCCGGCCACGGTGTCGAGCATCTATACCTACCTGCAGCCCGTGCTGGCGATCGCCATTTCGGTCGGGATGGGGCTGGACAAGCTGCATGCCGATACGGTGGTCTTCGCGCTGGTGATCTTCGTCGGCGTGGCGCTCGTGCTGCGTTCCTACTCCGTGCCGCCGCGCCATCCCGATCCGCCGGCCGCGCCGCCGCACTGACCCGGGCGGGGAATCCGGCGGGATCGAACAGTCCGGAATGCGGGTTGGCAGGACACGCGGCGTGCCCGTCCCCGAATTCGGGGGAAACGAATATCGGGACGGAGTATTGCCTGAATGCAAAAAGGAGAGCCTTTAGCTCTCCTTTTTTATGGTGCGGTGAGTTGCAGGGCGGAACCCTTGCAGCCTCCTGCGGATTATTCTGCGGCGGTAACCGAGAATTTGATGACGGCCTTGACCTCCTTGTGGAGTTTGGCGGTCGCTTCGTACTCGCCGACGGTCTTGATGCCCTCTACGGCGATCAGCTTGCGGTCGAGTTCGATGCCTTTGGCAGCCAGTGCCTCGGCCAGGTCGGTGGCGGTAACCGTACCGAAGAGCTTGCCCTCCTCGGCCTTCACGGCCAGCGTGAGCGGCAGGTTGGCGATGGTCTCGGCGAGTGCCTGTGCGTCGGCAAGGATCTTGGCGTCCTTGTGGGCGCGCTGGCGGAGGTTCTCGGCGAGCACCTTCTTGGCGGATGCGGTGGCAGCCTTTGCGTAACCCTGGGGAATCAGGTAGTTGTTCGCATAACCGGGCTTTACGGTTACGATGTCGTTGGCGTAGCCCAGGTTTTCCATATCTTTGATCAGAATAACTTCCATTGTCTCTTCCTCCTTTAATTATTTCATGCAATCGGTTACGAAGGGCAGGATGGCCAGGTGGCGCGCACGCTTCACGGCCTGTGCCACCTTCTTCTGGAACTTCTGCGAAGTACCCGTCAGGCGGCGGGGAAGGATCTTACCCTGCTCGTTGAGGAATTTCTTGAGGAACTCCCCGTCCTTGTAATCCACGTATTTGATGCCGAGCTTCTTGAAGCGGCAGTATTTCTTTTTCTTGACGTCGACCGATACCGGGTTGAGGTAACGGATTTCAGACTGTGCCTTGTTCTCCTGTGCCATGGTTTACTCCTCCTGTTTGTTAGAAAGTTTTGCACGACGCTTCTCCGAGTATTCCACGGCGAACTTGTCCTGCTTGAAAGTAAGGAAACGGATGATGCGCTCGTCGCGGCGGTACTGCGTTTCGAGCGTGCCTATGAGCGAGCCCTCGCCCGTGAACTCGACCAGGAAGTAAAAACCGGTGGTCTTCTTCTGAATAGGGTAGGCGAGCTTGCGAAGGCCCCACGACTCCTTGTTCACAATCTGACCGCCGTTCTCGGTGATGACACCCTGGAATTTGTCAGCGACCTCCTGCACCTGTGCATCGGACAGAACCGGCGTGACAATGAAAACGGTTTCGTAATTGTTCATAATACGTATTAAAATTAGTTAATTGCCCCTCAATGGGGTTGCAAATATACGGATTATTTGTAAAATAGCAAAGCCGCGCACCTTTTTTTCGGTTTTATCGCCGTATCTTTGAGCCGATTCCGCCGCCGGGGTCAGTCCCGGGTGTACGGACAGCGGCCGCAAAGGCGGGGAAAGTGCCGGGGCGTGTCTGCCTCCGGAGCCGGAAACGGGCGGTGCCGGCCCTCGCCCTGCTGCGGAAAAGGGGATGGAAATGGAGCCCGGAACAGGATTTGCCCCGGGTTTCGGCGGTCGGCCGGCGGCGGCCTATTGCAACTGGTCGATCACGTCGGTGATGCGCGAGAAGACCTCCTCCATCGAACCCGTGCCGTTGACCGAGGCGTATTTGCCCCGGGCGGCGTAGTAGTCCGAGACGACGGCGGTCTGCTGGCGGTAGACGTCGAGGCGGCCGCGGATCACCTCCTCGGAGGCGTCGTCGGCGCGTCCCGAATCCTTGCCGCGGAGCAGGATGCGCTGGACGAGCTCCTCTTCGGGGACGTGGATGTCGACCATGATGTCGACCTTGAGCCCGTGCCGGGCAAGGAGCTTGTCGAACTCCTCGGCCTGTACCGTGGTGCGGGGGAAGCCGTCGAAGATACAGCCCTTGGCATGTTTGTGCTGGGCGACATAGTTGGCGACCATGCCGATGACGATTTCGTCGGGGGCCAGTTTGCCAGCCTCGATGTAAGATTCCATGCTGCGTCCGAGTTCCGTGCCGCGGCGGATCTCGTCGCGGATAACCTCGCCCGTCGAGACATGCTCGATGCCGTAGTGTGCTTTGAGCCGTTGTGCCTGCGTGCCTTTGCCGCAGCCCGGTGCACCGAATAAGACGATGTTTATCATATGTAGAAGCCGAATTTGGGATTTACCGGACAAAAATACGCTAAATTTTTGGGAAAGAGTAAAGAATCCGTAATTTTGTAAAAAAATTTATAATATGGAAAAGAAACGACGCACCGAAATAGCCGAGCTGGGTGAATTCGGCCTGATAGACCTGTTGACCAAAGGGTTCGACCCGGCGGATGCTTCGACGCTCCGCGCCGCGGGCGACGATGCGGCGGTCGTCATGCCGCCGTCCGGCGAGGCGGTGCTCTGTTCGACGGACGCACTGCTGGAGGGCATAGACTTCGACCTGACCTATTTCCCCCTCCGGCACCTGGGATACAAGGCCGTGACGGTGGCCGCAAGCGATATCCTGGCGATGAACGCACTGCCCTCGCAACTGATGGTGTCGCTCGGTGTGTCGTCCAAGCTGTCGGTGGAGGCGTTGCAGGAGCTGTACGAGGGAATTGCCTTCGCATGCAGGGAGCAGGGGATCGACCTCGTGGGGGGCGATACGAAGGCTTCGATGACCGGACTGGTGCTGGGCCTCACGGCGCTGGGACATGCCCCGAAGGAGAAGGTCGTGTCGCGCGGCGGCGCACAGCAGAACGACCTGATCTGTATTTCGGGCAACCTCGGTGCGGCGTACATGGGGCTGCGGCTGCTGGAGCGTGAGAAGCGGGTGCTTGCCGACGTGAAAGACCCCGAACCGAAGTTCGCAGGGTACGAATACCTGCTGGAGAAGTATCTCAAGCCGCGTCTGCGCAAGGACATTGTGGAGGCATTGGCCGAGGAGGGCATCGTACCGACGTCGATGATCGACCTTTCGGACGGGCTTTCCAGCGACCTGATGCAGATTTGCAAGGCGTCGAAATGCGGGGCCCGCATATACCTCGACCGGATGCCGATTGCAAAGCAGACCTATGCCTTGGCCGAAGAGATGAATGCCGACCCGGTCGTGGCGGCGCTCAACGGCGGTGAAGACCACGAATTGCTGTTCACGGTGCCGCTGGCGTTGCAGGAGCAGGTGATGCGCATGGGGTGCGTCGATGTCATCGGCCATATAACGCCCGAGTCGACGGGGATATACATGGTGACGCCCGACGGTTCGGACATTCGGCTGCGGGCGCAGGGGTTTCCCGAGAAGGAGTGATTCCGGGGACGGATCCGGGTTTTCCGGGAAGGAGTGAGGCTGCCGGAGGATCAGGGGATCCCCGGGAAGGGTAGTGCCGCGCGGGGATGCCCCGGCGGAGAAAAACGGAAGCCGTCCGCAGCGATGCGGGCGGCTTTGTCGTACAGGCGGTATGCCGGAGCGTATGTGTGCGCTGTACTTGGGCTGGCGGGACGGTGGCTGATACCGTTGTTTTGCGCAGGGGAATAAAAAAGCTGCCACAGGGGCAGCTTCTGGCTTTGCATCCGGCCGGATTAAAGTGCGTTCACGTGCAGCTGGAGGGCGCTCTTCAGGTTTGCGGCCTTGTTCTTGTGCACGATATTGTGCTTGGCGAGCTTGTCCAGCATGGTGGTTACCTTGGGAAGCAGGGCTTCGGCGGCACTCTTCTCCGAGGTGTTGCGCAGTGCTTTCACGGCATTACGTGCTGTCTTGTGGTACAGACGGTTGTGGGCACGCTTGGCCGCGGTCTGGCGAATGCGTTTTTTCGATGACTTATGGTTTGCCATAATTCTGTGTTTTTTATTTTTTACTTTTTCAGTTGCTAAATCGGTTCCAGCCGTGGCTGTGTGCGGATAGGCCTGAAGCCCGCTCCTTGAAAAGTATTCACCCGTAGAGGTCTGCCGTTTTTGCGGTTCCGGTTGCCGGTCGGGAGCCCCCCCCCGGTTTCGTGCCGCTCCGCAGCCCTCCTCGTTCGTAGCCCATAGGAGAGTCGAACTCCTCTTTCAAGAATGAAAATCTTGCGTCCTAACCGATAGACGAATGGGCCAATACCACTATCGCATACCCCCGAAAGGGTGGCTTTAGCGGTGCAAAGGTAAATAAAAAAGTGAGTTTAACAAAAAATTGGCGGAAAAATATTGGATATTCTACTTTTTTGCGAGCCGGATGGTCAGCGTCGCAGGGTCGAACGAGATGCCTGCGCCGGCGAAAAGCCGTTCGATATGGCCGCTCGCCGCCATGTCGGCCGCCGACATGCAGTGCAGTGTGGGGGTGTCGATGAGCGCTGTGGCGTCGCAGAGCCCGAGCGCCACGTCGAGGTCGTGCGTCGAGAAGAAGATGCATTTGCCCTCTTCGTGTGCCAGGCGGCGCAGCAGCGACGCCAGTTCGTAGCGGTTCGGAAGGTCGAGGAAGGCCGTGGGCTCGTCGAGCAGGATCACGGGGGTGTCCTGCGCCAGAGCGCGTGCGATCAGGATGCGCTGGCATTCGCCGTCGGACATGCGATCCATGGTCTTGCGGGCGAACGACGACATGCCCACCAGCGAGAGCGAGCGTGACACGATGTCGCGGTCGGCCTGCTGCATGCGCCCGATCCAGTTGGTGTAGGGCGCGCGGCCCAGGGCGACGACATCCTCGCAGGCTAAGTTGGCGATGCGTATCTTGTCGGTGGTGACGAAGCTGACGGTGGAGGCGCGTTGCAGCGCGGTGAGTGCGGCGAGGGGCTTGCCGCAGAGCCGGATCTCGCCGGTGGCCGTGCCCAGCCCGGCGATCGCCCGCAGCAGGGTGCTTTTGCCCGTCCCGTTGCGGCCTATGAGCGCCGTGATCGACCCTTGCGGGAGCACGGCGTCGGCGTCGCGTAACAGGACGCGGCGGCCGTAGGCGAGGGTGAGGCCGTGCAGCGAGATGCCCGGTGTCCCGGGTGCGGGGCCTGTGTGCGGTCGGGGGGTATGGAGGGTGTCGGCTGCCATCTTAGAAGAGGTTACGGTTGCGGACGACGACGATGATGACCACCGGGATGCCCATCAGGGCCGTGACGGTGTTGATCGGCAGCGCCAGGGTTTTCGAAATGAGGTCGCAGACCAGCAGCAGGGCAGCGCCCGCGAGCATTGATCCCGGCATGAGGATGCGGTGGTCGGCGCTGGCGAAGAGCATGCGTGCCAGGTGCGGGACGGCCAGTCCGATGAAGCCCACGGGGCCGCAGAAGGCGGTGACGGTACCGGCCAGCAGTACGGTGGAGAGGAACAGCAGCGTACGGGTGCGTTGCACGTTGAGCCCCATCGTGCGGGCATAGTTTTCGCCCAGCAGCAGCAGGTTGAGCGGCTTGATGGCGGCGACGCTGAGCACGAGCCCCGCGGCGACGACGGGGAGCATCAGGGCGAGATTGGCGCCCGTGACGTCGCCCAGCGACCCCATCGTCCAGATGACGAACGATTTGAGCGCCGCCTCGCTCGACAGGTATTGGAGTATCTCGACTACGGAGCTGATGCCCGAGCCGAACATCATGCCCAGGATGAGGATGACCATGATGTCCTTGATGCGGCGGCTGACCGTCATCACGATCAGCAGCACGAGTGCCGCGCCGAGCCATGCCGCGCCGGCGATGCCCAGCGACTGCACGAACGAGTGCGCCGAGACGCCCAGCAGCGGGGCTCCGAGCAGGAATAGCGCTACACCCAGCCCGGCGCCCGAGCTGATGCCCAGCACATAGGGCCCGGCCAGCGGGTTGCGGAACAGGGTCTGCATCTGCAGGCCGCTGGCGGCGAGCGCTGCGCCGGCCAGGAGCGCCGTGACGGCTTTGAGCAGCCGTATCCGCAGGATGATGTCCCGGATGGCGGGGTCGCAGTCGCCGCCCGTGAGCGCCGCCCAGATGTCGGCGGGTGCCACGGCGACCGAGCCGACCAGAAGGTCGGCCGTGAAGAGCGCCACGGTCAGCAACGCAAGCGCCGTGAAGAGGAACGTGGTTCTGCGGGCGGCCATTTAGCGGTACTGGAATTTGAAGGAGGTTTCGTAACGTACGTCGACGGGGACGCCGTTGGCCGTGCCGGGCGTCCACCTGGGGGATTTCTTCAGGGTCTCGATGGTCTTTTCCCGGCAGACGTCGTTGTGGGCGCGGAGGATCTCGATGTCGCGCAGTTTGCCCTTCTTGTCGACCGTGAAGGCGACCCGCACGGTGCCGGAGGCGGCACGCTGGTATTCGCCGCTCTTGTAGCGGATATTCCGGAAGAACCACGGGTAGAGCCGCGAGGCGTATTCTCCCTGGAAGAGCGGATAGACGATCTGCACGTTGAGTTTATTCCCCTGTGCGTCGACCGCATGGCATTTGATCGGACGAAGGTGCCGGAAGTCGACGGGCAGCAGGTAGCGGATTTCGACCGGCTCGCCGTCGACCAGGCCGGGCGACCAGGCCGGGGCTTCCATGACTATGCTGCGGACTTTGCGCAGCGCCCGGGGATCGCAGGCCGAGACGCTTTCGCAGCCGGTGATGCGCCCGTCCCTGCCGATGGTGACCACGGCGTTGACGACCTCGCTGCGGAGCTGGGCGTACTCGTTGTCCGACACGAAGGGCAGGCGGCTGCACACCCAGCGGACGAAATATTCGAAGTCCTGGTTGTAGAACTGGGGGATTTTCACCCGTGTGCCGAGGCGGTTGCCCAGGGTGTCGATGGCGAAGACTTCATAGCCCTGCCGCACCATGGCGATGCCGTCGTTGAAAGGATAGGCCTTGGTATACCGGCAGGGGATGACCTCGGCGCCGTTGCGGTCGGCGAAGCCGTAGAGCGAACCCTGCTTGATGACAGCGCGGCCGTCCGAGAAGTAGCGGAACCACGGTTCCGCGCCCGAGGCCGCCGTTTGCAGCCAAAGCAGGGCCGAGAGGAGTATTGCGAGCCGCTTCATTATTCGAGCCGTTTATAATAGTAGAGTTCCGCGGTGTCGGCCGCCTGGGGGTTGAAGACGGTGCACAGGTCGCGCAGCACCAGGTCGGGGCGTATGACGCCCGACTCCCAGAAATCGGAGCCTCCGGCAGGGGTCTGGCGGCGGTTGTTGTTGAAGACCTGCCGGTTGCTAACGGCGGGGACGTCCGCGAATTTGGGGTTTTGAGCCGTGAGTTCGGCCAGGGTGTTGCACGGGCCGACGTTGATCCACGTGTCGGCGGACGAAGCCAGCAGGTAGGCCTCCTCAAGGTCGACGGCGACCGAGGTGTCCGAGGCGTTTTTCGTGTAGACGTATTCGCCGCCGGCGTCTTCGATCAGGCGCACCATGAAACTCCGCGACGAGGGCATGAACCAGGTGTCGCGGTAGGGCGTGTTGAGCATGACTTTCGGGCGGGGGCTCCGGGCTGCTTTGGCGATTCGGTTCTTGAGCGCGTTGTAGCGTGCGGCGATTCCGCGGAAAGTCTCGGCACCCTTGTCGCGGACGTTGCACAGTTCGGCGGCCACCATCAGCCATTCGGCCTTGCCCAGAGGCGACTCTTCCATATAGTCCCCGATATATATATAAGGAATGCCCAGTTCGCGGAGCTTGCCCGTGACGACGGTATTTTCGCCCGTCACGCCGTAGAGCAGGACGAGGTCGGGCCGCATGGAGGCCAGCAGTTCGAAGTTGAGGTTGGTGTCGTATCCCACGTCGCGCACTTCGCCGCAGTAGCGATGTTCGTTGACGTAGGTGTTGCTGATGTAGTCGATGCCCGAAACACCGGAGATGCGCCGCACCTCGCCCAGGGCGTCGAACATGGCCACGTGGCTCGAAGACATGCAGACGACGTGCCGCACGGGGGCTTTCACGACCTGGGCGTCGAGGCCCGCCGGGGCTTTGGCCCCCTCGCGCAGGATGAGCAGGTGCTGCTCGACGTTGCCGGCCCCCTGCCAGGGGTTGCGGACGGTGACCAGGGTCGCGGCATCCTTGTCCCGGCCGCGGATGTCGAATCCCGAAGCATATTCGGGTGTGTAGACCTCGATTGTGAAATCTGCGGCAGAGCGCGTTGCGGAGCTTCCGCAGCCGCTGGCCAGGAACCCGAAGAATACCGCTATGAGAAGTGCGAATCGTTTCATTGAGGACAAAATTAGAAAAAAATCTTGCAGAAATGTGACGATTTGTGAAAAATACACTATATTTGCACTCCGAAACGCTACGGGGTGTAGCTCAGCCCGGTTAGAGTACGCGTCTGGGGGGCGCGTGGTCGCAAGTTCGAATCTTGTCACCCCGACTGATGGAAAATCCTTGATATTCAATTGAATATCAAGGATTTTTCTTTTCTGGTATATAGTCTGAAAAGCGGCGGTGGTACACAAGTGGTACATAAATGGTCGCTATTTGGAATTTTATTCTTTAGGGAGCTTAAAGAAACTAATGATCATAAAATCATCTAAGTATCAGAGTACTTCTGGCGTTTATAATAATCCAAGATATACTGGGAAATTATTACAGACAACTGAAATAGAGTTTGTTCTTTTTTCTTTGGTTTTAATTGACACTCCCATATTGTTATAACATTCCAATGTTTTTGTTTGAGGTCTTTAATGTGTTGTAAGTCCCGCTTTTGTGTACGCTCAATTTTGTTCTGCCACCATTCTGTTTTTGTCTTTGGCAAAACGAAACAAGGATACCCTTCATGACCATGCCAAAAACAGCCATTAATAAAGATTGCAATTTTGTATTTCCCAATCACAATATCAGGCTTTCCGGGTAATTTTGCGACATTTAATCGGTAATGGTATCCTAAACTAAATAAATATTTTCGAACAATTAATTCAGGCTTCGTGTTTTTACTACGAATCCTCGACATATTATAACTTCGGACTTGTGATGTGTGTACATCAGCCATTGTTATTGGAATTATCCGTAATGGATGAATGGAGTTTTATATAGTCATAAATATTATTTGCTAATGCTTCTGCAGCAACAAAAGGGACACCGTTTCCTATAGCTTTAAAAGCGTTCGATAGGGTTATATCTTTAGTTGGTAAAACAAAATCTTTAGGAAGCGATTGTATTGCCAAGGCCTCTGCGACGGATAATCTTCGGGCTAAATAGGGATGTAGATGTACTTCATTATTTCCGTAGGCAGCTGTTGGGGAGTAACGCCATCTGTGGAGCCTTTTATACGATTTTTTTTTGTCGTCTCCTTCTGGAATTGTTTGAAAACGGGATAGACCGCCTTTAGGTTTGAAGTATTGGTCTTTATTTGGATGGTGTCGGACGTCATTTTGATTAAACCAATGTTGGACTGTTAGTTCAATCGGAATGTTTTTCGGAGCTTTAGTTATTCCGTTTTCAACAAAAGGATGGGTTTCCGGCCATGGAAGTTTTTTTACAGATTCAGTGTTATATTTCTGGAATTTATTCCAGTTAAAATCTTGTAAAACGCCGTTGTTAGCTATCATATGCAATGAATCAATCATACATTGATGAAATCCGATCAAAATTATGCGCTCCCGGTCTTGTGGAGCACCATAATCGAGTGCATTGATTAATCTTTCTGTATATGCATATCCTGCTTTGCGGAATTTTGTTTTTAATTCTTCAAAAAATTTGCGGTGCTTTTTTGTCCTGTATAAACCTTTGACATTTTCAAAAAGAAAAAAGTCAGGTGTTAACTTACAGATTAGCTCTGTATAGGTGTTTGATAGCTTGCCATTTTCTCCCGTTTCCCCTTTATTTTTACCTGCAATAGAAAAATCAGGACAAGGAGGCCCCCCTATGAATCCAATATAACGGTAATTCTCTTTTGACTGTTGTAGTTTTTTCTTTAATTCATTTAAATTGCTTTCTTGAAGAAATGAAGTAATATCATTTACCGAATAACCGAATTCTGGCTTTTCAATTTTCATCTGCTTACGTGCATGCTGATATATCTCCATAAACGGCTGATGAATTTCATTAACGAAAAGGGTCTGAAAATTTTGGTTCATTTCAAAGCCCAAATCCAAGAAGCCTGCTCCTGCAAAAAACGAAAATATTCCTATTTTATCTTTCATATTTGATTTGATATAGATAGCTAACTGTACGAGTTGATTTTTGATGTTTACCGTTTCTTTTTAGTCATTGGTTCCATAAAGGACTCAATAAATTCGTTTGTTACTCCCTGTAACTTATATCTCATACAGATAGAAAATAAATCCTCCACTTTAGAATATGAAAAGTAGAATAGATTCATATCAGCAAATTGCTCTGAGTTTGCTTTTGAAATGACATTATTACGGTCTTCGTCCGGAGCCACAATAATATATCTTGTTAATATCGAAGGAATCGCTTCTTTTAATTTGTGCATCCGAACTAAACCGCTCGTGGTGCCGGTCGTATGTTCTACCTCAAGAACTGCGGGTAAATTTTTTTCTCCGTCAAACCAAATACAATCGATAAGTCGGGCGGAGTCAATAGCATCGTTAAATCCGGAAAGCACATTCTTATCATCTCTGATAGATTGTATGATTCCCGGATATTCACATAGCCGCTTCTCGTTGTATTGCACGTTCATATCATTTTGGGCAATCCATGTACGGTAGCCTAAACTGTGTCCAATATGATACAATGCAATTTGTATCTGCAAATGTCTTCTGATGACATTTATATCCAGTCCTTTAGTCGTAAATTCCAGTAGTTTGTAAGATACATCATAAACAGGGATTTCTGAAATCTGGATATCCGTTTCCGTGGGGGACATAATCCCTTTTTTATGCGGGGCATCTGGTTTCCATATGACATGTTTATGGCCAGCCTGAATCTTAATATTGCCGTTTTTGTCTTCGATACGACCTGGATAGCAATAATAAAATTCCGGAGTATGAACCAAGAGCGTCTCAAGCACACTTCTGGTATTGTAGCTGGCCCCTAATATCCTGTCAAAATTGATTGGAGAATCTGGTTTGAAAGCATTGGCTATACGCCAAATCATATCAGATGAAATGGATTTTATTGCAGCTGTAGTTTCTGTTTGATTTTTGCTTGGATCCCACTGTTTGATGTGTATTGGGCCTTCCGGGAGTTTTACCGTCTCAATTTTAATAACTCCGTGGTTGCCGGGATATATGTAGTTATATAGAACTTTTTTGTCTAAACTATTAATTGCACATATAATATTTTCTGCTGTTAGCTTTTTATTATCCATAGCATTTAATTTTTTCCAAAAGTACAAATTAAATTATGGATCTGCAAAAGCATAGAAGCAGATTTGGTTAGTTGTTTATAGGTTATGTGGCTGTCGAAATAAAGAGATAATTAAATTGAAGTCTATGTTATGGACTGTATAATTGTGTTATGATATCTGCTGTTCATATTTAATAAATGAACTGTTATACTGCATGACATACCAAGTGAAAATAAGTGAGTTATATTATTGGGGCGACGAACCGATCAGCAACAAAATCGAATAGTCGGTTTCCGCCAGTTTTGCATTCGTGCCGCAGCCCCAGACGATATTAACCTGCGGTGCAAATTCGTGGATAACGGTTAAGAGGCTGCATAGGTCGTCGAAACTTATTTCCGAAACGGGATGATAGCTTACTTTTACAATCACGTCGAGGTCGGCTTCGATGTGCAGGGCTTCCAATTCGGTGCGGAGCTGCTCCGCCAAGAGGGGCATTGCGCCCTCGACTGTAATTAGGGCGCAAGATGCCGTACTGTTCAAAATGCGCTCGAAATCGTTTTGGACAATTTGTACCATGTCGTCTTCCGATGGGCTGAATTGGGTGCTGAGGTAGCGTCTGATTTCTTCTTTGGCTTTCATGAGATTTTGTTTTTGGGTAATACATTCCGGCAGTGAATACGCAGGTCGATTCAGTCGTTATGTACTGGTAGATCGTCGTTGCGGTTTGCTTATTTAAGCCCTATACATTGGCTCGAAACAGGCGGATAATGAATTTTATTGAGTTCCCGACTACATGGGCTGTAATTGCGCCGCAGTATCTTCTGTCGGGACTTAACAAAGCGACCTGCCGGGTTGCGGCAGGTCGGGACAACTAAGAACGGTCGGAATAAAGATTCAGAAAGGATGTGGATAACAACTTACAGCTATGGACTTTATCCGCGACCAGAATTATATACGAAGGGAAAATTATGATGAAATATGCAAGATTATTTAATATTATAATGCTCTTTGTATTTGGCTTGCAATACCTTAAATACTTCTTTGTAGTCGGTGTCTTCTGAAACCAGTTTTATTCCGTCTTTGTCTCGGAAACTTGCTGTTACCATCATATCAGGAGCTTTCAGCGTGAAACTCCATGGATAACAGAAATCTTCGGCATTGTCTCCGAAGTCAAATATAATATTAAACGGACTTGTGTTGTCCAATCCAATACATTCTAATACGACGGTGCTATTTGCTGAATATTCCTTTGCGGTCTTCGTATTTCGGACAGTGAAAAGCATACCTGTTCCAGCAATGTTGGCTATTCCCATAATAGGATAACCTGCTTTTTGGGTGAAGAAGAACTGCATATCGAATCCCCTCCGGGAGTTTTGATCTGTAATTGCTTTCGTACTCTCTTTGAACGAGTAGAATGCATTGTCGATTGCCAGAGCATACCCCTGCACATTCGTAGTTTTTGCCTTTTCTTGCGCTTCTACAAATAGGCACATTGCCAACCCCATAAGGAGTAAAATAATTTTTTTCATGATTGTTTGTTTAAGGTTCGTTAATTTCTTTACGATAAAAACAATGCTCCTAAAGATATGATTCCGAGAATGGGTAGTAATAATGTGAGAATTAAGCCTACGATAAATAGAAAAATGGCCTCTCCAGCGCTGAATACCCGGCAAAGAGCTAAAATAATGAGCGCAATGAAATAGCCGATGAAATTGAAGAAGATAGAAGCCACTATTAGCACGATTAGTCCCAATAAAGACCATAAGCAACCGCCTCGATCTTCTTTCTTCTCCGGTTGAACATTGATGATGGTTTCGTTGTGTGTCGATTCGGTTGGGGATATCGGATGCCCGCATTTAAGACACGCCGGGGCATAGCGGGAGACCTCCGTGCCGCAAGCCGGGCAATGAATCAAAAGAGGTTCTGGTTCCGGTTCTTCGGCAAGGGTTTCTTCCGAGGCTTCTTTCGTCAAAGTCATTTTGGGATATTTCTGTCTTAAGTACATAAATCCGATGATGAATAACAGAATGACGATGATTGACCCCATAACGCCGTATTCACCGAAATATTCCTGTATAAAGGTTGGTGCGGTTTCTTCCATAAACGGTTAATTTATTCGTCTTTCTCCAATTTACGGGTGCGATAGATAATCAGCAGCCCTAAACAAAAAGCAGTTACGGCTATTCCGATGGCGAGCCCCGCTCCAATAGCAAGAAGTAGATGATTGATTGAGTCGATAAGATCCGTTAAAGAGGGGTTTTCCTTGAAATCTTTTGAAAAATCATAAAGGTCTTTAA
>OGUK01001358.1_pt1 | contig 16133 bp, 15 predicted proteins | sample 1553151 | NCBI WGS metagenome assembly OGUK01 (sample SAMEA2580208, study PRJEB22360) | human gut metagenome | biome: human gut; feature: human-associated habitat; material: faeces | place: Denmark | collected 2008/2010
GCGGGGGCCTTGTCATTTGTGCAGCAAAAAGCGGGAGCGGACATCCCGAAGGACATCCGCTCCCGCTGCGATTTTATGTGATTAAGCCTTGCCGTTGCTGCCGCAGACCAGGATCTTGCTCTTGACGTATTCCTTGACGTACTCGCGGCCGACGGCGCTGTACTTCTTGGGGTCGAAGACCTCGGGGTCCTTGGCGAGGTATTCCTTCAGGCCCTTGCTGAAGGCAATACGCAGGTCGGTGGCGTAGTTGACCTTGCACATACCGCGTGCGACGCACTCGCGGACAGCGTCATCCGGCACGCCGGAGGTGCCATGCAGCACCAGAGGCACAGACACGACCTTGCGGATCTCGCTCAGGCGCTCCATATCCAGCTTGGGAGTTCCCTTGTAGACGCCGTGGGCAGTGCCGATGGCGACAGCCAGAGAATCGACGCCGGTGCGCTCTGCAAACTCAGCAGCCTCGGAGGGGACGGTGTAGCCGTTGCCATTGCCGCCGTCAAGGTCGTCTTCCTTGCCGCCGACCTTGCCCAGCTCAGCCTCCACCGGGATACCGGCGGCGTGGCAGGCGCGGACAACGGACTTGGTGATCTCGATGTTCTCCTCAAACACATGGTGAGAACCGTCGATCATGACGGAGGTGTAGCCGGCACGGAATGCCTGCATGGCCAGCTCATAGCTGCTGCCGTGGTCGAGGTGCATCACGACGGGGACACTTGCCTCAGAAGCGGCTGCGGCCACCATGGCGTGGAACATGGCCGGAGAAGCGTACTTCAGGGTACCCGGGGTGGTCTGGACGATGACAGGAGCGCGCAGCTCCTCAGCAGCGGCGATGATGGCCTGCACCATCTCCATGTTCTCGGCATTGAACGCGCCGATGGCGTAATGGTTCTTCTGAGCGTCGAGCATCAAATCTTTGGTCGTAACTAAGGACATAGTAAAACCTCCCAAAACTTTACCTTCTTCAAAAAGCGTTAAGAGTTTAACGATTCATCTTTATTATAGATAGTCTTGGCTAATTTGGCAAGAGCAAAAAACGCCAAAGAGTTTGTCATTTGCGGTTGAAAGCTCAGAAGCCCAGCTGTGCATCCTCTCGGGCGGCTTCCAGAACGGTGACCACCTGCCGGGTCTTTTTCAGTGCGGCGTAGCAGGCATCATAGTCCTTGAGGGCCAGGATCATGGCGATCTCCGCCACCTCGTAGAACCACGGCGACTCGCTGTACTCGCTGCAAATATCTTCCTGTCCGGGACGGACGAGGCGGAGCTTCTGGCAGTTGCTGCTGCCCGGCTCGATGAGGATGCGGCCCGCGTCGCCGATGAGCTGGACGCTGCCCGGCGCGGCGCAGTCCTTTGCGCCGGTACACTGGCAGATGAAGTCGGGGTATTCCAGCAGGAGGATGCCGCTGGTGTCGATGCCGTTCTGGTAGAGATTCGGATGGTAGCTCACCAGCATGGGTTCGCCGAACAGCCCCACCACGAAATGTACATTATAAAGGTTCAGGTCCATCAGCGCGCCGCCGGCACAGGCCGGGTCAAAGGCAGGCTGCACATCGCCTGCACAGAAGGCATCGTACCGGCTGGAATACTGGCAGAAGGTACAGGAGACGATGCGGAGAGAGCCAATGTCGTCGAGGTACTGCTTTGCAAGTGCATAGTTGGGGTGGTGGGCCGTGGTGATGGCCTCGAAGAGGAAGAGGTGCTTCTCTTTCGCCAGTGCGATGAGCTCGTCAGCCTCCGCCACGGTAGGGACGAAGGGCTTCTCGCAGAGGACGTTCTTTCCGGCCAGAAGCGCCGCCTTGGTCTGCGCATAGTGCAGGCTGTTGGGGGTGGCGATATAGACCAGCTCAATGTCCGGGTCGGCCAGCATGGCGTCATAGTCGGTGTAGACCTTCGGGATGCCGAACTGCTGTGCCAGCGCCTCGCCGGTGGCCTGCTGCCGGGAGCAGACCGCCTCACAGCGGAATGCAGGGACCTTTGCAAACTCTGCCACCATCGTGCGGGCGATGGAGCCAGTGCCGAGGATGCCGATATTCATAGGAACGCCCTTCCTTATATATAATGGGTATCAGACGCTGCTCTGACAGTTCTGCTTGACGAATTCGCTGGGGGACATGTGATACTTCATGTTGAAGGACTTGGAGAAATAATGGATGGAGCTGTAGCCCAGACGCAGCGAAATTTCGCTGATGGTATAGCGATTCTCGAGGAGCATCTGACAGCTGCGCTCCAGCTTCTTGTCGTTGATATACTTTTTGGGCGACTGGTCCACCGAGTTCTTGAACAGCAGCTGCAGAGCGGACCGGGACAGCGAGAAGTGCTCGCAGATCTCCGGGATGGTGAGGGGGTCGTAGATGTTGTCGTCGATATAGGCGATGATGCGGTCGAACAGTTCGTCCATGGCGCTCTGGTGGGCCGTGCTGCTGGCAGGGGCCATGGGGGAGGCATAGGTGCCTTGGAGCAGCCGGATGATGGTCTCAGTCAGCAGGCAGAGCATCAGGCTGTTCATATAGGGGATTCCGGTGGTGCTCTCCCGGACGAAGGTTTTTAATAAGGTGTTTATCTTCTGGTCGTAGTGGAACACCCGGTTGATGAGGGCGTCATACCAGACCTCCCGCTCCACGGGAGTCAGGTTGCGCATATCGAAGAGGATGGTCATATAGGAGGCCCTGTGCTCTTCGTCGGTGTACTGGGTGTGGAACTGGCCCGGGCCGTATATCATCAGGTCTTTTTCTTTTAAGTGGTAGAGCGTGCCGTCCACTTCGGTCTCCAGCTCGCCGGTGTCCACGTAGGTCAGCTCGAAGAAATCGTGCCGCTCACCATGGAAACAGTAGTTCTCAGTGCGGATGCGGTAGTAGTAGCCCAGAATTTTCTGTATCTCGATGCGGGGCAGGACGGCCAGAAATTCGTACTGGGAAGGAAAGTCTGTGATATGCAGCAAGTAGCTGCTCTCGGCGTAAAGGTCGTACTCGAGCTTCTGGGTCGTGGAGACGACGGCAAAGTAGATATTTGGCTTGATGTGGATGAGCCTGTTCATCGCAAACTCCTGCACATCGGCAGCCTCCGCCGTGTGGGAGACCAGCAGAACGCCAATGCCGCTCTTTACCTGTAAATAGGTATCGCAGTTGAAGCAGTAGAACTGGGAGACATAGCGGCGGGTGATGGCAACCATCGTCTGGTGAATGAGCTCCGGGTGCTCGCGGTCGATGGGCTGGTGGTAGACCGAGCCGTAGTCCAGAAAACTGTCGTTGGAAGTTTCGCGTTGCATTCAAATCCCTCCTTACTGAAAAAGTATATCATTTTTTTGGCATTTTGACTAGTCTTATTTATACTTTTTTGGTAGATTGTAATGAGACTCACCGAATTTAACCGTTTTTTCGAAACAATTTGTTAAAAAATATAAAGACATTTGTTCAAATATAGCCTATAATGTAGTTACTCTGAATTGGAAACTCAGACAAAAAACTCAAGGAGGAATTTGAGAATGCCGAACATTGTTCTTACGCGGATCGACAACCGTCTTGTTCACGGTCAGGTCGCAACGCAGTGGTGTGGCGCCATTGGTGCAAACCTTATTCTGGTGGCCAACGACGAGGTGGCTGGCAACAGCCTGCGTCAGGGTCTGATGAATATGGCTGCTCCTGCCTACGCTGCAATGCGTTACTGGACCATCCAGAAGACGATCGATACCATCCACAAGGCCAGCGCCAAGCAGCTGATCTTCATCGTCTGCGAGAACCCGCAGGATGTCGTGAAGCTGGTGGAGGGTGGCGTTCCCATCAAGAAAGTCAACATCGGCAACATGCACATGGCAGAAGGCAAGCGCCAGGTGGCAGGTTCTGTCGCAGTTGACGACGCCGATGTGGCTGCGTTCAAGCGGCTGCAGGAGCTTGGTGTGGAACTGGAGATCCGCCGCGTTCCTACCGAACACGCTGAAAACATCGAAAAGCTGTTCAAGTAAGCTTTCCGGGTGCTTTCGAAAATACTTGAAAAGGAGTATTTATTATGGGCTTTAGTGCACTTCAGATCATTCTGGTCTTTGTGTGGGTGTTCATCGTCGCCATCGACCAGTTTGATTTCCTGGAATCCCTGTACCAGCCTATCGTTTCCGGTGCTGTCATCGGTGCGATCTTGGGCGATCTTCCCACCGGTCTGATCGTTGGCGGTACTTACCAGCTGATGACCATCGGTAACATGCCTGTCGGCGGCGCTCAGCCGCCAAACGCAGTCATCGGCGGCGTCATGGCTACCGTGTTTGCGATCTCTTCTCATCTGGATACCACCGCTGCTGTCGGTCTGGCAGTTCCCTTCGCTCTGATCGGCCAGTACATGGTTACCTTCCTGTTCACCCTCATGTCCCCCATGATGTCCAAGGCTGACCAGCTGGCAGCAAAGGGCGACACTAAGGGCATTGTCCGTCTGAACTATCTGGCAATGGCTCTTCTGGGCCTGCTGTTCGCCATCGTCTGCACCCTCGGTATGCTGGGCGGCTCTGCAATGGGTACTACCCTGAGCAACCTGGCCGCCAAGTATGCATGGATCATGGCTGGTCTGGGCGCTGCTGGCGGTATGATGCGCTTCGTCGGTTTCGCAACCCTGCTGCGCATCATGCTCTCCAACGAGTTCTGGGGCATCTACTTTGCTGGTTTCGCTCTGGCAACCATCATCGGCTACATCCCCGAGCTGTCCGGTTCTGCTCTGCTGCTGATCGCATTCGTTGGTGTTGCGATCGCTCTGTATGACTACCAGACTCGCGTTGCTATCAAGCAGGCTGCTGGTTCTGGTTTTGCTGCGAATGGAGGCGACGACGAAGATGGCATCTAATGCAACTCATTACAACAATCTGACTCCCGCGCAGCCTTTGGATAAGGCTACGCTGAACAAGATGGTGCTTCGTTCCCTGAACCTGCAGGCATCCTTCAACTACGAGCGTATGCAGGCCGCCGGCTGGCTGTACTGCATCCTGCCCGGTCTGGAGAAGATCCACGCAGACAACAAGGAAGACCTGGAGCTCTCCATGGAGCACAACCTGGAGTTCTTCAACACTCACCCGTTCCTGGTCACCTTCGTCATGGGCATCATCCTCTCTCTGGAGCAGCAGAAGGCTGACATCGAAACCATTCGTGCCGTGCGTGTTGCCGCTATGGGTCCTCTGGGCGGTATCGGCGACGCAATCTTCTGGTTCACTCTGGTTCCCATCACCGCAGGTATCACCTCGAACATGGCCATCAACGGTTCGCTGGCTGGCCCCATCCTGTTCCTGCTGATCTTTAACATCGTGCAGTTCGCATGCCGCTTCTTCCTGATGTACTGGTCTTACAACCTGGGCACCAAGGCTATCGACATCCTGACTGCCAACGCTAAGGAGTTCACCCGTGCAGCTTCCATGCTGGGCGTCTTCATCGTCGGTGCTCTGACTTCCAACTACGGCGGCACCACCGTTGCTACCGTCATCGAGAACGGCGACAGCCCCATCGTTATCCAGAGCATTCTGGATGGCGTCCTGCCCAAGCTGATCCCTCTGGCTCTGACCCTCGGCCTGTTCTTCCTGATGAAGAAGAAGAACTGGAAGCCCGTTACCTGCATCGCTCTGCTGCTGGTCATCGGTCTGGTCGGCGCATTCTTCGGCATCTTTGCTTAAGACATAAGCCGGAATCACAATGCACGCGGTACTTCTTGATTTTAATGGGACGATGTTCTTTGATACCCGCTTCCACATGGAGGCGTGGTCAAAGATCTATCATGAACTGCATCCCGAAGATAAAAGCCCTCTTGCATCGACGAAGATTTGCGGTCCCTGCAATGATGTCATCCTGAAGAACATGGCCCCGTGGCTCACCCCTGCGGAGCGCCAGCAGTATTCAGAAAAGAAAGAGGCGCTGTACCGGGAGGCATGCAGGAACGATCCTGCCAGTTTACACCTCGTAGCAGGTGCTGAAGAGCTGCTGCAAGGCTTACAGAAGCGCGGCATCCCGTTCGCGCTGGCGAGTGCTTCCATAAAAGCAAATGTTGATTTCTACTTTGACTCGTTTCCAATCGGTCACTGGCTGAAACAACAGGACGTCGTGTACGACGACGGAAGCTATGCCGACAAAGGCGAGATGCATCTGGAAGCTGCGCGGAGGCTGGGTGTTCCGTTCTCTGAGTGCTTGGTCATTGAGGACAGCGTCACCGCCATCGCTCTGGCAAAACGAAACGGCGCAGGCCGGATCGTGGGCGTCGGAGAGACGGCAGACGGGTCCGAGCTGCTGGCACTGGGAGCAGACCACTACATCCACGACTTTACAGAATTTGATTACGGTTGGCTGGAAAACTGAGTTCACCCAATGAGTTTCCACTTCCACAGTTGATAAGGCGGCTTCGAGAGATCGAAGCCGCCTTTGTCGTGTCCGGATGACTATGGTTTTGAACTGCACAGGGGTCAAAAGTGGAAAACTGCGCAGGGAGGATAAAATAAAACGCGGAGGACTTTCCCGTTAAAAGAAAAGTCCTTCGCGTTTTTGCAATATGTCCCAGACAGGAGTCGAACCTGCGGCCTTCCCCTTAGGAGTAGGGGCTGAAGCCATAAATCCTAGGCAAAAGTAGGTAAAACAAGTAACGTTTTATCAATTGATTTTTTGTTACGCTGTCAATCTGAGTAAAGAACACAAACCCCGAAATAAAACGAGTAAAAGGCTTTTCATTAGCAGAAAATTAGCAGAGCTAATGAAAAGTGGAAGGTTCATTGTAAAATGCCCACCTTTCATTAGCTGGGAAGTGTACGTTTCCCTACGGATATTTGCTTGTTTAGCATTCGTGAACCAGACCATACAGCCGTAGCTGGTGTGATGGACAAATGTTTTCAATAGAAAAAGACCAGAGCTTTCTGCGAGAAAACTCTGGTCTATGTAACAGTGCGAATGGAAATGCGCATTGTCTTGTAAAAGGAAGGGGCTTATGGTATTCTTACGGGAGTAAAGGCACTGGATGCAAGGAACTTTGCGTGATTTTAGGAGTGTGCGATGGAAAAGAAATTTAATATTGTAGTCGGTGAAGATGGAACTGTAAAACTCCCAGATGCGGTTCTGGAAAAACTTGAAGTCAAACCCGGAGAGGAAGTTCGCTTCGAGGTAGATGACAATTTCTATGCAGTCAGGCTTCTATCGCGGATAGAAGCTGAACGCTTGGATTACTTGAATTGGATGCATAATAAACATTGCCCCTCTATTGAGGAAATGATTGCAGAGTCGAGAAAACAAGCCACTCAGAACATTGTGATCTCCCGTATCCTTGATGGGATGCCGGCAGAAAAAATCGCAGAAGGCTATGAAGTTTCACTCGATTATGTAAAACAGCTTACACATCAGCTGAAGATGGACATAGAGGAAGCTAAGGCGAAAAAACACAAAGAAACGGGATCATCCTAAAACAGATAGCGGCAGTTTTCCATATACGGAAAACTGCCGCTGTTTATGTATAGAGGCTTATAGGTTCTTTGCAAGATTTTTAATGAGTGTAGCCATAGAGGGGTCAGCCAGCAGTTTAGCAAGAGCTGCTGCCGCATCTGTATCGACGGGACTGGCTTTGGGAGTGGATTGCTCTGCGCGAGGGAGGACTTCAGGCTCTGCACCATGATGCTGATAGAAGAAATCGTCGAATCGTTGTGCGTTCAAACGCCGATCATCATCCAGAATGTGTGCGTACTGCTCGGTGACCATCGAAGCCTGTGCATGACCGGAATCGCCCTGCACGGCTTTGATATCGCCGCCGTTCAGCTTGAGCTTGTATGTAATGCTGGAGTGTCGGAAGCTGTGGAAAACCACTTTGGGGAGATCGTTTTCCTCAATCAGCTGCTTCAATGCACCGTTAATGGTGGATTGTTCGGTCGGCATTCCCAGCGGGCCGGCAACCACGAGATTATAGTCTGCATACTCTGCACCCAGTGCGTCCTTTGTCATGTCCTGCTCGGCTTTATAGTGGACAAGCATTTCAGCAACTGTTTTGGGGAGAAAAATGGTTCGGATACTGCTGTCTGTTTTAGGGCTTTTCAGAACCTGGACCGTGGTGCAGCGGGAACTCAGCGAGGGAAAACGAGTGATGACATTTTTATTTTCCAAGGCGTTCAGCGAAGCAATATCTACACGCTGCAATTCCTTATTTATGTAAATGGAGGCTCGCCCGGCTTCAATGCTTTCGGGGGAGATATCCACACAATCCCATGTCAGACCGAGCAATTCCCCTAAGCGCAGGGAACAAGAGAAGGAGAGGTTGATGCAAAGCCGGAGCCGTGGATCATCACAGACTTCTAAGGCATGGAACAGGGTCTCGGCAGTCCAGATATCACGCTTCTTTGCAGTGTATTTGGGCAAGGTGGCATAAATACAGGGATTCTTTTCCATAAGTTCCCACTTTACGGCCTGCTCAAAGGCACTTCTCAAAATTTTGTGAACCGAACGAACTGTGCCGGGAGAAACGTATTGATGCTGACGCTTTCCACACATAGGGTCAACGGCTTCGTATTTAAGCAGCCGCTGATAATATCCCTCAATTACGCGGGTGGTGAGATCTTGCAGCTTCATTGAGCCGATAAGCGGTTCTATGTAGTTTGAAATCAGTGCAGTGTTTGATTGATAGGTTGAAAGTGCCCATTTGGTTCTTCCGTACAGGGTGACGTATTCTTTAAGCAGGTCTTTTAGAGTTCGGCACTGGGGTGCCACAAAGGTACCGACGGATTCTTTGTATTCGACCTCTTTCTTACGGTTTTTGGCATCTGCAAGGTCGCTAAAGGTTTCCCATTTCTGCTTTAGCGTTCCATTAATCTCCAGATAAACACTAATCTCCATGATTGTTACCATTGAAGGAATACATTTGCGACGATCTTCGGGCATACCGAATAAGATTTGCATTGGCAGTTGAAGACGGCTCATGTTACCTATTGCAATTCTGACTATTTGGAAATATACTTGTAGGTATCAAATTATTTCACTTTATGGGAGGAAATTATTATGGCAAGACCCAAGGGAAGCAAGAATAAGGCTCGTACTGTAAAGGCCAGCGTTGATTATGTAGCAGTCATTGCAGAAAAGGCCGCAAAAAAAGAGAAAATCGAATCTGAGGTTGCTACGTTGACTGCAAATCTCGATGATCTGAAGACGCAGCTGAAAGCCAAGAAAGCAGAATTGAAAGCCGCCACCAAGGAACTTACTAAAGCCGAAAACAAAAAAGCTGCCGCCGAAGCAAAGGCAGCAGAAGAAGCAAAGAAGGGCGAAGCAGAAGATGTGCTGAAGAAGCTGCTTGCCAGCGGTATGACGGCTGAAGAAATCCTTGCAAAGCTCCAGTAATGCAATATGATGAACTGGACAAGCTGCTGAAGTAAAGGAAGGGGCTGTTGCACAAGGATAAAACCGGTGTAACAGCCTCTTTTTCATTCATGCTGCAATTTTTTCAGCTTTTCAAACGTATCTAAATTAAAGTGGCATATCATCTTCCTATTTCACAAATCCTTGCCGTTTTCAGACAGGAGGTTGCTTTTATGAAAGTATCTGCCGACTATCGTATGCTCGCTCTCGATGCTCTGCGCGGAAAATGGAAAACTGCTGCTCTGACAGGTATTGCCGCCAGTGCGCTCGGTGCTACCATTGTGAGCAGTTCCAACAGTGTCGTTTCCAATTCCAATCAGGCAAAGGACATTCATTTTGAACTGTTCGCCCAGCCAAACGGCGGTCGGCTGCTTGCTGTTCTGCTTGTCGGCATTGGTCTGTGGGCAATCCTCCAACTGATCGTGGGCGGTGCAGTTCGACTGGGATATGCTCGTTTTAATCTGAACCTTGTAGATGGAAATGATGCTGCCATCTCGGACTTGTTCTCTCAGAAAGACCGTCTGTGGGATGGCTTCTGTATGAAATTCCTGCAGGGTCTGTACATCGCTCTCTGGTCGCTGCTGTTGGTGATTCCGGGAATCGTGAAAACATATAGCTATGCGATGACACCTTACATCATGTCCGAGCATCCTTCGCTGACTGCAAATGAAGCAATCACAGAATCCCGGCGGATCATGGATGGCAACAAATGGCGGCTGTTCTGTCTGGATTTCAGCTTCATTGGCTGGGAACTGCTCTGTTCGTTGCCACTGTATGCCGGGGGTTTTCTGGTTCTCAAATATTTCACCGGTTCAGAGGCTATGGCGATTTCTCTTGTTCTTCTACTGACAATTCCATTGAGCATTGGCTTCTTTTTTGTACGCCCCTATGAGGAAGCTGCATGGGCCACTTTCTACCGCGATATTACCGCAGCACCTACCGAACCGGATGAAGCATACTGACTTTTATACTATTTCTCAGATGTGACCGGATTTTCGAGGTGATCTGCGTATGGAGAAGAAACCTGACCGTTCCGAAATAATTACAATGACCCTCTTGTTTGCTTTAACGCTGGTGCTTACGGTATTAAAAGTGACGAGAGTGCTTTCATTGCCTTGGTTGTGGGTACTGGGTCCGCTTTGGCTTGGTACATATCGATACCGCGACTAGGGCTGCTTGCGCTGGGAGAACCTCAAACCCTGTAATCATCGTGCTTCCGTGATGGCTGCGCACTCCTATGGCGCATCCAAAAAGCGTTTTGCAAAAACGCGTAGCCTGCATCGGTACGATGCAGATCTGAAAGGGTTTGGGATTTCCCAACAAGCATTTTGCAACGCAAAATGGTCTTTGTATATACGAAGACACTGCTTGCTACGGCTATGAACGCCTTTTGAATTGTAAAATGATTTTTCGGTTGCTATACTGGACTTATCAAAATCTTTTTGGGAGGCTGCCGCAATGAGCGCACAGACAATGCTGATCGGGAACAGACCTTGCCGCATTTACGGCGAAGCTCATGCAGAATACCTACTGCTCCAAATGACCGGTGAACACGAGCTGCAAAGCATGGATGACGAAGTGGCTGCTATTGCACAAAGCAACCGAAAGTATCTGTTTGCAGCCGTTCCGGTGGAAAACTGGAACGATGCACTTTCTCCGTGGGAAGCCCCTGCTGTGTGGGGAAAGCAAGGTTTCGGCGGCAATGCTGGGGACACCCTGCGCTTTCTGACGGAGCAGGTCATTCCCATACTGGAGCAGCGGTTTCCTCTCCCGGAAAACGTCAAAATCATTCTGGGTGGCTACTCGCTGGCCGGGCTGTTTGCACTGTGGGGATCCACCCAGACCGATTTGTTCTACGGTGTCGCCGCCGCTTCTCCCTCTGTGTGGTTTCCGGGTTGGATGGAGTTTGAACAGCAGCACCCGATGCAGGCACAGCACATTTATCTGAGCCTTGGTGACAAGGAAGAGCGCACGAAAAACACCGTCATGGCTGCGGTGGGCGATAACATCCGCGCCCTGCACAGCCGGCTTACAGCGCGTAGCACAGACTGCACCCTTGAATGGAACAGCGGCGGGCATTTCAAAGACGCTGACCTGCGCACGGCGAAAGCATTTCGCTGGGTGATGGAGGAACACACATGACCATTTTGATTGATGCAGACGGCTGCCCGGTGGTGGACCTGACGTTGCAGATCGCAAAGCGGTTTGATGTTCCTGTTATTCTGATCCTGTGGGTCATCAAAATGTTCTGAACCGTACAGGATCGGCACGGTTTTTCGGGATTGCAAAGGTCTAAAGTCCCCAAGCGTCCAACTTACAACAAAAATGAGACAGGCGACCCACCTTTCGGGAAGCCTGTCTCATTTTTCCGTTGGGGGCTATTTGCATTGCTGAGAAACAGCCCGGTTTGGAAACTCAGTGATTGAAGGAGAACGAGGGATTACTTAAAGGCTGATATCCTTGCCGCCATTGAGCTTGCTGAAAGCCAGCAGAGAAATGACGGTGAGGATGGTCATAATGGTGGACAATGCGGCTGCAGTGCCGTAGTTGCCGCGGATGACCTCGGTATAGATTGCTACTGTCAGGGTCTTGGTCTTGCCGGTATACAGGATGATGGCGGTGGACAGTTCACTGATCATGGTGACCCAGCTCAGGATAGCACCAGAGATGATGCCGGAAGCCATCATGGGAACCGTGATGCGGAAGAATGCCTTCATCTTGGAAGCGCCCAGCGAGATAGCAGCTTCCTCAATGCTCATGGGGATCTGCTGCAGGATAGCCACCGACGAGCGGATGGTATAGGGCAGACGCCGGATGATGAGTGCCACCACCATGATGAGCATGGTGCCGCTGATGAGGAGCGGGGGCTTATTGAAGCCGATGAGCAGTGCGATGCCAAGGACCGTGCCGGGCACGATGTAGGGGATCATCGAGAGGATGTCCACCACATTGGTCAGGGCATTGCGGCGGCGCACCACCAGATAAGCGATGAGAACAGCCAGCAGCACGATGACGACCAGTGCCAGCAGGGGGATGATGATGGTATTCTGAATGCTGCGACCCAGCTTGCCGATGGCGGTCTGGTAGCTCTGCAGCGAGTAGCCGTCCACAAAAATCTTACCCTGCGTGTTCTTGAACGAGGTGTAGATGACGTAGGCCTGCGGCATGATGGCGATGCCCACTACAAGGTAGACGACCAGATGCACCAGAGCGTTGATGCCCTTGCGGGCCTCTCGCTCCTCCACGGGGTGCATACTGTTCAGAGCAAAGGCGTTCTTGTTGGAAACGTACTTCTGGACGAGGAACACCAGCGTGGTGATGACGATAGCGATGACGGCGATAGCGGCTGCAAAGCCGTCGCTGCCGCCCACCTCGTTGATGAACTCGGTGTAAAGGACAACAGGGAAGGTACGGTAGCCCTCACCGATCAGCATCGGGGTGCCGAAGTCTGCAAAGGATCGCATGAACACCAGCAGAGCTGCAGCCAGCAGGGTGGGCATGATCAGGGGCACGACCACTTTGAAGAAGCAGACAATGCCAGAGCATCCGAGGTTCTCAGCCGCCTCGATGAGGGAGTTGTCGATGTTCTTCAGTGCACCCTTGGCGTAGAGGAACACCAGCGGGAACAGCTGGAGCGTCATGACCAGCACGATGCCGCCGAAGCCGTAGATGTCCGGGATGGCGATGCCGAGGTTTTTGAAGAATGTGGTAATGATACCGCTGCGACCCAGCAGCAGGATCCATGAGTAGGCACCGATGAAGGGAGCCGACATAGATGCCACCACAATGAGGATATTCAGCACTGACTTGCCCTTGATCTTAAAAATCGTGAACAGGTATGCCAGTGGGGTGCCAATGGCGATGGAGAGCACCGTCGCTGTGATGGACACCTTGAAGCTGTTGATCAGGGTATCGAAATAGTAGCTCTTGGAAAAGAACTTCGTGAAATAAGCCAGCGTGAAGCTGCCGGTGTCGGGGTCCAGTACAGACTGGCGGATCAGGTATGCCATCGGGTAAAGCAGGAACAGTGCATAGAGTGCGATGGTCCCCAGCGTAATGGCTCCCCAGACATCAAGACGGAACTTATTATTGTTTTTCATAAGCGTCACTCCTGATGAGATTGGTGCCGCCGTCCTTGGTAAAGACGTTGATCTTCTCTTTCTTGACCTTCAGCAGCACCTTCTCGCCCTTCTTGAGACCCTCGCCAATGGAGGACTCCTCTACGATCTCCACCGAGTCGCCCTGATCGGTGTCAATGGTGTAGTGGGTGTTGAGACCGAGGTAGGTGCACTCCTGCACGGTGCCGTGGATGCCATCGGTGCCGTCCTTGCAGATAATGAACTCCTCCGGGCGGATGGAACAGCGCACATCCTGCTCGGCAGCCTTGTCCAGAGCGTCGAGGTGCTCATGGTAGCCGTCGGCAAAGGTGATGACGCCGCCCTTGACGTGGGCGTTCACGATGTTGGTGCGTCCGATGAAGGTGGCAACGAAGACATTCTTCGGGCGCTGGTAGATGTCGCGGGGGGTGCCGACGTGCTGGATGACGCCGTCCTTCATAACGGCGATACGGTCGCTGATGGCCATTGCCTCTTCCTGATCGTGGGTGACATACACGGTGGTGATGCCAACGCTCTTCTGGGTGTGGCGGATGACGCTGCGCATCTCGACACGGAGCTTTGCGTCCAGATTGGAAAGCGGCTCGTCCATCAGCAGCACATCCGGCGAGATAACCAGTGCGCGAGCCAGTGCGATACGCTGCTGCTGACCGCCGGAAAGCTGGTTGGGCATCCGGTCGGCATACTGCATGATCTGCATTAGGTTCAGAAACTCATCCGTCCGCTTCTTGATCTCGGCCTTGTCCACCTTGCGGTTTTTCAGACCGAATGCCACATTGTCCCGGACGGAGAGGTTCGGGAAGATGGCATAGTTCTGGAACACCATGCCGATGTTGCGCTTGCTGGGGTCCATATCGTTGATGCGCTTCTCGTTGAAGAAGATGTCGCCGCCCTCAATGGAGTTGAAGCCTGCGATCATACGGAGAAGGGTGGTCTTGCCGCAGCCGGAGGGACCCAGAAGGGTGAACAGCTCACCATCTCCGATCTCCAGATTCAGGTCCGGGATGACCGTATTATTCCCGTAGCGCTTTACTGCGTCTTTGACTGATATTCTGCTCATACTAGCCTCCTGCTGCCCTTTGAATTACTTGCTCTGCAGATCGGTGAAGATCTCAGTGTACTTGTCCACCAGCTCCGACTTGTGGGCGCTGACGTAGGGGATGTCCTCCTCGATGACATTGATGTCTGCCATCGGGGTCATGGCATCGTTGGTGGCAGCATCCTTCATAACAGGACGGTTGGTCAGGGTGCTGCCCCAGATGTTCTGGACTTCCTCGCTCAGGATGAAGTCAATGAACAACTTGGCATTGTCCATGTTCTTTGCGCCCTTGATGATGGTGGCGGAAGCAGGAAGGAAGACAGTACCTTCCTTCATGTAAACGATCTTGACAGGTGCGCCGTCCAGAACCAGCTGAGCACAGGGATCCTCATAGGACAGACCCACCACATACTCGCCATCGGCAACTCCCTTGTAAACGCCGCTGGAGCTTTCGCAGATCTTGCCGTCCACATTCTCAAACAGGTCGTGGACGTACTGCCATGCCTTATCGTCCTCGTAGCCGCCCATTGCAAGCAGCATATTGGTCAGGTGAGCGAAAGCGGAAGAGGAGTTGGCGGGGTCGGCAGTGGCGATTTTACCCTTCAGGGCCGGGTTCAGCAGATCTTCGTAGCCCTCGATCTTGATGTCACCGATGAGGTCGGTGTTGACGATGAGGACGCTGCCGTCCAGCACGTTGCCGGTGATGAAGCCGCACTTGTTCTTGTAGGCGTCGATGACGTTTGCATCGTTGGCGGAAACATACGGCTCCCACAGGTCCTCGTTGGTGTACATCAGCGACCAGGAGCCGCCGAACAGGACATCTGCGTAGGGATCGTTCTTTTCGGACTGGATACGCTTGACCAGTTCGCCGGTGCCGGCCTGAATCAGCTCGACGTTGACGCCGTATTTCTCTTCACCATAACCACCGGCACTCACATAGTTGGTACCGAACATGGTTCCGTCGAGCCCTTTGAACACTCCCTGATACATGAAACGTCTGCCTGTTGCTGTGTCGCTACCTACCCAACCGTCCGTATAGCGGAATTTCAAGAAAGAGACATACTTACGAATAGGATTCCAGAAAGATTCGTTAGATACCGCCCATCCCAAACCGAAAGCAGGGAATACGCCGTAACGTTTGCCGGGTGTGAAGTTCTCCGAACCATTGATACCCAAATTGAACTCGGCAAAATAGCGGTCTTTCCATGAGTAAGTGGCACGGCCCGCAAATCCGCGTTGTTTATAAGGGACGGCAGCTATTACATCTTTTGCGTTCAAATTCCAGTACACTTTCTGATTATAAAGCAGCAAAGCACCCACGTGGTGGTCGCCAAAACTACGGTCGTAGTTCAGTGAAGCTTCTGTATAGACCGTACGGTTACTTGAATGTTCCGGATCTTGGAGCGACAGGCTACCGTCCGCTTCTTTCAATACCGAATAAAGATAATCACCGGTTTCTTCATCAAACAATGTATCTTCTATCCAAAGTCCGTTCTCATCCGTCTTTCCGGCAAAAGCGTACATCGGTTCGCTGCGGTTGTACTTCATTGTACGCGAGTTATACGTATCAAACGCCACCATTACGGAAGCCGAAAGGCCTTTGCTCCAGTCCCAGAAATCCAAGTCCTGCTTCACACGGATATTTGA
>OGUK01001361.1_pt1 | contig 16122 bp, 14 predicted proteins | sample 1553151 | NCBI WGS metagenome assembly OGUK01 (sample SAMEA2580208, study PRJEB22360) | human gut metagenome | biome: human gut; feature: human-associated habitat; material: faeces | place: Denmark | collected 2008/2010
GCAACTATGATAAAGGCAGCATTAGAGCTAGGAAGAAGAGTCGCAAGTTTTAAACCTAATAAGTATAAGGTTAAAAACCCTTGGGATATATATAAATATTATATGGATAGTTTAAGATACCTAAAAAAAGAAGTTTTTAAGGTAGTTCTTTTAAATACAAAAAATGAAATAATAACGGATGTGGATGTAACAGTGGATGGGGACTTTCAGGCGGAAATAATTCCTGCTGTAATATCCTCTGGATCATCATCCTTCTGTGCCTGTGCGGAAACAATAACTGCGGATGCAGCAATGGCTGCGGCGGATGTGGCAACGGTGACAACTGCTGGATTATTATCGTGCTGCTTCTGTTATGCGGAAACAATGGCTGTGGATGTGGCTGCTGACAATCATTTTCTGTTGGCAGGGGGATCTTTCCCTCTGCCTCTTTATATTTTACAGGATTATAACTTCGTCCTTATTATTCATGCTGCCTGATATTATCCTTATCTTTCATATTCCGGGAATTGATCCTGTCTGTTTTCTTTTCCGGGTGCACTGTCTGAGCACATTGTTTTTTCTTTTTCACACACTCCAGATCTATCTCATAAAAAGCATTTCCATTTATAATAAGCATTTCTTTCTTTTCTTCTGACTCTGATCCCATATCTGATTCTCCATTTTTTTGCAACTGCAAACGCATGATACCTGCAGCAATTCCATAAAATTTGAGGCAGCGTGCAGTAAAGCAGTCTCACAGTTACTTAAATTCTACTTTATTATATGTCAGAATCCTTCTCCCCGTCATATTCTGTTAATAAAAAACATAAAATGGAAGCAGATATTATGAATGAAGAGCAGATTTCCCAGACTTTGTTGGATCAGATGGTCAGTTCTGACCGCGGACAGATGATAAAAGCCGCCATTCCTTATCTTCCGCCAAAAGGACAGCAGATTTTCTCAGTCTATGAAAAAGCGGTTGAATTTATCAATACGGTTTCTGTTTTCAGCAAAAGAAGTTCCGGCAGCGATCTGTGTGCCATGAGCATGCCGCCCCAGAATCCGGTGGATATCATCAATGATATCCGCAGCTTCTGTTATGGTCCCAGCAGGGATAAATTAGATCAGATGGTAAATATGATGGCTATGGTTCAGATGCTGCAGCTCATGAACCAGCCTGCAGATGGTGAGAAGGAGGATTCCCATGAATGATGACTGGCGCAACAACCCGAAGCTTGCAGGTATGGATCGTTCCAAGCTTGATATGCTTCAGAATCTGGCTTCCCAGGGAAGTTCAAAGGGTGCAAATGAGATGCTGCCTTTCCTGATGAACGCAGCTGCTCAGGGAAAAAAAGGTGGTCTGAAATTTAATGCTGATGAAATTTCTGCGATCATTGAAGTGCTGAAGATGGGAAAATCTCCCGCAGAGGCACAAAAACTTGATAAAGTGGTGAACCTTATGAAAATGATGCGGTGACCAAGTCCCCACTCACTGCTTATTGCTTTTCGCAGACTCCGCAGAAAACTTACCTGATTCGGTTAATATGAATTGCTATGATAACAAAAAGAGTACATTTCATCAACTTTCCGAAATGTACTCTTATGTTCAGTAATGTAACTTGTCACCAATTATTATCTGTCATATTTTCGCAGCCTGTCGCAGATAAATGTCAGTGCCTGGTCAACTGCCTGGTCTCTGATACTTTTTCTGTCGCCCTCAAAGTGAAATTCCCTCACAGTTGTCTTTCCTGCACAGTAACATCCCATAAATACGGTTCCCACCGGTGTTTCCTCTGTTCCACCGCCCGGACCTGCAAGTCCTGTCACAGAGAGACAGACATCGGTTTTGGCTGCTTTCGCACCGCCTTTTGCCATCTGTCCGGCACATTTGGCTGAGACAGCACCTTCTTTCTTCAGTGTACTCTTCTTTACTCCAAGACATTTTCTTTTGGCGCGGTTTGTATATGTGACATAACCACACATAAATACCTCCGAAGCTCCCGGTACATTTACGATGTCCGCTGCTACCGCACCGCCTGTACAGGACTCGGCAAGAGACAGTGTCATTTTCTTTTTTTTCAGGAGTCCTACAACTGTTTCTTCTAATGCTGATTCTTCTGATGCTTCCTTTTCTGAAGCCATATTTAAAGCCTTCTTTCTAATCCTGCATGGACAGAACACTCCTGTTCTGCCAGATATATGTGATCAGGGAAATAACGGTAAGTGCCAGGGAAAGCCAGATAAATATCTGTTCCAGAATATCAAACACTCCGCCCAGATCGATCAGCAGTAAAATGATCATGATCATCTGGGAAACCGTCTTGAATTTGCCCCAGTAGTTTGCCGCGATCACAATACCGTTCTCGGCTGCGATCAGACGGAATCCGCTGATAATAAATTCTCTTCCTATAATAATGATAACAAACCATGCCGGAAGTTTTTCCAGTTCAATAAAACAGATCATTGCAGAACACACAAGCAGCTTGTCTGCAAGAGGATCCATGAATTTTCCAAAGTTTGTCACCAGATTGTATTTCCTGGCAAGCTTTCCGTCAAACCAGTCGGTCACACTTGCAACAACAAAAATAGCAAGTGCTATATAGCGGTTTGCCTCACCGCCCAGGTCTGTAAGCATAAACAGTACAAGAAACGGAACCAGGATCATTCTGGCTACTGTAAGTTTATTCGGTGTATTCATCTGCCAACTCTCCTATCAAATCATATTCCAGTGCACCGGTCACACGTACCTTTGCAAAATCTCCTGTCATCAGGAGTTCTCCTGTCTGCACAAAAATATAACCGTCGACCTTTGGTGCATCTCCGTAAGTTCTGCCAATGTATGCGCTCTCATCTGCAACTTTTCCCTCGATCATCACGAGAAGTTCCTGTCCGATACGGTCAGTTCCCTTATCATAGGAAATCTCCTGCTGAAGCTCCATGATCTCGTCACGTCTGGCCTCTTTGACTTCTTCCGCAACCTGATCAGGCATCGTTGCTGCAGGTGTATCTTCTTCCGGTGAGTAAGTAAATACTCCCAGACGGTCAAATTCCATCTCATCCACAAAGCCCATCAGCTCTTCGTGGTCTTCCTGTGTTTCCCCGGGGAATCCGGAGATCAGAGTGGTACGGAGCACGATGTCAGGAATCTCCCGACGAAGCTTATTTACAATCTCCACCAGCTCTGCCTGTGTTGTCCTTCTTCCCATTCTCTTTAAGATACGGTCACTTGCATGCTGGATTGGAAGATCCAGATAATGGCAGATCTTCTTCTCCTCTTTCATGGTCTGGATCAGTTCATCGTAAATTTCCTCCGGATAGCAGTAAAGCACGCGGATCCAGCGGATTCCTTTGATCTTGCATAACTCTTTCAGGAGGATATGAAGAGATTTCTTTCCATATATGTCAGTTCCATATACGGTTGTCTCCTGTGCGACAAGGATCAGCTCTTTTACGCCTTCCTCTGCCATCTCCTTTGCCTGTGTTACCAGACGTTCCATCGGAACGCTTCGGAATTTACCGCGAAGTTTCGGGATGATACAGTAGGTGCAGTGTTTATCACAGCCTTCTGCTATCTTGAGGTATCCGAAATGTCCGCCTGTTGTGAGAACACGTTTGCCAAGCTTTTCCGGAAGATAATCAATATCTTTAAATTCCTGGAAATGTTTTCCTTCCATTGCTTCACGGATTGCCTTAAGGATGTCTCCGTAGGAAGTTGTGCCAAGTACTGCATCTACTTCCGGTACTTCCTCAATGATCTCATTCTTATAACGCTGTGCCATACATCCTGTGACAACCAGGACTTTACAGCTCCCGGTTTTCTTGTATTCTGCCATCTCAAGGATGGTGTTGACGCTCTCTTCCTTTGCGTCATTGATAAAGCAGCAGGTGTTCACCACAATGGCCTCTGCTTCAGTTTCATCATCTACGATCTCGAACCCGTTACCTGTAAGAAGCCCAAGCATTTCTTCGGAATCTACAAGGTTCTTGTCACAGCCTAATGATACGAATAATAATTTCATAAATTCTCCTATAAGAATGTGCCTGAAAATATACCTCTGTAATTCTCAGACACATCCTTTTGTTTATCTATTGTGTTACCATCAGTTCTTACTCTTCAGTTGCTTCCTCAGATACTGTTTCTTCTGCTGTTTCAGCAGTTTCTGCGATTTCAGAAGCCTGTGCTGATTCTTCTGAAATTTCTTCTGTCTGTGCCTCAGCTGTCTGCGCTGTTCCTTCTTCATCCTCTTCTTCCGGAGCAAGGATCTTTACTTTTCCTTTGTAGAGCTCGTCGATTGCAACTGAGAGAGGTTTCTTGCCTGCTGCACCCTCTACCATTGGTTTGGAACCAGCGATAATCTGGCGTGCACGTTTACTTGCAGCAAGTACAAGGGAATAACGGCTGTTAAGGGACATTGTTGTATCATCGTCCTCACTGTTTGTATTGATTGCTTCGATTAATTCTGTATAAGACGGATGTATCATGTATTTTCTCCTTTCTTTTAAGCGGTCTTGCCGCATGTTTATCATTTCTGAAATGCTTTTGTCTGTTTCTGGATATCTGCGATAAATTCTGCATTTCTGGATACTCTGGAATGTTCACTCACAATAATCTGATGAAGATGGTCTACGCATTCCTCTACAGTATCGTTGACAAGAATATAGTCATATTGTCCCATACCTTCTGCCTCTTCACCGGCTCTTGCAAGTCTGTCTGCGATCACCTGTGCGGTTTCTGTTCCTCTGCCTGTGAGACGGCGTTCCAGTTCCTCCACAGTCGGCGGAGTTACAAACACCAGAAGTGCTTCCGGTATTTTCTCTTTAATCTTCATTGCACCCTGGATTTCGATCTCAAGGATTACATTTCTGCCTGCCTGAAGCTGCTCTTCGACATAAGAGCGTGGGGTACCATAATAATTTTCCACATACTGGGCATATTCAAGCAATGCATCCTCTTCGATCAGCTTCTCAAATTCATCCCTTGTACGGAAGAAATATTCTCTGCCGTCCTCTTCACCGGGACGGGGTTTTCTGGTTGTCGCGGAGACAGATAATGCATAACCATCATATTTCTCCATGAGGCGTTTCATTACTGTGCCTTTTCCTGCACCGGAAAATCCGGAAACCACTACTAAAATTCCTTTATTCATGGGTCTCTCCCTTATCCTCGTTTTCATATATTTCTGCAAATCTCCGGGCAATGGTCTCAGGCTGAAGTGCGCTGAGCACCAGATAATCGTCGCTTGTGACGATCACTGCTTTTGTTTTTCGCCCCTGAGTTGCATCAATCAGTGACCGGGTTCCCTTTATGCTCTGCACCATTCGTTTTACAGGTGCCGCATCCGGGCTTACCACTGCCACGATTTTCTGTGAATTGACTACATTTCCAAAACCGATATTAATAAGTCTTGCCACGTTTTCTCCCTCTATTCTACGTTCTGGATCTGTTCTCTGACTTTCTCGATCTCTGTTTTCAGATCAATGGCAATGTTGGAGATCTCCAGATCACTTGATTTGGATAAAATCGTGTTTGCTTCTCTGTTCATTTCCTGTGCCATGAAGTCCAGTTTGCGTCCGATGCCTTCTTTCTCTGTTGTAAGCATCTTTTTCATGTTCCTGATGTGGCTGTGAAGGCGGACGGTTTCCTCATCATTGCAGATTTTGTCTGAAAACAGGATGACTTCTGCTGCGATACGGTTGTCGTCGATCTGTGTGTCTTCCAGCAGCTCGGAAACTTTTGCTTCCAGTTTGGTCCTGTAGGCATTGACTACTTCCGGAGAGCGGGCTTCTACACGTAATACTTTTTCTTCAAGGCTGTCCAGTTTTCCGATAAGGTCTTTCTCAAGATTTCTGCCTTCCAGTATCCTTGTCTGGACAAATTTCTCACATGCCTCGCGAAGGGGCGGTTCCAGAGATTCCCAGAGTGCTTCCTCATCAACAGACTGTTCTTCCATGACAAGTACCTCCGGATAGCGTGACAGGGTGCTGACTTTGATATCGTAGTCAAGGTCAAAGTCCTGCTGCATCTGTTTAAGACAGGTGATGTATTCGGATGCGAGTTCTCTGTTGTATTTGAGAGCTCCGTTGTCCAGGGTGTAGTCTTCGTATGTGATGTATACATCAACTTTGCCTCTCTGGATGTAGGTTTTCATCAGGTTTCTGACTGCGCCTTCCAGGAAATTGAGTTTTCTGGGCATTTTGATGCTGAGGTCCAGGTATCTGTGGTTGACAGATTTTAGTTCGATTGTTATTTTTCTTTCTTTGGTCACGACTTCTGCCCGGCCGAAACCTGTCATGCTTTTTATCATAGTTTTTCTCTCTTTGTCTGTCTATTAGTGTCGGGGTATGTGTGCCTGTTCTGGTTTACATACAGATTTATTATAGTTCATTATAGAATGGGAGTCAAACATTTTTTCGTTGATGGCGGTAGGAAATGTGTGGTATACTAGCAGAAGGGACGCCGCAGGTGGGACGCAGGTAGGACGCAGGAGAAAATAAATAGTTCCGAGCGCGGTTTCGGGGTTTAGTCAACTCTAAGGCTTCGGAAATCTGCTAAAGGCATGAAAAAAACAGCAAAACTCGCTTCGCTCAGACAGGTTGCTGTTTTTTTCATAACGCAGATTCCCGAAGCCTAAGAGTTACTACAACCCCTGCAAATGCGCCCGGAACTATTTATTTTCTCCTGCTGGTGACTGGCTGTGGGAGGTATATGGTATATTTAACTGGAAGGCTTTCAAAAGGCCTGTTATATTAGAGTTTGTTTGTCAGAAAGGGCTTTGCCTTTCTGACGTAGGTGATGTTTAGATTTTATGTATTACCTGTCAATTATAAAATTGTTATCGGTCATATTGGGGATTGAGATTTTGATTATTGTGAGTATTATTTAAAAAGGAGTGTTTTTATATGGCTTTTGATGGGATTACGATTGCGGCTATGGTGAAGGAGCTGCATTTGAATTTGGATGGAGGACGGTTTAATAAGATTGCTCAGCCGGAGGCGGATGAGCTTTTGATTACGGGGAAGGGGGCGAATGGGCAGTGCAGGCTGCTGCTTTCGGCCAGTGCTTCTCTTCCGCTGATTTATTTTACTTCCAAGAATAAGCCCAGTCCTATGACTGCGCCTAATTTCTGTATGCTGCTGCGTAAGCATATTGGAAGTGCGAGGGTTTCGGATATCAGGCAGCCGGGGATGGAGCGTGTGGTGATGTTTGAGCTGGAGCATCTAAATGAGCTGGGGGATCCCTGTAAGAAGGTTCTTATCATGGAGCTGATGGGCAAGCACAGTAATATTATTTTCTGTGATGATAAGGGGATGATCCTGGATAGTATCAAGCATGTTTCTTCTCATATGAGTTCTGTGCGTGAGGTGCTTCCAGGAAGGGAGTATTTTATTCCGAAGACGCAGGATAAGCTGGATCCGCTGACTGTGAGTGAGGAGGAGTTCTATGATGTTGTGTGCAGGAAGCCATGTAATGTTTCCAGGGCTGTTTACTCTTCTCTTACTGGAATCAGTCCGGTTGTTGCGGAGGAGATCTGTTTCAGGGCTTCGATCGACGGGAGTGATGCAGCGCAGTCTCTGGATGAGGCGGCGAGAGTGCATTTGTATCATACGTTCCGCAGGCTGATGGATCAGGTTGTGGAGGGGGATTTTTCTCCGAATATTGTTTACCGGGGGGAAGAACCTGTGGAGTATGGTGTGTTTGCGTTCCAGCAGTATGGACCGGAGTATCATTCTGTGGAGTTTGACAGTGTTTCACAGATGCTGGAGACTTATTATGCGACAAAGAATACGTTGACGCGTATCCATCAGAAGTCTTCGGATCTGAGGAGAATCGTGCAGACTGCGCTGGAGCGTAACCGTAAGAAGCTGAGTCTGCAGGAGAAGCAGATGAAGGATACTGCGAAGAAAGAGAAGTATAAGGTTTACGGGGAGCTGATCAATACTTATGGGTATGGGCTGGAGGATGGATGTAAGTCGTTTAAGGCTCTGAATTATTATACCAATGAGGAGATTACCATTCCTCTTGATCCTACTATGACTCCGGCAGAGAATTCCAAGAAGTATTTTGACAAGTATGGAAAGCTGAAGCGTACGGAGGAGGCTCTGACTGAGCAGATTGCAGATACGAGAAGTGAGATTGAGCATCTGGAGTCTGTTTCCAATGCTCTGGATATTGCTCTGGCTGAGAGTGATCTGGCACAGATCAAGGAAGAGCTGATGGAGTATGGGTATATTAAGAAGCATTATGACCGCAGGAAGGGGCAGAAGGCGCAGAGTAAGTCTAAGCCGTTCCATTATGTGACTGAGGATGGGTATGATATTTATGTGGGAAAAAATAATTTCCAGAATGATGAGCTTACCTTTAAGTTTGCCACAGGGAATGACTGGTGGTTTCATGCCAAGAAGATGGCCGGTTCGCATGTGGTCGTGAAGTCTAAGGACGGAGAACTGCCGGATCATATCTTTGAGATTGCAGGACAGCTTGCCGCTTATTATTCCAAAGGACGTACTGCCCCTAAGGTGGAGATTGATTATATCCAGAAGAAGCAGGTGAAAAAGCCTGCAGGGGCGAAGCCCGGATTTGTGGTTTATTATACAAATTATTCGCTGATGGCTGAGCCGTCATTAAAAGGAGTCAGGGAAGTCTGATCATACTGTTGTATAGTTACAAATATTAAAAGAATTGCGGGAGCTGCTTTGCAGCGGAGTAAGTAATTCGTGGATGTCAGGTCAGGGGGGAAATACCTTTTGACCCTGACATTATATAACAATAATTAAGGAGAATTTCTTTTTATGAGTATTTTGAATGTTGAACATCTGACACATGGTTTCGGAGACAGGGCGATTTTTAATGATGTGTCTTTCCGCCTGTTAAAGGGCGAGCATATTGGACTGGTTGGTGCCAACGGGGAAGGTAAATCTACTTTCTTTAATATTGTAACCGGAAAGCTGATGCCGGATGAGGGTAAGATTGAATGGGCAAAGAATGTACGTGTCGGCTATCTGGACCAGCATTCTGTCCTTTCTCAGGGTATGTCCATCCGTGACGTGCTGAAGTCTGCGTTCTCTTATCTCTTTGAGATGGAGGAAAGAATGAATGGGATCTGTGACTCTCTTGGCACTGCTTCTCCTGAGGAGATGGATACTCTGATGGAGGAGCTGGGAACTATTCAGGATACCCTTACCATGCATGATTTCTATGTGATCGATGCGAAGGTGGAGGAAGTTGCCAGAGCCCTGGGACTTCTGGATATCGGACTGGAACGTGATGTTACAGATCTGAGTGGTGGTCAGAGAACCAAGGTTCTGCTTGGCAAGCTACTTCTGGAGAAGCCGGATATCCTGCTTCTGGATGAGCCTACCAACTATCTGGATGAGGAGCATATTGCATGGCTGAAAAGATATCTTCTGGATTATGAGAATGCCTTTATCCTTATTTCCCACGATATTCCCTTCCTGAATTCTGTAGTTAACATTATCTATCATATGGAAAATCAGGAACTGAACCGTTATGTAGGAGATTACGATCATTTCCAGGAGGTCTATGCGGTCAAGAAGGCACAGCTGGAGGCTGCTTACCGCAAACAGCAGCAGGAGATCAGTGAGCTGAAGGATTTTGTAGCAAGGAATAAGGCCCGTGTTTCCACAAGAAACATGGCTATGTCCCGCCAGAAAAAGCTGGACAAGATGGATGTGATCGAGCTGGCAGCAGAGAAGCCGAAGCCGGAGTTCAAATTCCGTTATGGCCGAACACCAGGAAAGATGCTTTTTGAGACACATGACCTTGTGATCGGTTATGATGAGCCGCTTTCCAAGCCACTGAATTTTACTATGGAGCGAGGACAGAAGATCGCACTGGTGGGAACCAATGGAATAGGAAAAACAACACTTCTTCGAAGCCTTCTTGGACTGATCAAGCCTCTTTCCGGAAGTGTGGAGCAGGGCGAGAACCTTGAGATCGGATATTTTGAGCAGGAAGTTAAAGGTGAGAATCGAACTACCTGTATCGAAGAGCTCTGGCAGGAATTTCCGTCATTTTCCCAGTATGAAGTGCGTTCCGCACTGGCAAAATGCGGCCTGACGACCAAGCATATTGAGAGCCAGGTACGAGTTTTAAGCGGTGGTGAGCAGGCAAAAGTGCGTCTTTGCAAGCTGGTGAACCGTGACACCAATATTCTTCTTCTGGACGAGCCTACCAATCATCTGGATGTAGATGCAAAAGACGAGCTGAAAAAAGCTCTCCGGGAATACCGCGGAAGTATCCTTCTCATCTGCCATGAACCGGAATTTTACCAGGATGTGGTAAATGAAGTCTGGGATATGAGCAAGTGGACAACCAAGATATTCTGATAATGGATATAGATATATGGCAGAAAAGACCGATATAATTCAAAAAGTACAATAAATGGGACATAAAGATGACAGCATAAGGGCAGCAGAGTCTGCCAGACAGAATACAGAGGACAAATAAATGGAAGAAACACAATTGAAAAAATTCAGTATCGTTATGGAGGGCGGCGGTATGCGAGGTTTGTATACAGCCGGCGTGATCGATGTTCTGATGGAAAATGAGATTTATGCGGACAGTGCGGTGGGCGTATCGGCTGGAGCTGTTTTTGGATGCAATTATAAGTCCAGGCAGATCGGAAGAGTTCTTCGCTATAACAAAAAGTACTGCAAGGATAAAAGACTTGCAAGCATCCGGAACTGGATCACCACAGGAGATGTATACAGCCGGGAATTCGGATATTATGAACTGCCCTGGAAGCTGGATATTTTTGACCGTCAGACCTACGCAGAAAATCCCATGAAATTTACAGTGGTGTGTACGGACCTGGATACAGGAAAACCGGTGTATCATGAATGTCCCAACGGAGATGTGGAGGATATTGAATGGATGCGTGCGTCGGCATCGATCCCGGTAGCTTCCCGACCGGTGAAGCTTGGGGGAAAGAGACTTCTGGATGGTGGTGTGTCTGATCCGATCCCTGTTAAGTGGATGCTTTCCCGGGGATACGAAAAAAACGTAGTGGTGCTTACCAGAGATGTGAAGTACCGAAAAAAAGCAAACCCGAAGATGCAGCTTTTTCTGAAAGCAGTATTACATAAATATCCGGCTTTTCTGAAGGATCTGGAGGAACGGCATATCCATTATAATGAAACACTGGAGGAACTGGCTTCTCTGGAAAAAGAGGGGCGCATTCATATCATCCGTCCGAGCAGTCCCATCCAGGCGGCGATGATCGAGCGTGATGAGAGCAATCTGGAGCGGATCTACCAGACAGGAAGAGCAGATATGAAAAAGGATCTGGAGAAGCTGAAAGCCTACCTGGATTCCTGAATCACAGACCGAAACAAAATTCGACTTATACCCCTTTCTATGTTATGATATTGGATATCATTACAACAGAAAGGGGTATTTTCAATGGGAGAAAAACCTCAGAATATAAAACACAGACATATAAGCCTGGGCGTGCTTGCCCATGTGGATGCAGGAAAGACGACATTATCGGAAGGCCTGCTTTTTAAATGCGGAAGGATCCGGAAAATCGGAAGAGTCGATCACAAGGATGCGTATCTGGATACCTATGAGCTTGAGAGGGAGAGAGGAATCACCATTTTTTCAAAGCAGGCAGTTTTTTCCATGGGGGATATGGAAGTGACACTTCTGGATACACCGGGGCATGTGGATTTTTCTGCTGAGATGGAGCGTACCCTGCAGGTGCTGGATTATGCGATCCTGGTGATCAACGGAGCTGACGGGGTGCAGGGGCATACACGCACGCTCTGGAGCCTGCTGAAAAGATATCAGATACCGACGTTCATATTCATCAATAAGATGGATCAGGTGGGAACAGATAAGGCAAAGGTACTGGCAGATCTGCAGAACCGACTGGATGAAGGATGCATTGATTTTTCGGAAATGTCAGAAGAAACATATGACAGCATTGCCATGTGTGATGAGAAAGCGATGGAAGAGTATCTGGAATCGGAGAAAGTGGAAGAAAATACGATTGCGGAGATGATCGGAAACAGAAAGGTGTATCCGTGTTATTTCGGTTCGGCGCTAAAGATTGAAGGTGTGCAGGAATTTATGGACGGGATGTCTGCTTATATAGAACGAAATGAGCAGATAAATAATACAGACACTGGTACATGTGAGTTTGGTGCAAAAGTTTTCAAGATATCGAGAGACCCATCCGGCAGCCGACTGACGCATCTGAAAGTGACATCCGGAACTCTGAAGGTAAAAGATACATTGACGGGAACGACAGGAAGGCAGCAGAGCAAGAACGAATCTGACCGTACACAAGATACATCCGAGACAGTTATGAACGGCTGGGAAGAAAAGGTCAACCAGATCCGGGGCATCGTCATAGCCCTGGCTCTTCAGTTCGTTTACAAACCAGTCATCGATACCGTCAACTGCTTCTTTGAAGGAGTCGATGTCCATATCTTCTTTTTCTGTGATTGTTACACCGTTCTGGCTTGCCCAGCGTTCTTTGATCTCGTCATCTCCGGAACGGTTGATGTAACGCTCATATTCAACTGCTTTCTGTCCTGCCTCGTCAACTACTTCCTGCTGTTGTGGTGTGAGACTGTTGTAGATGTTTTCGTTGATACAGAAGAACAGGCAGTCATAAATTGCATCCCACATAGAGCAGTAAGGCTGAACCTCCTGAACACTTGCAGCGTCGATAGCGGGAAGCGGATTCTCCTGACCTTCTACTGTGTTCTGCTGAAGTGCTGTGTAAGTTTCAGACCAGTTCATGTTTGTGGCATCAGCGCCCCATCTCTTGTAGCATTCCATCAGAAGGTTGGAGCCTGCTACACGAACCTTCAGGTTCTTCATATCGTCTACAGATTTAATCTCATGTTTGCTGTTTGTGATTTCGCGGAAACCGTTCTCTGCAATACCCATGCAGTGGAGTCCGTACTCACTGAGGATTTCTTTCAGCTTTGCACCTGCTTCGCCATCGAATTTCGCATCTGCATCGTCGTAAGAATCATAGACGAACGGAAGAGAAACAACGTTGAAACGTGGATCAAATGCAGAGTAGATCAGGTTGGAGTGCATGGAGATCTGAACCGGGTCCCCATTCATCAGAGCCTGAATACCTTCGGACTGGTTGCCGTTTGTAAGCTGGTCAGCAGCGTAAATGTTGACTTTGACTTTGCCGCCTGTGGCTTTTTCCATCAGTTCACCGAACTTACGTCCGCCATCAGCCCATGTACTTGTCTCAGTAGTGGAGCATGCGAAGTTCCAGGTCATTTCCGGCCAGTCAAGGTCGCTGTAATCTGCGATTGTGTCAAAGGAGTTATTGCCGTCTCCTGCCTCCTTGGAAGCTGTGTCAGAGGAAGCGGAGGACTGATCACCTGTGTAGGAGCCTTCTTTTGCAAGAGCTTTCGGAAGGAAAGTGGAGGTGATCGGGATGTATGTAACGATCAGAAGAACTGCAACGCAGGCTGCGATCATTGGCACAACTGCCCTTGAGATCTCCTGCAGAGTAACTTCCAGACCTTTTTTGATCTTGATGCTGATTGCTACGAAGAGGTTTACGCCTACAGGAGGAGTTACCTGTCCGATTGCAAGGTTTACAGTTGCCATAACACCGAATGCTACTATATCGTATCCAAGAGCCTTACATACAGGAAGCATGATCGGAATGAAGATGTACATAGCAGAGTTTGCATCGATGAAGCATCCTGCGATCAGGAAGATGATATTTACGATCAGCAGGAAGGTAAACTGATTGTGTGCGATGCTTCCAAGTAAATTGGAGGCTGCATCTGCAATACCGAATTTGGTACATACAAAGGAGAACAAAGAGGCACTTGCTACGATGAGCATGATACCGCCGGTTGTCTTTGCTGAGTCTACCAGGATGTCAAACATATCGCGGATAGAAACTTCGCGGTAGATGACCATACCTACGAAGAGTCCGTATACAACGGATACGGCTGCGGCTTCTGTTGGTGTGAAGATACCGCCGTAGATACCGCCCAGGATGATGATCGGCATCAGGAATCCCCAGAAAGCATCTTTAAAAGCGTCCCAGCGTTCTTTGCCTGAGGCTTTTTCTCTGGATGGTTTGATGTTGTGTTTCTTTGCTTCCAGCATTACTACGATTACCAGTGCCACGCCCATAAGAAGACCTGGTACGATACCTGCCATGAACATATCTGCGATGGATGTGCCTGTGATGGAGGCATATACAACGAAGGCGATACTTGGCGGGATGACAATGGCGATGGAGCTTGAGGTTGCCATCAGTGCTGTGGAGAATGGTGCGGAGAAACCGCCCTGTTCTACCATTGCAGGGATCAGTACGGCGCCAAGAGCTGCAACAGTTGCAGGGCCGGAACCGGAGATGGCGCCGAAGAAGCAGGCTACGATAACACATACGATGGCGATACCGCCTTTTTTGTGGCCTACGCAGGTATCAACGAATTTGATCAGTCGTTTGGAGATACCGGCTTTTGCCATGATGTTTCCTGACAGTACGAAGAATGGGATTGCCAGGAGCAGGAATTTGCTGATTCCTGAGTACATGTTGGTTGCTACGATCGTCAGGGATGTACCGGAGTAGAGAATTGCGCATACGGAGGAAAGTCCGAGGCAGATTCCGATGGGTACACCCAGGATCAGGAATATGAAGAAGGAGATAAATAAGATTGCACTGATCATTTATTTGCCCTCCTTTTTGTCTGTTGTGATTGTGTTCATGTTACTTTTTGTGCTGTTGTCGGTATTTTTGGCGCTGTCGGTTTTGCAGCAGAAGTCCAGACAGAATTCAATGAAGTGAAGGATCATGCATCCTGCACCGATGGGTACGAAGGACCAGAAGATCCATTCAGGCCAGTTTAATACGAAGGTTCTTTTTCCATTCTGAAGCTGAGTAATTACCTTGTCCATTCCGTATTTGAAAAGGATGACGCTGAAGATGATGCTCAGGACTGTGATCAGAATTACAGATGGTTTCTTCAGTTTCTTTGGAAGGCGGTCTGTGACCAGTGTCAGGCTGACCAGTTCTCCTTCGCGGCAGGCCAGTGCGGCTGCCAGCAGGGTGATGAGTACGAATACCGCTACTACAAGTTCTTCTGTGAAGGACCAGGAACGGTGGATGACTTTACGGGAAAATACGTTTCCCACAGTCAGCACCAGGATCAGCAGTGTGGAGATCACAAGGACGATCTTTTCTACTGCAGCCAGTGCGTTCATGATTTTTTTGTAGATTTTCATGCTCTCTACTCCTCTCAAAAAATTTGCTGCTGTTTTTCGGAATTTGGAGCAGATTCAAGGCAGATGGAATGTAATGGTTATAATATGTAATTAGTTACATTTTTCATCTGTGGTGAATTCTGTTGTCTGCGAAAAACAGAAGTAGTGTTTCGGTTTCAGATCGACAGCCTGGAAAAGAAAGTATGTCTCGTGTGTCAGGGCTTTTTTATGTTATAGGAATATTATGGAGTAATTTCCTATAACATAAAAAAAGTCCGCCCCACGCAGGGACGGACATATGATATTCCGTAACCACCCTGTTTCACCTTTGAAACAAGTACGATTCTGCAACGTACCGATATACGCGGCTCCTGTAACGGGGGGCGGCCGGGGAAGCTTACTGTGAATACGGCAATATCTGTGATGGCTGTATTCAAGGGTTCGGCTTTCCTCCTCGGGGATGATATTCGAAACAGGTCTGTCACTGCATTTCACCGGACTGCAGTTCTCTGAGGACAGGGGGACTGTTTTTACTGGTTCCCTTCGTTGAATTTATGCGTTATAGGTTTAGCTGTTTAAAAAGCTAAAGCAATTTTAACGCTGTTTGTTTTGAAAGTCAAGAGGTTTTTGTAAGTATTTGGGGGAAGTTTGTTGGTGTGGGGCGTACACAGCGCAAGAGGGGACGCGCGAAGCAGCATCTCTCTGCAGGTTCAGTTCCGGGGGCTAAGTAACTCTAAGGTGGGGGAAAATCCGCTAAAAGCATGAAGAAAAATGCAAAACTCGCTCCGTTGCAGACTCCGCTCAGACAGGTTGCTATTTTTCTTCATAACGCGGATTTCCCCCACCTAAGAGTTACTAAGCTCCCTCCAGATTCACCTGTAGAGAGATGCTGCTTCGCGCTGGCTATTGGCTGTGTAAGAGAA
>OGUK01001367.1_pt1 | contig 16055 bp, 10 predicted proteins | sample 1553151 | NCBI WGS metagenome assembly OGUK01 (sample SAMEA2580208, study PRJEB22360) | human gut metagenome | biome: human gut; feature: human-associated habitat; material: faeces | place: Denmark | collected 2008/2010
TGTTGAGCGACACCACAGTACACATTTTCATCGGTGCGTATCACTTTGAAGAGGGCAGACCACTTCGCATTTTTCGACAAAGACATGGAAATTTTCAATGCTTTATGTTACCAGTTAATAGCAGGAAAATTGAAATGTCAGATGTGAAAACATTGCGAGAAAAGCGGGGTGCGGGGATTTTGCCGGCTTTTATATTAGCATACAGTATTTTAATTCGATTTCGAATTTTCCTGCTCACACAAGAAGAGGAGGTTAATTTGGGTACAAAGGACTCGAAGGCAAAGGAGTATTTGTCAGACAATATGAGGTTCAGTGAAATCTGTAATTATGTATTGTTTGACGGAGAGAAGGTTATCAAACCGGAGGATTTAAAGGAATGTGACACCACAGAGGTGTTATCAGTTTTCGGTATTGATAAGAAGCAGATTGTTAAGCAGAAATGGAGAGATTTGCTAAAAAGTGTTTCCGTGAAGCATACAGGGCAAATGTATGTTATCTTAATTGGAGCAGAAGCGCAGACAGACATTCATTATGCGATGCCTGTTAAAACTATGATTTATGATGCATTGAATTACGGAGAGCAGGTCAACGAGGCAAAGAAACGCCACCGGAAAAATAAGGATTACAGGTCTTCGGACGAGTTTTTGTCAGGCTTTACACTTGATGATAAGCTGACACCGGTGATTACAATCACACTGTATCTTGGAACTACACAGTGGGATGGGCCAAGAAGCCTTGCAGAGATGATGCCACAGATGGATGAAAGAATACTCCCATTCATCAATGATTACAGGATTAATTTGCTGAATCCACTGGAAATTACAGACTTTTCCAAGTTCGAGACAGGGCTCAGGCCATTGTTTGAGTTATTGAAAAATGCGTCAGATGAGGAAAAGCTGAATGATTTAATTACAAACGACGAAACCTTCACAAGGGTTGACGTTGAGACAGTAGCAGCTATCAATCTGTTTGTAGGAACTGACATTAAGTATGATGAAAAGGAAGAGGTGGTAAATATGTGTAAGGCATGGGATGATCATAAAAAACGCGGCATTCAGGAGGGCATGCAGAGAGGAATGCAACAGGGAATGCAGCAGGGCCGTCTTTTTGAAATTTATCTTTCAGTACAGGAGGGAGACTATTCTGCAAAAAGAGGTGCCGAGAAGGCTGAGATGTCGCTTGATGAATTTGAAAAAGCGATGAGCAAGGCGGGATATAAAATACCTGAGCTGGTATAATAATCCAAATATATTTCACACAAACCGGTCTATCCGTGGTACAATAAGCCACAGAAAGACCGGCTTTTTAGAGTATAGCTACAATAAAAGAGGATAGACAAACAGATATGTACAAGACGAAAATAGATAATCTGGATTTAAAACAGATTGCTGACAGTGGTCAGTGCTTCAGATGGAAGAATACAGGAGAAAATGAATACACAGTAGTGGCATTTGACAGGGCACTTCGGATTAAGCAGGATGGGAATGAGTTTGAGCTGGACTGTGATGAGGCAGACTGGAACAATATATGGAAAAGCTATCTGGATATGGATACGGATTATGCGGGGATTGCAAAACTTATAGCAGACGGAGATGACGCGCATCTGAAAGAGGCATATGCATATGGCAGTGGTGTGCGCATTTTAAGGCAGGATTTGTGGGAGATGATTGTTACTTTTATGATTTCCCAGAATAATAACATAAAGCGAATCACAAATAGTGTGGATTTACTTTGCAGGCGGTGCGGACATAAAATAGACGGCAGTGCAGAGGGGGAAGAACTGTATACATTTCCCAAGCCTCTTGAGGTACCGGATGAGGTATTTGATGACAGGAGCATGGGCTTTGGCTACAGGGCACCGTATCTGAAGGAAATATATGAGTATGGTGCTAATAATCCTGACTGGCTTGATAATCTGCGCAAAATGAGCTATGATGAGGCGATGGAAAGCCTGCTTACTCGCAAAGGAATTGGCAAAAAGGTGGCAAACTGCATATGCCTTTTCGGTTTGCATCATGTGGATGCGTTTCCGATAGATACGCATGTAAAGCAGCTTTTGGACAAATATTATAGTGACGGCTTTGATTTTGAGCGCTACAAGGGTGTGGCGGGAATTATCCAACAATATTTGTTTTATTTTGAATTGTAGATTCTGAATAGATACGTAGATGATATGTGACAATATGCATATGACATGTAGATAAAATAATATTAGAAAGAGAAAGGATAAACGATGTACGTTATAGTAGGACTTGGAAATCCTGACAAAAAATATGAGCACACAAGGCACAATATTGGATTTGATGTGATAGATGCGCTTGCGGATAAATATAATATAAGTGTGACAGACAAGAAGCACAAGGCGCTCTGTGGAAGCGGAGTGATTGAGGGCAGGAGGGTGTGCCTCGTGAAGCCGCAGACATACATGAACTTAAGCGGCGAGTCTGTTGCTGAGGTGATGAATTTTTATAAGCTTGATCCTGATGAGGAAATGATTGTTATTTTTGATGATATTTCGCTTGAGCCGGGGCGTATCCGTATCCGCAAAAAGGGCAGCGCCGGCGGTCACAACGGGATTAAGAGCATCATTGCAATGACCGGCACACAGGGCTTCAGCCGTATCAAGGTCGGTGTTGGAGAGAAGCCGCAGGGCTGGGATCTTGCTGACCATGTGCTCGGGCGTTTCAGTTCTGAGGACAGGGCAAAGGTGGAGGAAGCTATCGGTCATGCGATGGATGCAGCAGTTCTTATGATGCAGGGCGAGACGGATAAGGCTATGAACATATATAACTAGCTGGAAATCGACAAGGTGATTTTGAACAGACAGAAATGGAGAATTGAAAGTGAAAGCATTTACAGAACCACTCCTTTCCCTTGCGGGCTTTGAGGAGATGACAAAAACGGCAGAAAAATCGTCCGGACTTATATCTGTCACGGGATGTATAGATGCGCAAAAATCACAGATGATATATGCCTTTGGAGGTCACAGGAAAAACAAGCTTATTGTGACCTTTGGAGAGCAGAAGGCGAAGGAACTGTACGATGAGTACAGTTTTTTTGACAAAGAGGTGGTGTATTATCCATCAAAGGATGTGCTTTTTTACCAGTCGGATATCAGGGGCAATCTCCTGACAGCGGAGCGCATCAGGGCTTTGAAGGCTATCCGTGAGCAGGAGAGAGTGACGCTTGTGACCACCTTTGATGCGCTGATGAATACGATGGCGCCGATAGAAAAGATGTGGGAAAACGTGCTTACACTTGAGCTGGGACAGCTTTTGGATTTGAAGGAAATTCAGGCTGCTCTTATCAGAATGGGCTATGAAAAAGAGTATCAGGTCCAGACGATGGGACAGTTTTCTGTCAGGGGTGGTATTCTTGATGTTTTTCCGCTGACGGAGGAGAATCCTATCCGAATCGAGCTGTGGGGAGACGAGATAGACACCATCAGATATTTTGACTGCGAGAGCCAGAAATCCATCGAAAATACAGACCGGGTGAGCATATATCCGGCGGCAGAGCTTGTACTTAGTGATGAGGAAAAGGCCGGGGGAATTGAAAAGCTTAAGGCAGAGGCAAAGAGGGTGTCTGACAAGCTTAGAAAGCAGATGAAGACAGAGGAAGCACACAGAGTGACTGTGATGGCAGACGAGCTTACCGAGGAGTGGGGAGAGCTGTCCATGTATGCGGGCATGGATGCTTTTTTGTCGTACTTTTTTGACGAGAGAGTCGGGCTTTTGGATTATTTTAATCCATCGGACAGCCTTATATTCTTCGATGAGCTGACCAGGTGCGCAGAGCAGGGAAAGCTTACCGAGACTGAGTTTTCAGAGAGCATGAAGCAGAGACTTGCGATGGGATATATACTTCCGGGGCAGATGAACGGTCTTTTTACAGAGAAGGAGATTGTGGCAAAGCTCGAGAAGTATTCGTGTATCGCACTCGGTGCGCTCGATAATAAAGCAAACGGACTGCACCAGCTGGGAAGCTATGGTATTCACTGTCAGAGTGTCAGCCCATACAATAACAGCTTTGAGCTTTTGATAAAGGACTTAAAGCGCTATAAGAAAAACGGCTACAGAGTCATTCTTTTATCCGGTTCAAGGACAAGGGCAAAGCGGCTTTCAGAGGATATCACAGATCAGGGAATCACATGCTTTTACACTGAAAACTACGACCATGAGCTTTTTGAGGGGCAGATTATGGTCTGCTACGGCAAGGTGAGAAGAGGCTTTGAGTATCCTATCCTAAAGTTTGCCGTGATTACGGAGTCAGATATTTTTGGGGCGCAGCAGAAGAAAAAGAAGCGTCACCGCACCTATGAGGGTGAAAAAATACAGAGCTTTACCGATTTGTCGGTTGGGGACTATGTAGTGCATGAAAACCACGGACTAGGTATTTACCGCGGCATTGAAAAGCTTGAGGTGGACAAAAAGGTAAAGGACTACATCAAGATAGAGTATCAGGGTGGCTCCAATCTCTATATTCTTGCCACCCAGCTTGACATGATACAAAAATATGCCGGAAAGGATGCCAGAAAACCAAAGCTCAACAAGCTTGGCGGTCAGGAATGGACCAGAACAAAGAATAGGGTCAGAGGTGCGGTAAAGCAGATTGCAGGAGACCTGGTGAAGCTGTATGCCCAGCGTGAGCAGCAAAACGGATATGCCTTCGGCGAGGATACGGTATGGCAGAGAGAGTTTGAGGAGCTTTTCCCTTTTGATGAGACTGAGGATCAGATTCTTGCAATTGAAGCCACAAAGACTGATATGCAGAGCCATAAAATAATGGATAGACTGATTTGCGGTGATGTGGGCTACGGCAAGACGGAGGTTGCAATCCGTGCGGCCTTTAAGGCAGTGCAGGACAGCAAGCAGGTAGCGTATCTTGCCCCGACAACCATTCTGGCACAGCAGATTTATGATACGTTTTCGCAGAGGATGAAGGATTTTCCGGTGAATGTGGATTTGATGTGCCGTTTCAGAAGCGCAGCAGAGCAGAAAAAGACGATAGAAAAGCTCAAAAAGGGTGAGGTTGATATCATCATCGGAACACACCGTATACTCTCAAAGGATGTGCAGTTTAAGGATCTGGGGCTTTTGGTAATCGATGAGGAGCAGCGCTTCGGAGTGACTCACAAGGAGAAGATTAAGCAGATGAAGGTCAATGTGGATGTGCTCACACTGACTGCTACACCGATTCCGAGGACACTTCACATGAGTTTAATCGGCATAAGGGATATGAGCGTGCTTGAGGAGCCGCCGATGGACCGTGTACCGATTCAGACATATGTCATGGAGTACAATGATGAGCTTGTCAGAGAGGCGATAAACAGGGAGCTTGCCAGAAACGGACAGGTGTACTATGTGTACAATAAGGTGCGCGACATAGCAGACATAACAGCAAAGCTGCAGGAGCTGGTGCCGGATGCGACTGTTGCATTTGCGCACGGACAGATGAAGGAGACGGAGCTTGAGCGCATCATGTACCGTTTCATCAATGGTGAAATAGATGTGCTTGTATCCACGACAATTATTGAGACCGGACTTGACATCTCAAACGTCAATACAATGATTATACACGATGCGGACAACATGGGGCTTTCACAGCTTTATCAGCTCCGCGGACGAGTCGGCAGATCTAACCGTACTGCGTATGCATTTCTCATGTACAGGCGAAACAAGATGTTAAAAGAGGTGGCAGAAAAGCGTCTTGCAGCGATAAAGGAGTACTCAGACCTTGGCAGCGGCTTTAAGATTGCCATGAGAGACCTTGAAATCCGTGGTGCGGGCAATCTGCTCGGTGCGGAGCAGAGCGGACACATGGAGGCAGTGGGCTACGATTTGTACTGCAAGATGTTGAGCGAGGCTGTAAAAGAGGCAAAGGGCATCGAGGATATCAGTGATAAATTTGATACGACCGTGGATATTGTTACCGATGCTTATATTCCGGCAGGTTATATTGCAAACGAATTCCAGAAGCTGGATATATACAAGCGTATTGCAGGCATAGAGACAGAGGAAGAGAAGGATGAGATGCTCGAGGAGCTCATAGACAGGTTTGGTGAACCACCAAAATCAGTGCTCAGCCTGCTTCGCGTGGCAAGGCTTAAGGCGTTGGCACATGCCGTATATATCACTGAGATAAAGCAGACCGGCTCACTGATAAAGCTTACCATGTTTGAACGGGCAAGGATAAATCCGGAGAAGATACCAATGCTTGTTGCCCAGTATAAATCTTCCCTCAAATTCAATATGGCAGAAAACCCATATTTCACATTTGATTTAAAAAATGGCAGCGTGGCAAAGAAGCGGGATGTGCTTGATGTGGTGGAGGAACTGATTTTGCAGATGCGTAAGGAACTGATTACGGCTGAATAGTTACCCGAATTTTGGAATCATGTAGCATATAGCATAGGAAACACCACATGCTTTACGCGAAATTGACGATAATTTACAAAGTTTAGAAAATGCTTGCCAGCAGGCCCGAAAAGCTCTATAATATACGAGCGATACTATACCAATTTTAAAGAGGATAGATACAATGAAAGCGAAAAAAGTAATAGCTATGTTATTAGCTGCAACACTCTCAGTTACAGCTTTTACAGGATGTGCAATAAATAAAACCGCAACAGTTGCGACATTAGATAAAGAGGATATCAAGCTTGGGCTTGTTAATTTTATGATAAGGTACCAGGAGGCCGGTTATGATGACATGTATATACAGTACATGGGCGAGGGCTACTGGGACAAGACAGTATCAGGCAATAATACTGTGCTTGAAACATGGAAGAAAAATGCTATCGAGGAGGCTCATGAGCTTTACACATTAAAGGCGCATCAGTCAGATTACGATGTAGAGGTTTCTGATGATGAGAAAAAGGAAATCAAAAAAGCCGCAGAGAAGTTTATGAAGGCAAATTCCGATGATGTGATAGACGAGATGAGTGCTACAGAGGAGATTGTCGAGGAATATTTAGAGCTTCGCCTCATAAAGAGTAAGATGTATGCTGCAATCATCAAAAATGCTGATTCAAGCGTGACGGATGAGGAAGCCAATATGGCTGCATACACCATTGTGAAGCTTGATTACAAGGGTGCATATGACTCTAATTACCAGTATCAGACATATACAGATGAGCAGTCAGCACAGATAAAGGCACAGGCAGATGCAGTGGTAGAGGCGCTTGCAGGAGGATCATCCTTAGAGGATGCAGCCAAGGCAGCAGGCACTACAGCCACAACAGGCACATACGCCACATACGTTGATCCGGATGCGGAGAAGACAGATGATTCAGATAAGAAATCAGATGACACAGAGTCTACAGAGAGCTCAGAGTCATCGGACAGCAAGACAAAGGACAGTGTATACACTACAAACAATCTTGATCAGAGCGTTGTAGATGCACTCAATTCCCTTGAGGAGGGACAGACCTCAGACCTCATCACCACAGACAGCACTTACTATATCGTAAGGCTCGACAAAAAGACCGATGATAAAGCAACAGAGTCAAACAGGAAGACTGTAAAGGGCAATAAAGAGGACAAATATTACAATGGCATCCTTTCAGGATGGCAGGATGATGAAAAATGGTCTGTAAAGCAGAAGCAGCTTGACAAAATCAAGATTCACAATTATTTTACTACTACCAAGAAGGACAAAAAGGCAGCAGACACAAGTGCTACAGAGAGCACACAGCAGTCAGAAAGCACTAATAGTACAGATACAGAGAATACTGAGGCAGTAGATGGAACAGAAAACTAATATCGTACTTATAGGCATGCCGGGAGTTGGAAAGAGTACCATAGGCGTAATACTTGCAAAGGTGCTGGGATACAGCTTCCTGGATGCGGATTTACTGATACAGGAGCAGGAGGGAAAGCTTCTGCGTGAGATAATTGAGGAAAAGGGCACGGACGGTTTTATAGAGGTAGAGAACCGTGTCAATGCCTCTATCAGGGCTGATAGGGCCATTATAGCTACAGGCGGTTCGGTGGTATACGGAAAAGAGGCCATGGAGCATCTTAAGGAGATAGGCAGAGTTGTGTATCTCAAGGTTTCTTATGCTATTTTGGAAAAACGACTTGCAGACATAAAGGGTAGAGGTGTAGTATTAAAGAAAGGGCAGACTTTAGAAACCCTTTTTGAAGAGCGCTCAAAATTGTATGAGCAGTATGCAGACATCGAGGTTTCCGAGGAGGGGCTTGATGTGGAGCAGACAGTAGAGAAGCTGGTGGAGGCACTTGAATTATAGTGCTTATTTATCGTGATATGATTAGATAATAGTAGCTGCTGCGTCATTTATTAAAAGCAGCACCGGCACAAATGGCGGCTTAAATACGTCGTCATAAATGAAATTTGTAGTTGGATGTATAACAATAGTGTAAATTGAGAATAGTATATTAGGAGGAAGTATACTCCTGAATTCATAGAGGTGGAATATGGAACAGTACGTAATCAAAGGTGGAAATCCTTTATACGGTGAAGTTGAAATTGGTGGAGCCAAAAATGCTGCACTTGCTATTTTGGCCGCTGCCATAATGACAGACGAGACTGTAACAATAGATAATTTGCCAAATGTAAGGGATATCAATGTCTTACTTCAGGCAATCGAAGAAATCGGCGCACATGTGGAGCGCGTGGATATACACAAGGTAAAGATAAACGGTTCATTTATCAGGGGCGTAAATGTCGATAATGAATTCATCAGACGAATCAGGGCATCATATTATTTGATTGGTGCATTACTTGGAAAATACAAGCATGCAGAGGTTGCGCTCCCGGGAGGCTGTGATATCGGAAGCAGGCCGATTGACCTTCATATGAAGGGCTTCCGCTCCATGGGAGCAGACATAGACATAGCTCATGGCCTTGTCATCGCCAGGGCAAAGGAGCTTAAGGGCACACACATATATATGGATAAGGTTTCTGTAGGTGCCACAATCAATATTATGATGGCTGCAGCCATGGCAGATGGCAAGACTGTTATCGAGAATGCGGCTAAGGAGCCTCATGTCGTTGACGTGGCAAACTTCTTAAACAGCATGGGAGCAAATATCAGGGGTGCAGGAACCGATGTCATCAGAATTGTAGGTGTGGAGAAATTACATGCTACAGAGTATTCTGTCATTCCGGATCAGATTGAGGCTGGTACATTCATGTTTGCAGTTGCGGCAGCGGGAGGCAACGTGCTGGTAAAGAATGTCATTCCAAAGCATCTTGAGGCCACCACAGCAAAGCTGTTGGAGGTAGGCTGCCAGGTAGAGGAGTTTGATGACTCAGTCAGAGTAATATCAGACGGACATTTAAGGCATACACAGGTCACAACACTTCCATATCCGGGCTTCCCTACAGATATGCAGCCACAGATGGCGGTGCTTTTGGGTATCGCTGATGGCACCAGTACAGTGACAGAGAGCATATTTGAGAATCGTTTCAAGTATGTTGATGAGCTCACCAGAATGGGAGCTGATATAAAGGTAGAGAGCAATATAGCAATCATCAGCGGCGTGAAAAGATACACAGGTGCCAGAGTGAATGCACCTGACCTAAGAGCAGGAGCTGCACTGGTTATAGCAGGTCTTGCAGCAGAGGGCATCACAGTGGTTGATGATATCTACTATATCCAGAGAGGCTATGAGGCACTCGAGGAGAAGCTTACAAAGATTGGTGCAAAAATTGCCAGGGTAGAGGATGAGAAGGAGCTTCAGAAGTTCATACTCAAGGTATCGTGATAGATATATACGTAAAGCATGAAATGTAAACACAATATAAATGCAATATATAAAATAAGAACCGGCAGCATCTTACTGTAGATGCACGGTTCTTATTTTTGGTTATTTTATAATTTTTTTGAGTAATTACTCCGTACCCCGTTTGATTATAAATCGGCTTACATCACAGATTTGATGAAAAACTCGCGGTTTGTGGACAAATCAAGTATACTGCCGTCATCAAAACGTACAATAGGGCGTGACAGTTCATGTGGGTTGAGCATCACAATATTACAGAACCGGCTGTCGTTGAGCATTACACGGTTGCTCTGGTATGTGGTAGCAAGCTTTTTCAAAAACAAAAGCAGGAACTTTGTATTGTACTTTGTAAAACCTTCACTCTCAAAGCTTGATATGACAGCGAACGGACAAAGTGGTGCGCGATAGCGTCTGGCAGCAGTCATGGCATCATATACATCGGCGATGGCTGTTATCATGGCAAAGTCGTCAATCAGTGAGCTGTCAAGCTGTGAAGGATAGCCAGAGCCATCACAGCGCTCATGATGCATGAGGGCTGTGCGCTTTATTCTGGAGTCAATCTGCAGATCCCTAATCAAATCAAAACCAAACTGTGGGTGCTTTTTTATGAGCGCAAATTCTTCATCTGTGAGCTTGTCAGGCTTGTTTAGCACATCATCGGGAATCTTGCATTTACCGATATCGTGAAGTACTCCTGCGATAGTAAGCGTATTCACATCTGTCTTTTCCATATGAAGCCATCGTCCGATCATCCTTGTAATAAGCCCTACATTCAGACAGTGTGAGTACAACGGGTCTGCAATGGTGCGCATGTTGTAGAGCATGTCAAAGGTCTCGATTGTAGTGCCGCACGATGAGGAAAGGTCAATGACAGCAGTAAGAAGCGCAGCCTCATCAAAGGATTTTTCGCCGGCACAGATTTTGCCAAAGGTATCCTTGATTTGATTTATGCATGTGAGGTATTTGAGCTGGAAGCCTAGGAACTCTTCTGAGGCCTGAACACGCTGGATGTTGGTCACCATCTCATGTGCGCGGGTTTTGGGTACAGGTTTTACCTTGTCTCGCTTTGCTGTATTTTCGCCGGCTTGCGGTGCTGCTGCATCGAATGGGTTTTGAATTGAGATGCTGCCTACCTTATATAGCTTCATTTTGTTGATGAGCTGACGGGTGAGTGGTGTGCCGGGCAGTGCAAGTATCTGCCCCAGAGGGGTCTTTATCGGTTCTGCTGCCACCATACCAATCTGCGCATCTTTTATGCTGATTTTAATCATGAGTTACTCCAAAAATTTATTTTGATATTGTGTGTTTAGTACTATAAATACAAATTTAAGTATAATTACAAAAATTATGAAAGTCAATAAAGGAAGAAAGAATAATTGCATAAAATAGCTTATAAATAATGAATAGGGTATCGAAAATGGATTATTGATAAATCTGTATCGAAAATGATACTTGACATATATATCATGTGGTAGTAATATAGCTGACAGAGATTTGAAAAATTCTATATTGTAACTTCTCTTATTCAGAGTGATGGAGATACAAAGGATCTATGAAGTCACGGCAACCCCGTTAGAAAACAGGAAGGTGCCAACCTGAGCGAGTAATCGAACAATAAGAGGATTTTTATTATCTTAATTTTAATCCACTTATTTGCAGTAAGTGGTTTTTTATTGGAAAAATATTGGTCACACAGTATGAAAGGAGCAACAGATAATTAATGGAGAAATTATTATTTACATCAGAATCAGTAACTGAGGGACATCCGGATAAGCTCTGCGATGCAGTATCAGATGCCATCCTTGATGCATGCATACAGCAGGACCCGATGAGCCGTGTCGCATGTGAGACAGCAAGCTGTACAGGCTTCATCCTTGTAACAGGAGAGATTACCACAAAGGCACAGCTTGATATTCCTGCAATCGTCAGAAAAACAGCACTTGAGATCGGATATGATGACGGAAAGAAGGGACTCGACGGAAACTCATGTGCAGTAATGGTTTCAATCGACAAGCAGTCTGCTGATATCGCCATGGGAGTTGACAAGGCACTCGAGGCAAAAGAGGGCGACCTTACAGACAACCTCGACACCGGAGCCGGAGATCAGGGAATGATGTTTGGATATGCTACAAATGAGACTGAGGAGTACATGCCATACCCAATCGCACTCGCTCACAAGCTTGCATTCCAGCTCACAAAGGTTAGAAAAGACGGCACACTTACATACCTTCGTCCGGACGGAAAGACACAGGTTTCAGTAGAGTATGATGAGGCAGGAAAGCCGGTAAGACTTGAGGCAGTTGTACTTTCAACACAGCACGACGAGGATGTTACCCAGGAGCAGATCCATGAGGACATCAAGAAATATGTATTTGATCCAATTCTTCCAAAGGATATGATTGACGATGAGACAAAGTTCTTTATCAATCCTACAGGACGTTTCGTAATAGGTGGACCACACGGAGATGCAGGTCTCACCGGTCGTAAGATTATCGTAGACACCTATGGTGGATATGCACGTCACGGCGGCGGAGCTTTCTCAGGAAAGGACTGTACAAAGGTAGACCGTTCAGCAGCATACGCAGCACGTTACGTAGCAAAGAACCTTGTAGCAGCAGGATTTGCTGACAGGTGTGAGATTCAGCTTTCATATGCTATCGGTGTTGCACAGCCAACATCTATTATGGTTGATACATTCGGCACAGGAAAGCTTGCAGATGACAGAATCGTTGAAATCGTAAGGGAGAATTTCGACCTTCGTCCGGCCGGAATCATCAAGATGCTTGACCTCAGAAGACCTATCTACCGCCAGACAGCGGCATACGGACACTTTGGACGTACAGATATCAAGCTGCCTTGGGAGGCACTTGATAAGGTTGAGGACCTCAAGAAGTATCTCTAAACAATATGTGGGGCTTCGCGCTTTTTAGGTTGTGAGCGCCGGATAGTATACATTATATTTCTTAGAAAAAGTTAGAAAGAATTTAGAGAAAATTTAGACAGAAGTTACCGGATATATGATATAATTAAGTCATGGGACTGACATTGAGTCGGTTTCCATGGCTTTTTATTTTCAGGAGGAACGGATATGAGCAGAATTTTGATAGTAGAGGACGAGGTTGCAATTGCTGATCTTGAGAAGGATTACCTGGAGCTGAGCGGCTTTGAGGTAGAGGTGGAGAATGATGGCACAAGCGGTCTCGCAAGGGCATTGGCGGAGGATTTTGATTTGTTTATTCTTGACCTTATGCTGCCTGGCATTGATGGCTTTGAGATTTGCAAACAGATTCGTGAGAAAAAGAACACACCGATACTCATGGTTTCAGCCAAGAAGGATGATATCGACAAGATAAGAGGACTCGGACTCGGTGCAGATGATTATGTCACAAAGCCGTTTTCTCCATCAGAGCTTGTTGCCAGGGTAAAGGCTCATCTGGCCAGATATGAGCGCCTGATTGGAAGCGCTACACCTGAAAATGATATCGTTGAGATTCGTGGTATCAAGATTGACAAAACAGCCCGCCGTGTGTGGGTAAACGGAGAGGAAAAGCAGTTTACCACAAAGGAATTTGATCTGCTCACATTCCTTGCTGAGAATCCAAACCATGTATTTACCAAGGAGGAGCTCTTCAAGGAAATCTGGAATATGGATTCAGTAGGAGATATCGCGACAGTCACTGTACATATCAAGAAGATTCGTGAGAAAATCGAGATGAACACTGCAAAGCCACAGTATATTGAGACTATTTGGGGCGTGGGATACCGTTTTAAGCTGTAGTGATTTTTAAAAAATATAGTAGATATTGTAGTATTAATAGGACATATCAAATTCAAATGCGAAAGGATATGTCCTTGTTGTATATATAAAGTGGCTTATTAATTTATTCAAATGGAGAATACTATGAAGATAAAAACAAAACTTGCTATATCATTCTGCATAATTATTTTTGTGCCTGTTGTGCTCACCAGTATAGTGCTTGTGGGCTTCAATAAGATTCAGCTAAAGGCCATAAACAAGACATATGGCATGGAGGATGCGGGCATGCTCGCGCTCACTGACACAGTACAGTTTCTGAACAAGGTGACAGGGCGCACATATGATGAGCTCGAGAAGACATCGCTCATAGAACCATCCAGGCTTCTTGATAGTGATTATCTGACTAAGATAAATAAGAAGCTGGAGAAGAAGTATTCATATCTCATAGTGAAAAGTGAAGGAGAGCTCATTTTCAATGGTGGAATTGATAATGATGATATTTTGAGAAAGCTTCCGCGAATATCCAATAAGCAGAGCAGCTCTGATGTGAGCAGCTATATGGACAGTGATGACAAGGTGCTCATAAAGCAGCTTAATTTTCGTGACAGTGATGGTGACGAGGCGAGTCTTTACATAGTGACATCAACTGCGTGCGTGATCCCTGAGGTCAGGACTGTTTTGATGGAGGGAGCATTTGCACTAGTATTGATACTTCTTACTACGGCTGGCTGCCATGCTTATAGTGTGGATATACAGGAGTATCATCACACCGATAGAGAGGCTGCGTATTGCCGCTGAAAATATCAAGGATGGTAATCTGGACTTTGAGCTTGAGACGAGTCCGAGCGACGGAGAGATTGGCGAGCTGTGTACTGCGTTTGAGCAGATGCGTGCTCGCCTCAAGAAAAATGCCGAGGAAAAGGTGACGAATGAGTCTGAAAACAGAGTGTTAATCAGTAATATCGCACATGATTTAAAGACTCCTATTACAGCGGTAAAGGGCTACGCCGAGGGCATACTTGACGGAGTGGCAAACACCCCTGAAAAGGTAGATAAATACGTCAGGACCATTTACAATAAGGCAAACGATATGGATAAGCTCATTAATGAGCTGACACTTTACTCGAAGATTGATACGAACAGGATTCCATACAATTTTGCGAAGATAAATGTCACAGATTATTTTAACGACTGTGTTGAGGAAATAGGACTTGATCTTGAGGCGAAAAATATAAGGCTTTCATATGAGAATCACGTGGATAGCAACGTGCTTATCATTGCTGATCCGGAGCAGATTCGCCGTGTGATTAATAATATAGTTGGCAATTCGGTGAAGTATATGAACAAGACACAAAGCTATATAGATATCAGGATAAATGATGTTGGTGACTTCATACAGGTTGAAATCGAGGACAATGGACGAGGAATCGACCAGAGAGATATGCCATATATTTTTGACAGATTTTACAGAGCGGATGCGTCGAGAAATTCGGCTACCGGAGGCAGCGGCATAGGACTTTCCATCGTAAAGAAGATTATAGAGGATCACGGCGGCAAGATATGGGCTACCAGCAAAGAAGGCGATGGAACTACCATGTTTTTCGTAATCAGAAAGTATCAGGAAACACAGGATATGAACCGGCAGTAAACAGATAAACAGGATATTGACATAAAAAGTAAAACTATAATTAAAAATAACAGTTAGATATTAAAATTTAAAATTAAGAGCTCCCGATTAACAGCGCAAATAGTGTTGTCAGCCGGGAGCTTTAATGTATTTTTTATTTAAAATAAGTTAAGGAAAAATACATAAAATATTTGAAAAATAAAGTCTGACGTAGTAAAATAGTAACATTGCACGAAAGAACCATGGAGAAATCGAAAGGGGGACAAACATGCATAAATTCAGACAAAAATATATAGGAGACAAAGCATTTTATAAGCGATATCTCATGCTGGCCATACCAATGATAATCCAGAATGCAATCACAAATCTGGTAAGCTTTCTGGACAACATTATGGTAGGACAGCTTGGTACAGAGCAGATGTCAGGAGTAGCAATCGTAAACCAGCTCATATTTGTGTACAATCTGGCTGTATTTGGGGCGGTGTCAGCGGCAAGTATATTCGGAGCACAGTATTTTGGCAAGGGAAATCATAAAGGGCATATGTATTCCTTCAGATTCAAGCTGTATGCAGCGCTGCTTGTTACAGCAATAGCGATGACACTGTTTATCACGAACGGAACAGGTTTCATATCACTTTATCTGACAGATACGGCAGGAAACGGTGCCACGGAGGTAGCACTGGCATATGGAAAGGAATATCTGGAAATTGTTATGATAGGTCTCATACCGTTTGCGGTGACGCAGGCCTATGCGACAAACATAAAGGAAACAGGACAGACTTTTGTACCGATGGTTGCAAGCTTTGCAGCAGTTGGAAGCAATGCGGTGCTTGATTTTCTGCTCATCTTCGGAATAGGACCGATACCAAAGCTGGGTGTGGCGGGGGGGGGCACTGGCACCGGTGTGGCGCCGTATAAACAC
>OGUK01001389.1_pt1 | contig 15840 bp, 13 predicted proteins | sample 1553151 | NCBI WGS metagenome assembly OGUK01 (sample SAMEA2580208, study PRJEB22360) | human gut metagenome | biome: human gut; feature: human-associated habitat; material: faeces | place: Denmark | collected 2008/2010
CTGGGCGGGACTGGGACTCGGCTCTTCCTGGAAAGGCGCACACGGGGCGTTCTGGCTGCTCTGGGCGTTGGACTTTTCGAGGAGCTGCGCCGCACGGTAACGGGCGGCGTCCTCCTCTGCCTGTCGGAACTGCCGCTCATAGAACGCCTCGAGTACACCTGGGATAGGACGGACGGTGTAGAGCAGATTTCCGTTCAACGGCTTTCCGTCTTTGCTCTGCACGAGCGTCGGCTCGGTGTAGATGAGACCTTTCTCCTCAAGCTGGTGCACATACTTTGCGACCGTGTTTTCACTCATGTGGATCGCTTTGCCGATGGTTTTGTAGCTGGGGTAGCACTGGTAGGTTTCCCGGTTCTCGCACCGGAGTAGATAGCTGTAGAGGGAGATCTCCCGGTAATCCAGACCGATACTGAATATCTCATTGGGTACCAGAAAATAGTTTTTCTCTGCGCTTCGCTTTGGCCATTTGTTGAAACTCAATTCATACCTTCTGTGTGGTTGGAGCTGCACTGTGCGTCAGCTCCGTGTCCTGAAACTTACTGGCCAGTTTTCTTTCTCTGTTATCTCATCGCACTCCACTTCCCGGCCAGAGCGCAGCGGCCTCCTGCGCTGTCGCTGGGATGACGGTACGATTCTTCCTTCAGCAGAAAAAGAAAAAAGACCTACATATCTCCTGCGGTCGGACAGCAAAATCAGCGGCACTGTATCTCTTGTGCCGCGAGGTCTTGTCCAACCTCGGATATGTAAGTCTACTGATGTTATATAAGTCGTCGATATAAAATCGATGGAACTCAATTGAGTTCGGGTCGAGGTCTGATATTCAGTTGTCGTTTGGAGATGATTCGCATTATCTTTACAGTTATTTTAGCAGAGGAAATACTTTCCGTCAAGTAGGGGTGAATAAAATAGTTTCGTGGTGCGCATACTATAAAGTTCCGTAGTTGAGTAGAGTTCAGAGAATAGAGTAATCATTGTGAACGAAGGAGCTGAGACTTAGTAGCCTCAGCTCCTTTGGGATGCGTGGTATTATCGTCAGTTTTTACCGTCACGCTTTATCGCTTGCTTTTATCGCTTGTCGCTTATTCTTTATCGATTGGTTTTACTTCTATCGATTCGCCATTAAAGCAACAACATCATACAACGAAAACCTTACACACCATTTCCTGAAGATATTGCTCCCATGCCCCTGCGCTTTCAGTGCTCCAATCATCCACATCATCAAAATACTTATTGAGGGTATATTCAGAGTCATGGTATACAGCCTTCTTCACTGCGTAGGCTTTGTTCTTGGCTCTATCATTCTCGCCATTAGTAAGGAGTGTCAGATTACTGAGCTTATGCACATTTTCGTTTGTGAATCCCGGAATTGCTGTGCCCGGAGATTGCGAAGCAATATGCTCTATTGTCACATTATCATAATTGATAACAGTTCCTTTGTGTGGGGTAGGCGTTCCGACCGCACCATTCCGATACCATTCAATATGCTCGTTTAGGGTACTGAACAAATAACGTAAAGGTTTGTTGCCACCGGTTGTTCGATACTTAAGGTTTGATAGGCCGACCTTAAATACGGTATCCGTACATTCGGTTTCAATATACTCTCTGAGTGTTGCACGCAACCCTGTCAGACGGTAGTTTTCAGGATCGCTCCTGATTTTCACTGCCCCCTGCATATACAGTTCACTCAACTTCTGGTGACCTAAGTTGCAAACACTCTTATGCCTGAACATAAATTTCTCAAGCATATGAACCAGATCCGCAAAAGTTTTTTGCTTGAGTTGAACCGCAGCCAGCAGAAGCGGATACACAATATCAAAATCCAAGAAACGAATTAGCACATCAAGCCGTTTACGATCCCAGTCTGTCAAGGGTTGTCCAGCTTCGTAAGGCCAATCACCCGCTATCAGTTTACGGTACGTGCGAATTTCCTTCAGAATCTGATTTACGGTATCCACGATTTTCGTAGCTGTTGCTTCATCTGCGACATCATCAACATCAACGATGTCCGGGAAGAAATGTTTCAGGAAATCATCATAGAGGGATGCTCTGCCTACTCTGCTGCCACGCACCGAAGCGTAGTAGTATCGCAAAAATTGTTCAATTTGCTTCGGCTCATCCTGTAAAATTTCATCCCAAGCATCCTGAACAGCATTTTGCTTAATCGAGAAGTGCTTTTCTAACACTTCGAGTGTTTTGGATTTCAGCAAATCTCCCTCGGTCAGACCAGCACCACGGTCATTTAGAACCTGGAAGAGTTTATATGCAGATCCCCGAGTTTTGGAGTCGATAAAAATAATTGTGCAATTGTTATGTACGATATTCTCGATTTTGGCCAATGCATCTATTTTTGCGTCGGTTGTAGTTTCCACATCAACAACACTATCGACAAACTTCTCGAGCTTTTTATATGCCCGCTTAATCCGTTTATGGGAATCTCTACGTTCCGTGCATTCCCGCGCCTCAATCAAATCTTCAAAATACTGCTTATCTGCATTGGATAGCACGAGTTTTGGCACGGTAACTGGTTCGCGATTGATTTCATCGTCATAGTGGAGATACTTCTGCTGAAGTTTATCGATTCGTTTGTCAACCAATGTTCTATTCGATGCATCCCTCAGCTTTTCATATTTTCTAATCAACGCGATAATCAGCAGTAAGGTTGTTGTGATTCTCTGTTGACCATCAATTCACTCCCTCTGCTGACGATTGGAACCCGGGATTCGCTTTTCAACAGCTACAATGCCACCGAAAAAGTGCTCGATAGTATTATCCGGCGTGTCATGGAGATAGATACCCTTGACATCTTTTATGAAATCATCAACCTGCTCATCTTCCCAGGAATAGTACCTCTGGTACTTCGGAACCTCGAACAGGAAGTTCTTTTCAAAAAGCATACCGATGGTTGTGTAACTGGGGTCAATGGTGTTCCTCAATCATGACACCTCCTAATCTTTTTTCTCATAGAACTGCATGGCCACATTGAAAGCATCCAGGAATTCCTCTCTGGAAGTAGGCTTGTCAAACAACGGATAATCCGTAATCAGACGATAGCCTTTCAATGCATAGGCGTTAAGGGTTTTAATTCCATCCTCAGAGAGCAAGGTATCATTGTTGCTGAGATACTGCAGCATGATCTGCTCCAGTTTGGGACTCTGTGTATCAATACCCAGACGTTTGGCTTCGGATGCAACCAATAACCCAGCAATTTGAGCTTTACACTCACGGTACTGAACCGGGTACTTGTCCACGAGATCCTTGAGTTCAGAGGTTTCCTCATCAATCTGACCTGCGGCCATGCCAATCAAAGCACAGCAATAGTACACATCAAACTGGATAAACTTATTCTTATCCTCCGCTGCATGGGAGCCTTCGAGATTCATAATGTTGTTAAAGTAGCTCTGGGCACTTTTCGCTATCTTAAAATGCATTACCTTTCATCTCCTTTGTGCTCTCTTTGATAAGAGTCGAAGAACTCGATACCTTCATGAACAACTACCGACTGGTCCTGGGGCGAGGCTACGACAGTCAGATACTGGGAATCAGGATTTGCATAAAATCTGTCTGCAAAGCGTTCTACTTCCGCTGACTGGACAAAAGCAATCATCTGATTAAATACCAGAGGAATGATATCCGCAACAGCCTGTCTCTTTTCGAAATCCATCTTGCCAGTAGGCGAGTCTATGACAAATGGGAATTCCAGCTCAGAATCTTCGAAAAGGGTACCCAGGAAACAGTAAGCAATGCTAAGTGTCTGTCCTTCGCTGGCACCGTCCCTGCCCTTCAGTTTTATGTACCTATCGATGCTTTCGATTTCTACATAATCATCAACGATAACACGGCGAAGTTTTTCATTAGTCTTTCTCACAATTTCCTGCTTCAATGCGGTGGTCGCCTGCAACTTAATCTCATTCACCAAAGCATCGACCAACTCTTTTTTGCGCAGCGCAGTATTTGTCCTTGTTGCTTTGGCGATTTCCTGCTCGTAGTACTTGTATTTTTGATCTGCCTTATGAAGATTATTTTCTTCAGTCAGCGTTTCATCGTTTTCGTCTTTAGATTCAATCCGTTCGAGCTCATCACGGGCGATACTGATGAGCCTGATAAGCTCCTCAATTCGTTCCTGCAGTTCTCGAGCTTTTTCACCGCCAGCCTTGATGAGTTTTTCTTCGTTGGTTTTAAATCTCGTATCGAGCCGATTGGCGTGAGCTCTCAATTCCTCAAGTTCTTCAAACGCCTTTTTCAATCGCTCATCATACGCACTGTCCATCAGGCTGCTCTTAATCGTGTTAAGAACTGATTGCTGGTCACTGCCCAAATACTGGTCAGCTCGCTTTAGAATTGCTGCCCGCTCTCGTTCTCCGATGCATCTATCACAGACACACCGCTCCGCAGAAGCCAATTCCGTGAAGAAGTCCTTGGCAATGGTTTTAGGCAATTTGAGTTTCTTCATGCTATTGCCCAATTCAAACATTTTTGCGCAAAGGGTTTGGCTCAGCAAATAAGGAGATTTAATCATGCCCAAAATTGCGGTGATTTTAACATCGATTTCGCCACGGTTTTTCTGTTGTTCCTTGAGAATGTCATTCTTCTCCTGATTAAGCTTTTCGTAGCTCTTATCGAGGTCCTGGCGTTGCTTCTCTTTCTCTGCTTTTTCAGCTTCCAGTGTGGCAATCTCCTGGCGCAGCTTTTCGCACCGTGCCCTCAGCTTGGTCCGAATTGCATCAATATCGCTTTGCCGGGTGCGCAAATTACTAAGTGAACTGGATGTTCCGCGCTTTCCCTCGGTATTTTGGATTTCGGTGAGGATCCTTTGGTTTGCGGCGAGAATTTCATCCAGTTCATCGAGGCGATACAAGTAGCGGATAGTCTCATCGGCTTCGTTAGAGGAACTGTCCATAGACTTCGCTGCCTGTTCACCATCGAACACAAAGCGTCTAACGAACTCAGGTGTAAAAATTCCGCGAATTGACTCAGGCAAACGCAATCCTGCTTCTCGTCCCTTTGGAGGAGCAGAAGTTTCTACCTGTACTGTTCCATCTTTGTAATTCATGGAAAGGAAGTACTTATATTGCCTATCATCGAATTTAACGGTGATGCTAAATTCACCAGTATCCGCTTCTGTTAGTGTGGGCGCAAAGGATCGCACCTTGGCTGCAGTCCAGCCAGCGGCAGTTCCATCAAACAATCCCTTGATAAGGTCCATTGTGGTTGTCTTTCCGGTGCCGTTGGCCATCATAATGAAATTGTTGCTAATCACAGAACCGTTGGCCTTAGTAAAAGGGAGTTTTAATGTGGTGATTTTTCGAATATTTTTATATTCGAGTTCGAGGATAGTCATTTTCATACCTGAATATCCTCCTCATCATCCTCAATCAGCGTAAGTATCCGTTTCAAATCGCTCTCTTTTGCGTTATCCTCAAACTTGTTTTTAACATACTGTCTGAACGCCAATTTAAAGTCGGACGAAGTGTTCGATGCGTTGACAACGGAATCTATCGCGTTTTCAATGATTTTATTTCTCATATTCGCATCTCCTTGTCTGAGAAAGCTCGGTAAGCCATTCTGCACGGGCAGCATCGGCATTATTGTCATTTTCCTCGGAATCCTCAATCACGAAGTCCACAACAGTTGCTTTCTTTTCCGGGTTGTTCTTATCCAAGCGTAATGCACGCCCAATTCTCTGTGTTGTTACGAGCCTCGAGCGATCGGAGGAAAACAGAATGATGTTCGTAACACTACTGATGTCGATCCCCTCAGAAACCTTCTTACAAGTCAGTAGACAGTCAATTTTTCCGGCTGCAAAGTTCTCCAAATTGACTTTCTCATCATCAGCATAGTAGGTGTGATACTTATCACTGTATTTGACAAGAATCTCCTGAAGTTTTGCACCATACTCCATGGTCTGAACGAAGATGATACACTTCTCTAAGAGTTCCGGACGCTGAGAAATCAGAGCTTCGAACTCCTCCAACTTGTTCACCGCAGTCTTGTTCACCAGTGCCAGTTGAGTGAACATATCCTTCTCATCAACAGGTTCTCCGCTTTCCTTTTTGGCGTTGAACGCTGCGATGATTTTGCGTTTCTTTAGTTTTTCTTCTTCAGTAAGGACATAGGGCAGAGGAATGTAATTGAATTCACACAAGATTCCCTTTTTAATAGCATCCTGCAAAGTAAATTCAAAAATCACTTCTCCAATCTCATTCAGCAGGAAATCGTTTCCGGCTTCATCGTACTCACGCTCTGGCGTAGCACTCAAACCAAGACGATACCGATACGGAGAAAGCCTTCCCGAAAGATTTTCGACAAAGGTATTTGAACCAGCACCGTGTACTTCGTCAAAAACAAACAATGTATCATTACGATAATCGCCCGGCAAACGGTCAAACAAATCCAACAATCTGGACAGATTTTTGGAATCACGGGATAAAATCAAGATGGAGTCATCCGGATGCATGACGAAATCTTTCATCATCTTTTGGGCCGCATAGTGATAGTTGATCTGTTTGTTTTTGTAGTTCTCGCGGATCTGAATTGCCCACTGATCCAGCAGGTCATTACCGTACATGGTAATGACAACGCGGCGGATTTCTCCACCATCAAACAACTTGTTAATGATCTTCATTGCGGTAATGGTTTTTCCGGTACCAGTCGCCATTGCCAGAATGCCATGTTCCTTTTCCAAGAAGGTCTTAACAGCTATATCCTGGTGTACCCACTTGTTTGATCCGCTCGGTATAGAGTAGGGCCTGTCAGGAGTACGCAGTTCAAAGATCTTATTCTTAACCGCTTGAGGAATGGTAAACATTTTTAGATTCCGGTCTTTTCGATTCCAAATTTTTTCGAAACGAGAGCTATCTGCATCAACATATTCCTGCGTACCAGCCCATGTTTTGAAAACCTTTATGCTTTCATAATTCTGGAATCCGTGTTTACTGTCGTTGATAGAACCAGAAAACGACAGGGCATCGGTACCTCTGTAGAAGATGCCGAATTTGTCGTGAAAATTTCCTTCCTCCAGCTTTTGATAGGGGATTGCAAAACGCATATCAATAATCCCATCATACAGCATCCAAGAGAACGCATTGAGGATATCAGCTTCCATCTCTCGCTGAAGTGTTTCGACAGTGTCAAGCAGTGCCGCTTCGAGGCGTTGGAACGCGCTCTTGTCTTGACTCTCTGCTCCAATAATTATGTCTGTGTCCTCTGTGGAAAGAATGGGGCTTGTAATTAAGCGCATCTTTCCACCGCGAGAAGCGAAATCGGATAATCCTGCGACATTGTATGTAAGCCACCCAGTTGTAAAGTAGCCAACGCCACGGTCAAAGCGTTCAGCCCACTTCAGACACGGCGTATACAGTTCATCTATCAGGTTATCTTCTGATGTATCTAAACAGACTTTGACCTTTGGATAATCCATGGAAACCTCCTTTAGATGTTGTCACCCAGATGGCACAGATGATTATAGAAATCCTTGCTGTACCGTTTTTCATCTTCGAGAAGCTTTGCGCCTCTGTCCAAATGTGCCTTTACCAAACCAGGGAAATAACCATCCTCTCGAACAACTTTGCCCTCATTATTAACAACGAGAGACTTGAACAGCAAATCGTGATCGCCAAAGATGACCTGGCGACTCAGCTCCAAGCCGTTATTATCAGTTTTGAAATCATCTGCCTGAAGTTTTCCCTTTCTGACCGACAGTGCAATTGCCAGTTTAGATAGGATGAATGGCTGCAGTTTCAACGACTGACCCAATGAGTTGAATATCTCTTGGGTCTTTTGTGATGTATGAAGCTTATTAGTCATTGTGATTGCCTCCGAAATAAGTGTTTGCCAGAATTTCAGTGTTTCCGTTCGAGGTATGGTTTAAGACGAATGTGTTGGCCACAATGTCAGATATGCTATCCTGATACTCGCCGACGATTTCCTCGTCAGTGGACAAGATGATAATCTGACCATTGAGCTTCTTAAAGAATTGGTTCAGTATCTTTCCTCGATGTTCCTTATCAATTCGTGCGAACGGTGTATCTACAATGTACGGCACATTGATTTTGTTGAGCTGCGAAAGCGCTTGATACAGTGCCATGATGAATATCTGCTTTTCACCTGCGGAAAGCTGTTGCTTCACTTCGACCGGCAGGTCAAATTCTGCTTCACCAGCAATGAGTTTTTGCTGCAGCACTTCATAAGCATACAGACCGATTTGAGCAATGAGATACTCAACGCCATTTTTACCGATGATCTTGCGTATCTCATCAGCCTTAAAGTGCTTGTTCTTGTAAGGGAGAACGTTCAGGTTATCATCAATATGGATTCCATCAATCAAATCGGATTTGTTGATTAGACTTGCAAAGAATTGGCTGAAACCTGTTTCGACCAGACGGATACTCTTATCGTAAAGTGTCTTTTGGAGTTCATCAAATGCCAGCAACGCTCGTGCCGAGATGTCATTGATAGACTGTTTTTTCAGGAGTGCTTCATAATCACTTTTCGCCTTGGCAAGTTTAGACGCCGAGACCGCTTTCTGAGCACGTAATCCTTGTAGCTCCTTATCTACTTCCAGGAGTTGCTGAGTACAATTAGACTTCTGCTCATTAAGGTCGCTCTTCATTTGCAGGTATCCATCGTAGTTTTCGATACTGCTTCGCTCCATTTTCTTACGGATGCGTTTTACGCATTTCAGCGAAGCCTTGATATCGTCTGTAGCTGACTTAACGCGATTGGTATCATAAGCCAGGAGACTGTTGATTTTTGCTGTCAATTCAAATCTATCAAAGTCAGACAGATTGAGAATAGGCGTTATCTGTGAAGTATAACTGGCGTAACTGGCAATCTCATAGATAACTTTCTCAGAAATATCGTCGGCTAATTCTATGTTGGCACGGCTCAACACGCCAGCGATGATTGACTTGATTTCCGGGGTATCAATCGTACTTTTTACATTTGCGTCAACTTGTGCCTTGTGTTCCAACGCAATCTGAGATTTCAATTCTTCCAATTGCTCTCTAAGTATGATAAACGGAAGCACATTATTGGCCATATCTTTGAGCCACTTGTACTGTGCCTCACGGCGAGAATCCTCTTTTGCAATCTGATCTTGCATAGAACGCCATTCTTTTTTCGAGATACCGCCGCCTTTGGCATATGCTTTTTCCAACGCTGCAAGTCTTTGGTCGATGATTAAAATCTCGTTGGAAACTTCACGGTATTCTTCCTCGGCGCATTCTACTCTCTGTGCAACCAGATTGTCAGCTTCAAGGCATCTATCGTATTCTTGGGAAAGTGCCATCGTTCCCTTTGCCTTGTTGCGAGAAATTCTACGGAAGTTGTCCCGAATGATTTCCATCGTGTCAAGGCTACAAAGTTTTAAGAATGCATCTTTGAAATCCGAGTTTTTATTGCTGTTGAACACAAAGTCGCTAATTTTCTCTCCGTCGAAGAAGTAGAAGCGGAAGAGGTTTGGAGGAAGTGTCTGCAGGAGATAACTTTCGAAATCACTCTTTTCCGTTTCGGAGAGCACAGTGCCATCTTTGTACACTGTAAAGGATTCTACGATTTTCTTGCCAGCTATCTTCCATGATCTGATAAAAGTATAGGTGTGATCATACTTACCATCATCCATCAACAGATCAATGATGACTTCTGCTTCGCCGATTTTTTGAAGTTTTTCATTCGCATTTATGATCTTCTCAATCTCGGCAAAGTACTTTGCGTTGTTTGATTCAAAGCCATATGCGACGCAGCCGTATAAGCATATTTTGATAGCGTTAAACAGAGTCGTTTTGCCTGCACCATTTTTGCCGCCAATTAGTACCATTCTCTTTGTAATGTCTGATACATCAAAATCGAAGGAGTTTTCATTGACGTATGGACCTATGTTTTTTACTTGTATGCGCTTAATCTTCATGGTTCAATGCTCCCTCGACAGAATTATAGTGCAACCAGCCTTGTCCAATAATGCTGTCAAATGCCTTTTGCATCTTGTTGTTTTTCGTAATGTGCTTATTGGTATCTACTGAAACGATGAGTTTTGTAATCAGTTCAACCGGGATATCATACTTATCTGCTACATCCTTGATTGCCTGGATAGCTTCATCATCAAAGCGTGGAGTTTTGTAATCATCCCACGGAAGCTTTTTACCTTTGACTTTATGATAAGATTCTACAAGTGCGCGACAGGTAAGGTCACCTTCTTCGTCCCACATCTTGTCAATTGCTTTCAGTTCGGCTTCCGTAATCAGTTCCATACCGGTTCTGTTTTCAAGGTCGAGAAGTCCTTCGAGAATGACTCGCCGTGCTTCGAGTGTAAACGGGCCCATTCCAAAGCTGCCGTCCGATTTCTTATAAACAGAACCATTGCGACGTTTGGAGTCGCGATATTGGCTATCCTCTCTCATTCTGAGCAATTCATTTCTGAACTCTCGGAGGGGGATTAGCTCCGTAGCACCCTTGTTGATGAAGTTCTGCAGTGACTTATCCTCTTTTACCATGGTGCAGCACCAGCATCCAAATCTGGAGTTGCCGGTTACCGGAATTTTCTCCCGGTCCACCTCGCCCAAAACGCTCTTTTCTTCACCAAGATTCTCTCCCTGATAAAGGCTGAACAAATACTTCATGTCGCTTCCCCAAGGACTTCTGCAATCATCTTTCAGGAGAAATTCCCACACCAAATCATTGGGGATCTCAGTGATGGGATTATAAACATAAGCATTGGAAATGTCATTATGCATATTTAGGAGTTTACCTTCGATTTCCCGTGCGGTAATGGTTTTCATTCGAGTCAGGCTTTCACCTTTGCGAACACCGAGAAGAATAATGATTTCGCCACTCTCTTTGATCCGTTCGTTGACAAACTTATTCATCGGCATGATTTTCAGTCTGTCAGTACACCATCTGAATCCAGGAGGCTCCGGGGTGGGATATCCCAGGCCAATGACACGGCTCCAAAATGTCTGTTCTGGCTCCGGATAGATAACACTGGCCTTGATATTTAGATGATCTTCTCTTGCTGCACGGTTGATGTTGTCTGAAGACGAATGCATGTAATTCTTTACGATGGGATTTTCAACCATCGTGTCAGATGTAATAACATGAACGGTTTTGTCGAGCTTAGCGCCAGCATCCTTTAACCGCTTCATGGCTTCATACACAAGACAGACCAGCAAAGTAGAATCTTTGCCACCGCTGTATCCAATGAGCCACGGGCGGCTGTCATGCTTGTATACAATCATAATCTCTTTGATAATATCTTCAAAAACTTGAAATTTCCCTGTATAAGGCATCGCAAATTCCATCCTTACTCTTTTTTACTATGAGGGTCCGGAATATCTCGCCAACCAATTCCGAGATAATCTAAAACTTTTCCCCAGCCATACGGCGTTCCGTTTTCATCAATGCAACACCTATTCATCCAAAAATCCCACTCTTTGTAGTTGCGTTCCCGCAGCCGATCGAAACGATGCGGCCTTTTTTCAAGTTGAATCCCAAAGCCACACATCGAGCATCCAGTTCGCTGCTCTCCGGAAGTATACAAGCGACCATCTTCGTCCTTCAGTATACTTCCATAAATCTCAGGGACAGGGACCTTTAAATCAAGTGCTAACTGTAATAAATCCTGTCTATTAAAAATTGCAAATGGTGCTGAACGTATGGTTCCTTTTCCAAAGTAGTTGCAACCATTGAGCATTAAAGATTTCTCACGCCTTCCACCTTCGGATGCCATCAACCCTAAATACGGCACACAATTGTGCTCTTTTGCCCAATCAGAGCACGGTTTTTCTTTGAGGTAATAGCAACACTTCGAGGAGACTTTGAACGGTGCAACTTGATAATTCACGCCTTCTTCTTCATTTTCTAAGCCGCCAAATTTTTCAAGCCATTTCTGTGCAAGCTTCATTTTAGAATGTTTTTGAAATCCTCCATATTCACCTGTTTCACCCGTAACAATTGCGTGTCTCACAGTTTTGTTATTGGGAGTTGGATTTTGAAGCAATTCAATTTTTCGAGCGATTTCTTTGGAGAGCACTGGAAAGCCGAATTCTTGGATTAGTTTTTGCTTGTTCCATCGCGTTCCATCATCTTTGACCGCAGGAGGTAATGATATAACGCCTATTTGTTTATGGATTTTTTGAATACTAATATCCTCAAGTGAGGAGACTGAGACTGCTGGTACATTTATTCCTATTGATTTTAAGAAGAAGAATAGTGTGATGCTATCAAGTCCACCAACTGAAACATAGCAGTCTAAGTCCCGTTTGCTGCATTCATTGTAGAACTCCCACGCCCTTATACGAGCATAATTCACCTTGAATTCATACGGCATATTTTGCTTTACTCGAAAACTGGCAATTTTGCTTCCGGCATCGATGTTATTTGAATTAAATGTATTCTGTTCCATTTGAGTTCTCCGAGATTATCCCATGATGCTTCTCTCTTTTTTTGTCTCCTCATCACTGATTGGCAGAGAAAGAAGTCTCTTAATTTGAATGTATGTCAAAAAGATACCTTGTTCATTTCTGTTGATTTTTCCATTAGGTTTAATTGCGCGATTCATCCAACACGCTTCATTATTTCGAAGCCAGTCGATTTTCTTTAATCCTTTCAACGTCTTTTCCATATTAATCTGAGGATTCGCGCAATAGAATTCCCCCAAGCGTCCCAGTGCCAAGATAATTAGACCTTGCGTTGTGATATAATCTTCTCGCAAACTTTTTTTGCTTAATTCACCACTGTCCATCTCGTTCCACTCGCGCATATTAATAACCACATGATTCCAAAATGTATGAATGAGTTTTTCGGCATTTTCCTGATCACGAATCACTTTACAGATGCGCTTGTTAGCTGTATAGAAGGTATTAAGTGTAAAGATGTTGGAGGAATATTTGCTAAGGTTGTCTTTCTCTTTGTCAGTATACTTACGTAGAAAGCTGATTGAGTTAACGACATTTTTAGTGATTAGTGCCACAGGATCTTTTGACTCGTATAGCGTGTTCAACGACTTCGATGTGGTAACTGCGTGTTTATTAAGATCAGTGAACATCTGCTGGCTCCGCTGAAGACCCTGATCTTTGTATAGAACAATCGAAATCGTTTCATCCTTCAGACTATCGTCCTCGGCGATTGCTGCATCAATAGCCGCTTTTCGATGCTGGCCATCGTTAATCAGGAAGGATGCGGTCATATCAATTTCCAGAACTCCAGCATTTTCATTATTGTCAGCAGGGATAAATTTCATATCTCCGTCTACAGAGGCCGCTAATGCAGAGAACACATACGAATCTCGATTGGATAAAATATATCCGCTGATTTCAGGAATGCGAGCTTCGTTGAGCCTTCTTTGGGCGCGATACTCGGCCGGGACATCACTGCTATCGGTTACGAAAATCTTGCTCATTAGCCCGAGGGGAACCATACAGATGTAGAAATCTTTTCCAGCCTGGCACCCTTTCACAGCTGGGAATTGATATTTCAGCATATCGCACCTCCGAATATACGTAAGTATATACTTAAGTATATTGCATGAGGGCTAATATGTCAATCCGTTTTACGACACCAGACAACAATTTGCGATAGAATTTTCTGTCATTTTCCTGTGAGAGAACATCTCAACCGTCAGAAGTTATTTGTTGTGCCTTACTATAAGATTATTTTACTGAAATCCGTGTCCAATAAATCGTACTTTTAATTCTTTTAAGTGTTTGTCGCCGACGTTTATCCCCGATTTTTATCGCCGATTATTTTGTCGCCGATTTTCGAACTGCTTATTTCATTGTTTATGCGGCGCAGTTTTTGAGGTCAGCCCATGATGCCGATTTTGTTGCCGTTCTCGTACATATCCTCGGCGTACTCGACATGATTGGGACCCTCGCTTTGTATCCAGCCGAAGCCGGGGACATAGACCATATCCGCCAATTCGTTATCGTTGACCATTGGCTCTGGCTCCGGTAGCGGTTCAGGTTCAGACTGCGTGGGTTGTACCGGGGCGGAATCTGTCTGCGTAGGAGATGCAAATTCCTGTTCTGCTTCGGGTTGCTTTTCTATTTCCAGTATAGGGATATCCGGTTCCTCTGAGGTTGCTTCCGGGGCAGGCTCGGCTTCGGGTACTTCGACCATTTCTTTCTCTGTTGTCACTGTCAACAGCAGTTTCTCTGGCTTCGGAAGCGTTGGCTGTGGGGCGGTCACGGCGGCCGTTTCGCTCGGCGTGGGTGTTTTCTCGACCTTTTCGGCCTGCTGCCACACAGCGGCACACAGGGCGATACAGGCGGTGAATACAGTGGCGATGACGATTCTTTTTTTCATTTTGGTTCCTCCTCTTTGGATGTGAAACGAGCGCCCGGTCTCCCGGTGCGGCAGGAGACTAAACGCTCGTTTTCATAATGATTGAGTTCTGTGGACAGCTTCCACGCCAGTTCAAATCCGGAGATGAAGCTGTCGATGGAGGTATCCTCCACGATACGGTCCTTTGCATCGATGATCTGAAGCACCAGTCTGCGTTCCCGCTTGTCCAGCACCTCAATCAACGCCTGATGGCAGTCCTCTATTTCATGCCGTGGCACCGAAAGCTCTGGTGGGGTATAAAAGCAGTCATATAGCTCTTTGAGCAGTCTGTATTTCATGGGCGTCGCCTCCTTTTGACACAAACATATACCACACCTTTTGCGGAATAGCTATCAGAATTTCAGAAGATCATCCAGAATATTTGCCGCCTGCTGAAGCTCACTCTGAGTGGCTTCGTTTTGGATATCCGCATCCTTTTGCATCTTGTGCGGCAGATAGGGTTCATAGTTCTGCCGGGTTATCGACGGCCGGGAATGTCCCAGCATCCGCGCCAGTTCTTTGGTTTCCATGCCGTTTCGCAAGGAGAGGACGGCGCAGGTGTGCCGGAGATCAGTGAATCGGATGTGGTCAAGCCCCGCTTCCTTGATGATCTCGTTGTGCATCCGGCGCACCATCTGCGGCGAGTATGGCTTCTGCGTAGCCGGGTGCATAAACATGAGTGGACTGCTCGGGTGCTTACAATGTTCCATAATTAGGAGGTCGACTATCTCCGATGCCAAGGTTATTGTTCTCGTTTCCGAGCCATATTCAATCAGCTCCCGCCGTTCTACGGAACGCTGTTCCGATATGGTCAGTGTCCTGTCCTTTACATTGAGGTCGCTCCACTTCAGAGCGATGAGTTCACCCTGCCGCAGGCCAGCCGTCAAGGCCAACATGAACATGGGGAGGCAGCCCAGCCGTTCTGCTGCATCCAGATAATCCTCCATTTCCAGCGGCGTCAGCACATTGGCATTGACCTTCTTGGGTTTGGAGTAGTGGAACGCCCTGGCGGGGTTATCGCTCATCAGGCCATCCCGTATGGCTTGGTCCAGGCATTGCTGAAGCAGGCTGTGGATATGCCGCATGGTATCTTGGCTCAGCCCCGGATAGTCGGGACTTTCCGGCCGGTGACTGCCGAAGCGCTTCCGTTCCTCCAGAAATTCTCCAATTATCTCCGCTGTCAATTCAGAGAGCGGTATATCTCCTAAACCGGGGAGAATATGGTTCTTGAATACATAGTTATGCGCCGCATAGGTGGTCGGCCTGCTCTGATGCTTGTCATAGGTTTCCTGCCAGAAGCTGATGTATTCCCGAAGTGTCATATTCCCACCTCGATACACTGGCGCTGCAGATCTCGGAAGGCCACCCATGGGAGTCTGGCCTGTTTCAATATCTTCTTGTGCAGATAGTAGAACTCGTGGAGTTTGTACGGCGCTCTGGTTTTGGGGTTGCTGAAGACATAGGACAAGTCGGTTTCCGGTATTTGCTTCAGGAGATGTTCCGCCTTGTCGTTGAGTATCAGCAGCC
>OGUK01001396.1_pt1 | contig 15751 bp, 19 predicted proteins | sample 1553151 | NCBI WGS metagenome assembly OGUK01 (sample SAMEA2580208, study PRJEB22360) | human gut metagenome | biome: human gut; feature: human-associated habitat; material: faeces | place: Denmark | collected 2008/2010
TCCCCGTATTCTGGCCTGTGTGATGCCAGTGTAAATTCATGTCAAAAAGTGTCAGCGAGAAAATTTACACCTGAAAAAGTCTGTCATGAAACAGTTTTATGACAAGACATCAAAAAAATGTCAAAAACGTGATCTTTCTTCAGCTTTTCAGAATATTGAGTACCAGGAAGTCAATATCAATTCTGGGACACATATGCATTTACCATTAAAACCGGGCACAACAAGCTGTTCAGTCTCAATCCATACCCCGTGTTTTATCAATATCAGAATAAGAATATCTGCGGATAAATAAAAAAGGAATGTCGAGGGAGCTTACCGCAGAGGGCTCTCCACCTCACAAGCCATTTACAAAAATGATACCGGCATATCTTTGGTCCCTGTCACAACCAGACATTGACAATCCAATATAACCCCAAATATATTTCGGGTAAGAAGTCTGGGATTTATACAGATATACTGTCTGTTATTACTATTTAATTATATAATTGTATTGCATACATAAGAGGCACTAATGAAACGTTATATAAAATGGTTTGCCATCACAATTTTTATCAGTATGTTGAGTGCCTGTGTCCGTACGGCCCCAGTGCAACAGATAAGCACCACTGTCAGTGTGGGTCATACTCAGGAGCAGGTTAAAAATGCCATTTTGAAAGCAGGTGCGCAGCGCAAGTGGATTATGACGCAAGTGTCCCCTGGAGTTATTAAAGCTCGCTATCAAACACGAAATCACGTTGCAGAGGTTCGTATTACATATACAGCTACCTACTATAACATCAAATATGACAGTAGCCTGAATCTGCAGGCTTCTGATGGAAAAATTCATAAAAACTATAACCGCTGGGTGCGTAACCTGGATAAAGATATACAGGTTAACTTATCTACAGGAGCAACGTTATAGTGATGCTGATATCGGGCTGGAATGGCCCGATAGTATTTAACTTTCTCTATAAGAATGGTTATATATGTACGAACAGGACACGCTCAGCGCACTGGATGCCATCACCGAAGCACAGCGGATTGCCTTTGCTCCTATGCTTTTCCAGGCAGCTTTGTGCCTGCGCAATGCAGGAATATTAGATTATTTGGATCAACAGGGTAAACAGGGAGCTCCCCTTAATGCGATTACTGAGCACACAGTCCTGAATGAATATGCCGTGGGTGTGTTACTGGATATGGGCTTAAGCGGGCGAATTATTACCTGTAAAGAGGGAATTTATTACCTGGCGAAAATCGGTCATTACCTCCTGCATGACACTATGACTCGCGTGAATATGGATTTCACCCAGGATGTCTGTTACCAGGGGCTCTTCTTCCTTGCCGATTCACTCAATGAAGGAAAACCTTCCGGGTTAAAAGTATTTGGCGACTGGCCGACGATATATCCGGCACTTTCGCAATTACCAGACGCCGCACGTGATAGCTGGTTTGCGTTTGATCATTACTATTCAGATGGCGCATTTAACGCCGCACTGCCTTATGTATTCGCCAACAACCCCACAACCTTGTACGATGTGGGTGGCAATACGGGTAAGTGGGCTTTGCGCTGCTGCAAATTCAATGAAAACATCGCCGTTACGTTATTAGATCTGCCACAACAAATCGTACTGGCGAAAGAAAATATCGCGAATGCAGGTTTTTCTGATCGCATAGATTTCCATGCGGTGGATATGCTAAGCGATGCACCATTACCAGGCGAGGCTGATATCTGGTGGATGAGCCAATTTTTAGACTGTTTTTCACCCGAACAAATAATTAGCATACTCAGCAAAATTGCCAGCGTAATGAAGCCTGGCGCAAAACTTTGCATCATGGAGTTGTTCTGGGATGCACAGCGGTTTGAAGCGACATCGTTTAGCCTGAATGCATCCTCACTTTATTTTACCTGCATGGCAAACGGTAACAGCCGTTTCTATAGTGCAGAGAAATTTTACGACTATCTGAATAAAGCAGGATTCCAGGTAGCAGAGCGTCACAATAATTTAGGCGTTGGGCATACACTTTTGATATGCCAAAAGAAATAATCGTCACTTAATAATTTTGGTTTACCGCGGGCGCGCGTTGATGAAATTTGCATTAAATATTACCAACTGGCAGGCACTGGCGCCTGGACTTAGCGATGTGCAGCAATGGCAAGCATGGTCGCGCCAGCCGTGGGCGATTGACCCTGCCGCGCCGTTGGCAAAATTAAGTGAACTGCCAATGATGACCGCTCGTCGTCTCAGTTCAGGCAGCAAACTGGCTGTTGAATGCGGTCTGACAATGCTACGCCGCCATCAGCCAGACGCTGTTTTGTATACCAGTCGTCATGGCGAACTGGAGCGCAATTACCGCATTGTTCATGCACTGGCAACCGAACAGGCGCTTTCTCCGACGGACTTCGCGCTTTCCGTACACAACTCTTCCGTGGGTAACCTGACCATTGTGGCCAAACAGCCGATCGTTTCGTCATCGCTTTCGGCTGGTCGCGACAGTTTCCAGCAAGGTTTGTGTGAAGTGCTTAGCCTGCTACAAGCGGGATACCAGCGCGTGTTGATGGTCGATTTTGATGGCTTTCTACCTGAGTTTTATCACCCGCAACTGCCCGCAGAAATGCCTACCTGGCCGTACGCCGTCGCGCTGGTGATTGAAGCTGGCGATGACTGGCAATGTGAAACGCAGCAAGCCATTGCGGTAAATGAAACAACACTGCCGCAAAGCATGTTGTTTTTACAGCACTATTTACAAAATGCAGATGCTTTTTCACTGCCTGGCGAGCGCGTGCAATGGCGCTGGAGCCGCAGATGAGTAAGCTGATGTCGCGCCTGGGATGGGCATGGCGACTGGTCATGACCGGGTTATGTTTTGTCCTGTTTGGTCTCGGCGGCCTGCTGCTTTCAGTCGTGTGGTTTAACATATTGTTAGTTTTAGTGTGGGATACTTCCCGCCGCCGTCGTTTGGCACGTCGCAGCATTGCCGCCAGTTTTCGCCTGTTTTTAACTGTCGCGAAAGGGCTTGGCGTGCTGGATTATCGTATTGATGGCGCTGAAATTTTACGTCAGGAACGCGGTTGCCTCGTCGTAGCCAATCATCCCACGCTGATCGATTACGTGCTGCTGGCATCAGTCATGCCAGAAACTGACTGCCTGGTGAAAAGCGCGCTGTTAAAAAATCCTTTTCTTGGCGGCGTCGTGCGAGCGGCAGATTATTTAATCAACAGCGAAGCAGAAACCCTGTTACCCCGCTGCCAACAGCGACTGGCACAGGGTGACACTATCCTGATTTTCCCCGAAGGCACACGAACGAAGCCCGGTGAAAAAATGACGTTACAGCGCGGTGCAGCGAATATTGCCGTGCGCTGCACCAGCGATTTACGCATCGTGACGATCGGCTGTAGCGAGCATCTGCTGGATAAACAAAGTAAGTGGTATGACGTCCCGCCTGCCAGGCCGTTTTTTACGGTTGAAGTCCATGGGCGGGTAGAAATCAATAAATTTTACGATGCAACTTCACAAGAGCCGACGCTGGCTGCAAGACAGTTAAACCGGCATCTTTTGCTTCAATTACAGCAAGGTTGTTTACCTCTATCAGGAATAAATAATGCAAGCGCTTTATCTGGAAATTAAAAACCTCATCATCAGCACCCTCAATCTGGACGACTTGACTCCTGATGATATTGATATCAATGCGCCACTGTTTGGCGACGGTTTAGGGCTGGACTCTATCGATGCACTGGAACTGGGACTGGCAGTAAAAAATGAGTACGGCATCGTGCTCTCTGCGGAAAGCGAAGAAATGCGTCAGCACTTTTTCTCCGTCGCCACTCTGGCCTCTTTCATTGCTGCGCAACGTGCCTGAGGAAAACCATCATGACAGACCAACAAACCATTTATCAGGAAGTCTCAGCCCTGCTGGTTAAGCTGTTTGAAATCGATCCGCAGGACATCAAACCTGAAGCGCGACTGTACGAAGATCTGGAACTGGACAGCATCGACGCCGTTGACATGATTGTGCACCTGCAAAAGAAAACCGGTAAGAAAATCAAGCCGGAAGAGTTTAAAGCAGTGCGTACAGTCCAGGATGTTGTCGAGGCTGTAGAACGCCTGCTACAAGAAGGCTAATTTGATGTCGGGCATTCGCTCGCTACCGATGATTAAGTTGCTGACCGGATTATTGCTGCTCGTCTGGCCTTTTTTAATCTGGCTAGGTTTGGTGCATAACAGCCTGCACTGGCTGTTGCCGCTGATGGCGCTGTTGCTTTTATTGCGCCTGCGCCAGCCCCGTCGCCAGACGGGGCCGCTCCAGGTCGTCACAAAAATCGTTGCTGTTGTGGGCATTGTATTGTGTGTCTCCAGTTTTCTGTTGAAAACGTACCAGTTACTGCTGTTTTACCCGGTAGTGGTTAACGCAGTCATGCTGGCGGTTTTTGGCGGTTCGCTGCGGTCGACAATGCCGATAGTTGAGCGGCTGGCACGTTTGCAGGAGCCAGACCTCCCGGAAAAGGCCGTGCGATATACCCGCCGCGTAACGCAGGTCTGGTGCCTGTTTTTTATTTTCAATGGCAGTATTGCGTTATTTACCACCTTGTATGGCAACATGCCCTTGTGGACAGCCTGGAACGGTATCATTGCTTACCTTCTGATAGGTTTCCTGACTGCAGGGGAATGGCTGATACGTCGTAAGATGATCAAACGGAAAACACCATGAATCAGACTCTCTCTCTTTCACAGTGGTTGACAGCCTCTCGCCCTGTAACAACTCCTGTTGCCTGGCTTGGGGAATATACCTGGACACTGGGGCATCTGCGGCATGATGTAGCGCTTTTGATCGACCATTTACGCGACCAGCCAGGCAATCGCTGGGCACTTTGTTTTGAAAACAGCTATCTTTTTATTGTAGCGTTGTTGGCCACGCTACACTCAGGTAAAATCCCGGTAATCCCGGGCCATAATCGCGCCGCTTTGTTAAATGTACAACGCTCCTTGTTTGATTGCGTCCTGAGTGATAAAAGGCTGGGCTGGAACGGTCCACAGTTTGTTGTAAGCACATCTCACCAGATGACGACCAGCACGATAGCCTTTGATGATATTGCTTCTGACGCGTTTATTGAACTTTTCACATCGGGTTCAACCGGACAACCAAAACAAATTGCAAAACCTCTTATCAGCCTTGATCAAGAAGCAAACATGCTGGCAACTCACTTTGCAGACCGACTACTGGGCTGTCGTTTTGTAGCATCCGTGATGCCTCAGCACCTGTATGGGCTGACTTTCCGTATTTTTTTACCCATGGCACTTGGCCTGCCATTGCATGCCGCAATGCTCTGGTATTCTGAGCAACTTGCCGCATTAAGCCATACCTACCGCTATGCCTTTGTCAGCAGCCCGGCGTTCCTTAAGCGACTCGACCTTCATCTGACGCCTCCCCCAGTGGAAATGATTCTCTCTGCCGGCGGTATGCTACCATGGCAGGATGTAGAGAAAACTTCCACCTGGCTGAATATATGGCCCGATGAAATCTATGGTAGTACCGAAACAGGTATTCTCGCATGGCGTTACCGTCAACAGGATAATATCCCCTGGTTTACTTTTTCTGATGTTCATCTTTCACAGGAAAGTGAGGGGGTTCGTGTCTTTTCGCCACTAATCCCTGCTGAAGGATTGGTGCTTGACGATATGTTGCAATTCAATGAAAACGGTCAGTTCCACCTGATCGGACGACGTGGTCGAGTGGTAAAAATAGAGGAGAAGCGGATATCACTGGTTGAAATCGAACAACGACTTCTGGCACTTGACGGTATTATGGATGTCGCTGCAATACCATTAATACGCAATGGTCGCCAGGCTATCGGTGTCGTGGTTGTACCAAATAAAGAGGCCCGTCAAATATGGCAATGCTCCGGAGGGAAAACTCTGGAGTTGTCCTGGCGCAAAGCACTATTACCATGGCTTGAACCTGTTGCAGTACCTCGTTACTGGCGCATTATTGATGAAATACCAGTAAACAATATGAATAAGCGTGTCTATGCGCAATTACAGGAGTTATTTCATGATACGCCATGAAATTGAGCGCCATCTGGTTCAACCGCAGGAGATGGAAATCGTTCTATACCTTGACCCGATGCTCTACTGGTTTAATGGTCATTTTGCCGTACAGCCTCTGTTACCAGGCGTGGCCCAGTTGGACTGGGTAATGCATTATGCTACCACGCTGCTTGCTCCGGGCTGGCGTTTTCGTAGTATCCAGAATGTTAAATTTCTGGCGCCACTTATACCTGAGACGACTGTTACCCTGCAATTAACATGGCAGGAAACAAGTCAGGTACTCACTTTCTGCTATCAGCGTCACGACGGTGACGCCCGCCACACCGCCAGTAGCGGGAAGATCCGCCTATGTCGGTAAACTTTTCTCCCTGCGTGTTGATCCCCTGCTACAACCACGGCGCGATGATGCCGGGCGTGCTGGCGCGTCTTAAGCCATTTAATCTGCCCTGTATTGTGGTGGATGACGGCAGCGATGCCGCCACGCAACAGCAACTGGATAATCTGGTTAGCGAACAGCCTGGCGTGACCTTAATTCGCCTGGCAGAAAACGCAGGTAAAGGCGCAGCGGTGATGCGTGGCTTGCAGGCAGCGGCAGACGCAGGGTTCAGCCATGCGGTGCAAGTGGATGCTGACGGTCAACATGCGATTGAAGATATCCCCAAACTGCTGGCACTCGCTGAACAACACCCTGCGGCGCTGATCTCCGGTCAGCCAATTTACGATGACTCCATTCCCCGCTCACGGCTGTACGGGCGCTGGATCACCCACGTCTGGGTATGGATCGAAACGCTCTCCCTGCAACTGAAAGACAGCATGTGCGGTTTTCGCGTTTATCCGGTTGCGCCGACGCTGCAACTGGCAAAACGCGCCACCATCGGCAAGCGGATGGATTTCGACACCGAAGTGATGGTGCGCCTCTACTGGCAGGGAAATACCAGCTATTTCGTGCCGACCCGCGTCACCTATCCGCTGGACGGGCTTTCGCATTTTGATGCCCTGAAAGATAACGTCCGCATCTCGCTCATGCACACGCGTCTGTTTTTCGGCATGTTGCCGCGTATTCCTTCACTGCTGATGTGCCACTCTTCCAGCCACTGGGCGCGGCAGAGTGAAGTTAAAGGGTTATGGGGAATGCGCCTGATGCTGCTGGTCTGGCGTCTGCTGGGAAGAACGGCGTTTACCGCGCTGCTTTACCCGGTGGTGGGCGTCTACTGGCTCACCGCTGCTCGTGCGCGTAAAGCGTCGCAAGACTGGCTCGCCCGTGTGCGCCAACAACAACCACAGGCAGCAAAAATCAACAGCTATCAGCACTTTCTACGTTTCGGTAATGCCATGCTCGACAAAATCGCCAGCTGGCGCGGCGAGCTACAACTGGGGCGTGATGTGCTGTTTGCGCCAGGCGCAGAAGCGGCGCTTGACGTCCGCGATCCGCGCGGCAAATTGCTGCTGGCCTCGCATCTTGGCGATGTGGAAGTGTGCCGGGCGCTGGCAAAAATTCAGGGCTACAAAACCATTAACGCGCTGGTGTTTAGCGAAAACGCCCAACGCTTTAAACAGATAATGCAGGAGATGGCTCCTCAGGCAGGCATTAACCTGATGCCGGTAACAGATATCGGCCCGGAAACCGCCATCCTGCTGAAAGAGAAGCTGGATAACGGCGAATGGGTGGCGATTGTCGGTGACCGCATCGCCGTCAACCCGCAACGCGGCGGCGACTGGCGCGTCTGCTGGAGTCCGTTTATGGGCCAGCCTGCGCCTTTCCCACAGGGGCCGTTTATTCTCGCGTCTATTTTGCGCTGCCCGGTGAATCTGATTTTCGCCCTACGCCAGCACGGCAAGCTGCATATTCACTGCGAAACCTTTGCCGACCCGCTGCTGTTGCCGCGTGGCGAACGCCAACAGGCGCTGCAAAACGCTATCGACCACTACGCCGCGCGTCTGGAACATTACGCGCTCCAGTCGCCCCTCGACTGGTTTAATTTTTTCGATTTCTGGCAACTGCCGGAAATTCAGGACAAGGAGTAAAGGGTGCTTAACGATCCCCGATTTACCGCTGAAGTCGAGCTGACCATTCCCTTTCACGACGTCGATATGATGGGCGTGGCCTGGCACGGTAACTATTTTCGCTACTTTGAAGTGGCCCGCGAGGCGCTGCTCAACCAGTTCAATTACGGCTATCGGCAGATGAAAGAGTCCGGTTATTTGTGGCCAGTGGTCGATGCGCGGGTGAAATATCGCCACGCCCTCACCTTTGAGCAACGCATCCGCGTGCGTGCGCATATCGAAGAGTTCGAAAACCGTCTGCGGATTGGCTATCAGATTTTCGATGCCGAAACGGGCAAACGCGCCACCACCGGATACACCATTCAGGTCGCGGTCGACGAGCAAAGTCGCGAACTGTGCTTTGTCAGCCCCGATATTCTGTTTGAACGCATGGGAGTCAAACCATGAAATTTTTACCGCTGCTGGCGCTGCTGATTAGCCCGTTTGTGAGCGCCCTGACCCTGGACGATCTTCAGCAACGCTTTACCGAACAACCGGTGATCCGCGCCCATTTTGATCAAACCCGGACGATTAAAGATCTGCCGCAGCCGCTGCGATCTCAGGGTCAGATGTTGATCGCCCGCGACCAGGGGTTATTGTGGGATCAAACCTCACCGTTCCCCATGCAGCTATTGCTGGATGATAAACGCATGGTGCAGGTGATCAACGGTCAGCCGCCGCAAATCATCACGGCAGAAAACAACCCGCAGATGTTCCAGTTTAACCACCTGCTGCGCGCGCTGTTCCAGGCCGATCGCAAAGTGCTGGAACAAAACTTCCGCGTCGAATTTGCTGACAAAGGCGAAGGCCGCTGGACGCTGCGCCTGACGCCGACCACCACGCCGCTGGATAAAATTTTCAACACCATCGATCTCGCCGGGAAAACCTATCTGGAGAGCATTCAACTTAATGATAAACAGGGCGATCGCACCGATATTGCTCTTACCCAACATCAACTGACGCCAGCGCAACTGACCGATGACGAACACCAACGTTTTGCCGCCCAGTAAACGCCCCGCGCTGTTATGGGGGCTAGTCTGCCTGGTCATGGCGGCGGCGTTGCTGATCCTGCTGCCGCAATCACGGCTGAACAGTAGCGTGCTGGCTATGTTACCCAAACAGGTGATGGGCGATATTCCCCCAGCGCTGAATGACGGCTTTATGCAGCGTCTGGACCGCCAACTGGTGTGGCTGGTCAGCCCCGGTAAAGAGGCTAATCCCAGGGTCGCTCAGGAGTGGCTGACGCTGCTGCAAAAATCCGCTGCGCTCGGCGACGTTAAAGGACCAATGGATGCCGCCAGCCAGCAATCGTGGGGAGCGTTTTTCTGGCAGCACCGCAACGGCCTGATTGACCCCGACACCCGCGCCCGCCTGCAAAACGGCGGCGAAGCGCAGGCGCAGTGGATCCTCTCCCAGCTTTATTCCGCATTCTCCGGGGTAAGCGGCAAGGAGCTGCAAAACGATCCGCTGATGTTAATGCGCGGCTCGCAGCTGGCGATGGCGAAAAACGGCCAGCGTTTGCGGCTGATGGACGGCTGGCTGGTGACGCAGGATCCCCAGGGCAACTACTGGTATCTGCTGCACGGTGAACTGGCGGGATCGTCGTTTGATATGCAGCAAACCCACCAGCTCATCACGACCCTGAATACGCTGGAAAAGGATCTGAAAACGCGTTACCCACAGGCGCAGTTGCTCTCGCGCGGCACGGTATTTTACAGCGATTACGCCAGTCAACAGGCGAAGCAGGATATCTCAACCCTGGGCGTGGCAACGCTGCTGGGGGTGATATTACTGATTGTGGCGGTGTTCCGCTCTTTGCGCCCATTGTTGCTTTGCGTGATTTCCATCGGCATCGGCGCGCTGGCGGGAACGGTCGCCACTTTATTGATTTTCGGTGAATTACACCTGATGACGCTGGTGATGAGCATGAGCGTTATCGGCATTTCCGCTGACTACACGCTCTATTATCTCACCGAGCGGATGGTGCACGGCAACGACGTTTCGCCGTGGCAAAGCCTGGCGAAAGTACGCAATGCCCTGCTGCTGGCGCTGCTCACCACCGTGGCGGCATATCTGATTATGATGCTCGCCCCCTTCCCCGGTATCCGCCAGATGGCGATTTTTGCCGCCATCGGGTTGAGCGCCTCCTGTCTGACCGTCCTGTTCTGGCATCCGTGGCTGTGCCGTGGCCTGCCGGTGCGTCCGGTTCCGGCGATGGCGCTGATGCTACGCTGGCTGGCAGCGTGGCGGCGCAATAAAAAACTGTCGCGGGGTCTGTCCGTCGCGCTGGCGCTGTTTTCGCTGGCGGGGATGTCAATGCTACGCGTCGATGACGATATCTCGCAGTTACAGGCGCTGCCGCAGCATATTCTGGCGCAGGAGAAAGCCATTACCGCCCTGACCGGGCAGAGCGTCGATCAAAAATGGTTCGTGGTTTACGGCGACTCCCCACAGCAAACATTACGGCGACTGGAGAAATTTACCACCTCGCTGGAGAAGGCGAAAAAAGACGGGCTTATCAGCAAATACCGCACCATTCCACTGAACTCCCTTGCGCGGCAGGAGGAAGATTTACATCTGCTGACAACAGCGGCCCCGACAGTAACAAAAGCACTGCAAAATGCCGGGCTGACAACAGTGAACCCGGATCTCAACGCCATGCCGGTGAAGGTTGATGAATGGCTGGCAAGCCCCGCCAGTGAAGGCTGGCGTCTGCTGTGGCTGACGCTGGAAAATGGCGCAAGCGGCGTGCTGGTGCCGGTTGAAGGGGTTAAAAATAGCGCGGCGCTACAGGAAATCTCCAGCTATTACCCTTGTGGCATTGCCTGGGTTGATCGCAAAAACACCTTTGATGAATTGTTCGCACTTTACCGTTATGTGTTAACCGGCTTGTTGCTGGTGGCGCTGGCAGTAATTGCCTGCGGCGCAGTGGCCCGCCTCGGCTGGCGCAAAGGGTTTATCAGCCTGGTGCCTTCGGTGCTTTCGCTGGGCTGCGGTCTGGCTGTGCTGGCGATTAGCGGGCAGGCGGTGAATCTCTTTTCGCTGCTGGCGCTGGTGCTGGTGCTTGGCATCGGCATCAATTACACGCTGTTTTTCAGTAATCCGCGCGGTACACCGTTAACTTCCCTACTGGCGATCACGCTGGCAATGCTCACCACCTTGCTGACGCTGGGAATGCTGGTATTCAGCGCCACCCAGGCCATCAGCAGTTTTGGCATTGTGCTGGTGAGCGGTATTTTCACCGCCTTCCTGCTTTCGCCGCTGGCGATGCCCGATAAAAAGAGAACAAAAAAATGATCAAATCCACATTCTGGCGAGCGCTCGCCCTGACCGCTACGCTTATCCTCACTGGCTGTAGCCACTCGCAACCGGAACAGGAAGGCCGCCCGCAGGCGTGGCTGCAACCTGGTACGCTCATCACGCTGCCTGCGCCGGGGATTTCACCCGCAGTCAATTCCCAGCAACTGTTGACCGGCAGCTTCAACGGCAAAACCCAGTCTCTGCTAGTGATGCTTAATGCCGAAGATCAGAAAATCACCCTTGCCGGGCTGTCGTCGGTCGGCATTCGCCTGTTTCTGGTGACCTACGATGCAAAAGGGCTACGCGCCGAGCAATCCATCGTCGTCCCACAGTTACCGCCCGCAAGTCAGGTACTGGCTGACGTGATGCTCAGCCACTGGCCGATTAGCGCCTGGCAACCGCAACTTCCCACAGGCTGGACGCTTCGCGACAACGGCGACAAACGCGAGCTGCGTAACGCCAGCGGCAAACTGGTCACGGAAATCACCTATCTGAATCGCCAGGGAAAACGCGTGCCAATCAGCATTGAGCAGCATGTCTTTAAATACCACATCACCATTCAATACTTAGGTGACTGATATGATTTATATTTCCGCCGTCGGCATGATCAACGCCCTGGGAAATAACCTTGACGAAATCGCAACCAACCTGACTCGCGGTGTTGCTCCCGGAATGCGCCCGCGCGCAGGCTGGTTGCAGGGGCATCCGCAGGCGGTCCTGGCTGGCGTGGATGGCGAGCTTCCGCTTATCCCGGAAAAATTCGCTGCGCACCGCTCGCGCAACAATCAGATCCTGCTGGCGGCGCTGGCGCAGCTCCAGCCGCAGGTTGATGACGCTATAGCGAAATATGGTCGCGAGCGCATCGCGATTGTACTTGGCACCAGCACCTCCGGCCTGCATGAAGGCGACACGCACGTTAACCTGCGCACCCACGGGCAGCCGAGCACCACATGGCACTACGCGCAACAGGAACTCGGCGATCCGTCGCGTTTTCTCAGCCACTGGCTGGGCGAATTTTTGGCTGGCGCTCGACGGCCCGGCCTATACCCTTTCAACCGCCTGCTCTTCCAGCGCCAGAGCGATAATCAGCGGGCGCAGGCTTATCGAAGCGGGGCTGGTCGATGCCGCCATTGTGGGTGGCGCAGACACCCTGAGCCGGATGCCGATTAACGGTTTTCACAGCCTCGAATCGCTGTCGCCAACCTTATGTCAGCCGTTTGGTCGTGACCGCGCAGGTATCACCATTGGTGAAGGGGCGGGGCTAATGCTGCTGACCCGGGAACCGCAGCCCATCGCGTTGCTGGGCGTTGGTGAATCGAGCGACGCTTACCATATTTCAGCCCCGCATCCGCAGGGCGAAGGAGCGATCCGCGCTATTAATCAGGCGCTGACCGATGCGCAGCTTACGCCGGATGACGTCGGCTATATCAACCTGCACGGCACCGCCACACAGCTCAACGACCAGATTGAATCAATGGTGGTTAACGCCCTGTTTGGCGAACGCGTACCGTGCAGCTCCACCAAACATTTGACCGGACACACGCTGGGCGCAGCGGGCATTACCGAGGCAGCAATTAGTATGTTGATTTTACAGCGTGATTTACCGCTGCCCGCTCAGGACTTCAGTCTGTCGCCGCGCGATCCCACGCTGCCACCGTGTGGCATTATCGAAAAACCGCAGCCGCTGGCACGTCCGGTGATCCTGTCCAATTCCTTCGCCTTTGGCGGCAATAACGCCAGCATTCTGCTCGGGAGGGTTTCGTGAGCCACTATTTATCCCCCGGCGCTTATCTGCCCCACGACGCGCCCATGTTACTGCTGGAAGACGTGGTGAGCGTCAGCGATGACAGCGCGGTGTGCCGCGTGACGGTTTCGCCCAGTGGCGTACTGGCACCGTTTCTCGACCCGGACGGCAATCTCCCTGGCTGGTTTGCCCTTGAACTGATGGCGCAAACCGTCGGCGTCTGGTCTGGCTGGCATCGCCACCAGCAGGGCAAAAACAGTATTGAGTTAGGGATGATACTGGGCGCGCGTGAATTGCTTTGCACCGCTGGCATTCTGCCCGCAGGCCAGACGCTGACTATTACCGTCAAGCTGCTGATGCAGGACGATCGCTTCGGCAGTTTTGAGTGCAGCATCAACGACGGCGAGGCGACGGGCCGCATTAACACCTTCCAGCCGACCGCGGAAGAACTTACCACCCTGTTTCAACAAGGAGCGTCCTGATGAGTCGTTCAGTTCTGGTTACCGGTGCCAGCAAAGGCATTGGTCGCGCCATCGCCTGCCAACTGGCGGCAGACGGCTTTAACATTGGCGTTCACTATCACCGTGACGCCGCGGGCGCTCAGGAAACGCTGAACGCCATTGTCGCCAACGGGGGTAACGGGCGTTTGCTCAGTTTCGACGTCGCAAACCGCGAACAGTGTCGGGAAGTGCTGGAGCACGAGATCGCGCAACATGGTGCCTGGTACGGCGTGGTCAGTAACGCCGGGATCGCCCGCGATGCCGCTTTTCCGGCTTTAAGCAATGACGACTGGGATGCGGTGATCCACACCAACCTCGACAGTTTCTACAACGTCATTCAGCCGTGCATTATGCCGATGATCGGCGCACGCCAGGGTGGGCGCATCATCACGCTGTCCTCGGTTTCCGGCGTAATGGGCAATCGCGGCCAGGTGAACTACAGCGCTGCCAAAGCCGGAATTATCGGCGCAACAAAAGCACTGGCTATCGAACTCGCGAAGCGCAAAATCACCGTCAATTGCATCGCGCCAGGGCTTATTGATACCGGGATGATCGAAATGGAAGAGAGCGCTCTGAAAGAGGCAATGTCGATGATCCCCATGAAACGCATGGGCCAGGCGGAAGAAGTTGCCGGGCTTGCCAGCTATTTAATGTCTGATATTGCGGGTTACGTCACCCGCCAGGTTATTTCCATCAATGGAGGGATGTTATGACACGTCGCGTAGTGATTACAGGAATGGGCGGCGTGACTGCCTTTGGTGAAAACTGGCAGGACGTTTCTGCACGCTTACTGGCGTATGAAAATGCGGTGCGCAAAATGCCGGAGTGGCAGGTTTACGACGGCCTGCACACCCTGCTTGGCGCGCCTGTTGATGATTTCACGCTGCCGGAGCACTACACCCGCAAGCGTATCCGTGCGATGGGCCGCGTGTCGCAAATGTCGACCCGTGCCAGCGAGCTGGCGTTAGAGCAGGCAGGGTTGATTGGCGATCCGATATTAACCAGCGGCGAAACGGGCATTGCATACGGCTCATCGACCGGCAGTACCGGCCCGGTAAGCGAGTTCGCCACCATGCTGACGGAAAAGCACACGAACAACATCACTGGCACCACCTATGTGCAGATGATGCCGCACACTACTGCCGTTAACACCGGGCTGTTTTTTGGACTGCGCGGGCGGGTGATTCCGACCTCCAGCGCCTGCACGTCAGGTAGTCAGGCTATCGGCTACGCGTGGGAAGCCATTCGCCATGGTTATCAAACGGTGATGGTTGCCGGTGGTGCCGAAGAGTTATGCCCTTCAGAAGCAGCGGTATTTGATACGCTTTTTGCCACCAGCCAGCACAATGATGCGCCGAAAACCACACCTTCACCGTTCGATGAAAACCGCGACGGGCTGGTGATTGGTGAAGGCGCAGGTACGCTCATCCTCGAAGAACTGGAGCACGCCAAAGCGCGCGGCGCGACCATTTACGGTGAAATCGTCGGCTTTGCGACTAACTGCGACGCGGCACATATTACCCAGCCACAGCGCGAAACCATGCAGTATTGTATGGAGCAATCGCTGAAAATCGCCGGGTTAAGTGCACAAGATATCGGCTATATTTCAGCGCATGGTACGGCGACCGATCGCGGTGATATGGCAGAAAGTCTGGCGACAGCAACCATTTACGGTGATAATGTGCCGGTCTCCTCGCTGAAAAGTTATTTTGGTCATACGCTTGGTGCCTGTGGCGCGCTCGAAGCCTGGATGAGTCTGCAAATGATGCGCGAAGGTTGGTTTGCGCCTACGCTAAACCTGAATAAACCAGACCCGAACTGTGGCGCGCTGGATTACATCATGCATGAAGCCCGAAAGGTTGATTGTGAGTTTTTGCAGAGTAACAACTTTGCCTTTGGCGGCATTAATACATCCATCATCATTAAGCGCTGGCCCTGAGTTATACAACCACATGGACATCCCATGTGGTGATTCTTCAAAAAATCTGAATCAATGAATATGAACCTCATCCACATTCAACCATTCTTTTGTTTACCATCTGGTTGTCGCCCCCCTCCAAAAAGCAAATTCTCTTACGCATACTGGAGAGTATTCCGTATAAAGATTCAGCTGGCAAAACTTTATCAGTCTGTAAAAACTA
>OGUK01001401.1_pt1 | contig 15677 bp, 13 predicted proteins | sample 1553151 | NCBI WGS metagenome assembly OGUK01 (sample SAMEA2580208, study PRJEB22360) | human gut metagenome | biome: human gut; feature: human-associated habitat; material: faeces | place: Denmark | collected 2008/2010
GTAATTAGCATCGCCATCACGAGGGAAATCGACCATATAAACATCGGCTTTTTCTCCCGAAGCAGCATATGCTGTTGTCGAGCCAATGCCTGCAAAAGTGGTCACACACATAAGGGTCGCCAAGAAAAGCGACGTGACTCTTTTGAATTTTGACTTTATCATTGCGTTTCCTCCTGTAAAAATTGAAAAACACACCGTATCTCTACGATGTGCCTTTGTGGATTTTCTCTTACGACAAGATTTACCTGCCGAAAAACAAATGCGGATTTTTCGTTAATTTTTCATTTTACCATACACCTCCAGTCCGTTCATACTGTGCGATTGCCCCTTAGAGATAGACATATACTTTGAGATAGTTATATTCAAGTGAGATAATATATATCATTTTCGGTAGGTAGAAGTATAACTAAGGGGTTAGAGTGTGAGAAAGGGGAACTGTAACTCAGGCTATCTGCTGTCACGTTCTGCACGATTACGCAAAAACTTGTTGTAATGCTCCAATGCTTTGCAGACAAAATCCTCCGTCTGACTGACGGGAATGTTTTTCGGGATAAGCTGTCTTACTCTGTCGCCCCTCAACACGATTTTTTCCTTTTGGTTCGGCTTTTCCTCAGACATAACAGCGTGGATTGCTTCGGTTGTAAGGTTGCCCTCGTTGAATAACTTTCGCATACGGATTGTCTGGTCGTGTGACGGGGTAGCGTCATTCAGGTCGATTTCGTCAACCACATCACGCTGGCAATCTTCATCGAGATAAGAAAGTTCTACGGCAGGACGCATTTTAATACGCCCCTCGTCAACAAATTCAAGCAGTTCGGGAACAAGGTTTGTCAGACGCACATATCGGTGTATCTGATTTCTGCTGTCCCCTGTTTCCTGTGCAATTTGTTCATCGGTTCGTAAATTCGTCCCCACTGGGGACACATTTTCTTTTCTTGGTCTGCCTGCTTGTCTTTTCATTGCTTCCAAACGCATTTTATACGCAAAGGCTTTTTCACTCGGCAATATCTCTGACCTCTGGAAATTACTCTCAACCATTAAAATGGTCGCTTCATCTCTGTTCAGGTCTACAATCTCACTTCTCAGGGTTTCAAACCCTGCCAGTTCACACGCTCGCTTTCGTCTGTGTCCTGAAACAAGTTCGTATCTGCCGTCCTCTTTCTGCCTTACCGTTGCCGGAGTAATAACCCCTCGTTCCTTGATACTCTCAATGAGCTGTGCCATATCCTCGTCATCACGCACCTTAAAAGGGTGGTCGGGGAAATCGTCAATCTCAGTCAAGGGAATATCTCGGATTTTGGAAAGCTTTTCTTCATCTCTCTGTTCCTGCGTTGAAAATAAGTCATCGAGCTTCGTGAGAGTGAAGTCGCTCTTTCTTCCTGCCATCGGCAGACACCTCCTTTGCGAACTCAGCATAAGCCTTTGCAACAGGACTGCTCGGCTCATACTTGTAGATGCTTACGCCCTTGGAAGCAACCTCTGCGGCTTTCACTGCCATAGGAATGGAGGAACGGTATATCTTAATAACGCTCCCAAAGTTCTTTCGCAGTGCGTCGGCAGTGCTTTTTGCGAGGTTGGTGCGGTTATCTACGATGTTCAATAGGATACCGTCGATTCGCAGGCTCGGATTGATGTACTGCCTGACCTTTCCAATGGTCTGCATCAGTTGGGTCATTCCCTTTGCCGGAAGGTATTGCGCCTGCACGGGAATGATTACGCTATCTGCCGCCGCCAAAGCATTCAGAGTTACCATACCGAGCGAAGGCATACAGTCAATCAGTACATAGTCATAATTGTCTTTGACCTTGCTCAGATAGCTTCTCAGAATGGTTTCACGGCTCATTGCGGTCACAAGCATCATTTCCATAGCAGACAGCTCGATGTTGGCAGGGAGCAGATCGACATTTTCCTCGTGATGCAGAATGCCGCTTCGTGGGTCTGTATGATCTTCACGGATAACCCCGGATAGCTTATCGGTAATGGTCGTCGTAAGACTGTCATTATCTCGCCACCCAAGGCAAGTTGTGAGGTCGCCCTGCGGGTCGGCATCTACAAGGAGTACCTTCTTGCCGAGTCGTGCAAGCCCGACACCCAAATTGACCGTTGTGGTCGTTTTGCCTGTGCCACCTTTCTGATTGCAGATAGCAATGGTTTTACAGTTTGGCATTTCGCTTTTCCTCCTTCTTATTAGATTTGGATCGCTTGATCCACCAAAACACAGGAAGCGGAGTCCTGTGCTTTGGTGGTCGCATTTAACTCGATCTCATCCCCCAAATGCGTAAAAGGAAATCAACAGGCGTTCGGCTGCTGACCGAACTCATAGGAATCTCACCTCTGCCGGGTACTCCGCCAGCCCCATAGGGAAGTATCATTGTCCCTGATTCGTTTCATCGCCTTATCCGTTGCAAGCGGATATTTCAGAATGGTTCGGAATCGCTACCAACCTTGCTTTCCGTGATAACCCCTGTGGGCAGGAAGTTCGTGGCGCACCTTCATTCAGCTGGGGCTTTCGCCCCCGATCAGGAATGTACCTGTTGAATGTCTATTCGATTTTCAAGGTTCGTGAGGTTTTTGCCCTCACTAACCAACTGGGAAATTTTTTTCGATTTGTACGAAGTTTTTTTGAGATTTTTCAAAAAAATTTTTCGACCACCTTTCAGGAACAAAAAAAGCCCCTATCACATCACAAAAATGTAATAGGGGCAGAAATAGAAAAAGCCCGCTGATTGAAATCAGCGGGCTTAAATCATATGAAATTATCGTATGCTATCGGAACTTGTCTGCAATCGCAAAATTCCAAACGCATTTTTGGCGTAAGCTCGGAGTAAATTGGCGTAAGTTGTGGCGTAAGCACCGACAATTTAGGGTCAATCAATAGAGCTTTGCGCCTGCCGGAATGTGAGGATCGACCATCAGCAAATGCAACTTTTCTTCACCGTTTTCGTGGTGCACGGCGGAGATGAGCATACCGCAGGAATCGATACCCATCATCGCTCTCGGCGGCAGGTTGGTGATGGCGATGCAGGTCTTTCCAACCAGTTCTTCCGGCTCATAATATTCGTGAATACCACTCAAAATGACCCTATCTACGCCGGTTCCGTCGTCCAAAACGAACTTTAAGAGCTTTTTGGACTTCTTCACGGCTTCGCATTCCTTGACCTTCACGGCACGGAAATCGCTCTTGGAGAAGGTGTCAAAATCCACCTGATCCTGGAACAGTGGCTCAATCTGAACATTGGAAAAATCAATTTTTTCCTCCACAACGGGAGCCGCCTGCGCAGCCTCCGCAGGAGCCGAAACTTCCTTGGAAACCTTCTTGTCAGAGTCCAACGGCTTCATTGTCGGGAACAGCAGCACGTCACGAATCGACGCGCTGTCGGTCAGCAGCATGACCAGACGATCCACGCCGAAGCCGAGGCCGCCCGTGGGGGGCAGGCCGTACTCAAGGGCGTTGACGTAGTCGTAGTCGACCTGGGCCTTGCAGCCGGGCTCAATGGCCTTGCGCTCAGCGACCTGGCGCTCGAAGCGGGCCTTCTGGTCGATGGGGTCGTTCAGCTCGCTGAAAGCATTGCCGTACTCGGTGCAGTCGATGAAGTACTCAAAACGCTCGGTGAAAGCGGGATCATCCGGCTTGCGCTTGGCCAGCGGGCTGATCTCGACGGGGTAATCATAGATGAAGGTGGGCTGGATGAGCTTGTCCTCGACGAAGGCGTCGAAGAACTCGGCCAGGATGGCGCCCTTGGTGGGAACCTCGGGCAGCTCCACATGGTGCTCCTTGGCAGCGGCGATGGCGTCCTCATCGGTCTTCCAGTCGTTGAAGTCAACGCCGGAATACTTCTTGACGGCCTCGATCATGGTCAGACGCTCCCAGTGGCCCATGTCGATCTGCTTACCCTGATAGGGGATGACCAGGCTGCCGCAGATCTTCTGAGCGAGGCGCTTATACAGCTCCTCCACCAGGTCCATCATACCGTGGAAATCAGTGAATGCCTGATACAGCTCGATGGTGGTGAACTCGGGGTTGTGCTTGGGGTCCATGCCCTCGTTGCGGAAGATGCGGCCCACCTCATAGACGCGGTCCATGCCGCCCACGATGAGGCGCTTCAGGTACAGCTCCGTCTCGATGCGGAGCACCATGTCCATGTTCAGGGTGTTGTGATGGGTGTAGAAGGGACGTGCGGACGCACCGATCTCGAAGGGGGTCAGGATGGGGGTATCGACCTCGAGGAAGCCCTTCTCGTCCAGATAAGCACGAATCTCCTTCAGGATCTTGCTGCGCTTGACAAAGGTCTCCTTGACCTCGGGGTTTGCGATGAGGTCAACATAGCGCTGACGATAACGCATCTCGGTATCGGTCAGGCCGTGGAACTTCTCGGGCAGGGGGCGCAGGCTCTTGGCCAGCAGAGTGATCTCCTCGGCACGGGCGCTCAGCTCACCGGTCTTGGTGCGGAACACCTCACCCTTGACGCCGATGATGTCGCCCACGTCCAGCTTCTTGAAAGCAGCGTAAGCGTCGTCGCCCAGCTCGTCACGGCGGACGTAGAGCTGGATGTCGCCCTTATCGTCGCGCAGATGGGCAAAGCTTGCCTTGCCCATGACGCGCTTGGACATCAGACGGCCAGCCAGTGCGACCTTCTTACCGCTGTCGGTCTCGTTGGGCAGGTCCTTGAACTCTTCCTTCAGGTCAGCAGAGTAAGCATCCTGAGGGAACTTGGTCAGGGTAAAGGGGTCGCGGCCTGCAGCCTGCAGGTCTGCCAGCTTCTGGCGGCGCACCTGCACCTGCTCGCTCTCAGACAGGCCCTGTGCGGGGTTCTTCTTCTGTTCTTCCATAATTTCCTCCCGCTTGGCTCAGTTTGCAGAGTGGGTGATGCCCAGCACCTTGTAGTTGACGGTATGGCCGGTGGGCAGCAGGACTTCGGCGGTGTCGCCGACAGCCTTCTCCAGCAGGGCGTGGCCCACGGGGCTCTCGTCGCTGATCTTGCCGTTCAGGGGGTCAGCCTCGGTGCGGCCCACGATGTCGTACTCCTCGACCTCGTCCTCACCCTCCATCTGGATGGTGACGTGAGTACCGACAGAGACGTTCTCAACGCTCAGCTCGCTCTCGTCGATGACGACAGCATTCTTGACCATCTGCTCCAGCTCGGTGATGCGGTTCTCGACCAGACCCTGGGTGTTCTTGGCCTCATCGTACTCGCTGTTCTCGGACAGGTCGCCGTGGCTGCGGGCTTCCTTGATCTCTTCTGCCAGCTCCTTGCGGCGGACAGTCTTCAGGTATTCCAGTTCCTCCTGCATTGCCTTCAGGCCAGCAGCGGACATCTTGATCTCTTGTGCCATTTGGAAATCTCCTTATCTATTTTTTGGGGTACGGCAGAGTGTCATAAAACATAAAACCGCACACGAATGCCATTTTGACCTATTCATTATAATAGCAAGCCGCGGCCTTGTCAATAAAAACTGCCGCCCTGCGGGCCAAAAAGGCCGCAAAAAAGCCCCGCCGACAGAGGGAAGTGCCGACAGGGCTTGGAAAATGTCTTATTTAGTCGTCTGCGGATTCATCCAGATTGCCCAGCTTCCTGGCCTGCTCGACCACGGCGGGAACCAGCATCTCAGGCAGGATCTCGTAGCGGGCGAACTCGGTAGTGAACCAGCCGCGGCCCTGGGTGGTCTGACGGATGAAGGTGGTGAAGTTGGCCAGCTCAGCCAGAGGCACTTCGGCGATGATGGTCTGCAAGCCGTCCTCGTCGGGCTCCATGCCCAGCACACGACCGCGGCGCTTGGTGACGTCGCCCATGATGTCGCCGGTATTGTCGTTGGGAACATGAGCTTTCAGGGTGTGGATAGGCTCGAGGATGACAGGGCCGGCCTCGGGCATTGCGGCCTTATAAGCCAGCTTTGCAGCCATGATAAAGGCCATTTCGGAGCTGTCCACGGGGTGGTAGCTGCCGTCCAGCAGGGTGGCTTTCAGGCCGACCACAGGATAACCGGCCAGCACGCCCTTCTCAGCGGCAAGGCGGACGCCCTTTTCAACAGCCGGGAAGAAGTTCTTCGGCACGCTGCCGCCGAACACCTTCTCTTCGAAGACGACCTGCTCGCTGTCGCAAGGCTCGAAGTTGATGACGACATCGCCGAACTGGCCGTGGCCGCCGGTCTGCTTCTTATGACGGCCCTGCTTCTGGCAGGCCTTGCGGATGGACTCGCGGTAAGCGATACGCGGAGCCTCGAGACCAATTTCCACGCCGAACTTATTCTTCAGCTTGGCTTTGACCACGTCGAGGTGCTGCTCGCCCAGACCGCCGATGATCTGCTGATGGGTCTCGGCGTTGTTGACGTAGCTCAGGGTGGGGTCTTCTTCCATCAGACGGGCCAAAGCGCTGCTGATCTTGCCCTCGTCGCCCTTCTTGGCGACGGTGACAGCCATGAACAGGCTGGGCTTCGGGAAGACGGGTGCGGGCAGCTTGACCACGCGGGAAGCGTCGCAGAGGGTGTCGCCGGTCTTTGCGCTGACCAGTTTTGCCACAGCGCCGATGTCACCGGCACCGATGCTCTCGGCCTCAGTCTGCTTCTTGCCCATAACAGTGAGGGGCTTGCCCATCTTCTCGGTCTCACCGGTGCGGGCGTTGACGAGAGAAGCGCCTGCGGTGATCTTGCCGCTGACGACGCGCAGATAGCTCAGCTTGCCCACGAAGGGGTCGGCCACAGTCTTGAAGACGTAGGCAGCGGTAGGCTCGCTCTCTGCACAGGTCAGCTCGACGGGTTCGCCGTTGGCATCCTCAGCCAGAACGCTGTTGTGCTCCGGGCTGGGCAGCAGCTTATGCATATTGTACAGCAGCATATCCAGAGCCTGCTGGTTGACAGCGCTGCCGCAGAACACAGGGGTGATGAGGCCATCCTTGACGCCCTTGCGCATACCATCGACGATCTCTTCGGTGGTGAATGCCTCGCCGCCGAAGAACTTCTCCATCAGCTCGTCGTCGGTCTCGGCGATGGCCTCGCTCATAGCCTCGATCAGGCCCTGGAAACGGTGGCCGATGTCGGGCAGATCGACCTGCACCTGCTTGCCGCCCTCATACTTGAAGGCCTTCTGGCTGAACAGATTGATGTACACGGGGGTGCCGTCGTCGAGCTTCGCCGGGACGACGCAGGGGCAGACAGTGGAGCCGAACTTTATCTTCATGTCCTCGAGGATCTTGAAGTAGTTCGCGTTCTCCAAATCGCACTTCGAGACGAAGACCATCGTTGCCTTGCCGTTCTTGCGGGCCAGCTGGAACGCTTTTTCCGCACCGACGGTCACGCCGCTGCGGCCCGACACGCACACCAGCACACTCTCGGCTGCCCGGATGCCCTCGTACTCGCCTGCCTCAAAGTCGAACAGGCCCGGAGCGTCGATGAGGTTGTACTTGATGCCCTCATACTCCACCGGCACGACCGATGCCGACAGACTGGCCTTCCGCTTTGCTTCCTCGGGGTCAAAGTCCGAAATCGTGGTGCCGTCCTCGACCCGGCCCATACGCTCTGCAGCGCCCGAAAAATAGACCAATGCCTCGGTCAGCGTCGTTTTGCCGCTGCCGGCATGGCCTGCGATCAAGATATTACGGATGTTGTTGCTTGCGTATTTCATATCGGTTTTTCCCTCATTTCCGCCGCACAGAGCATTCTCTCTGTTTTTGTGGCATATTTTACAAAGATAATACCACACTTCAAACGATTTTTGAATATTTCATTTGAAATTTTCGGCTTTTACCCTGCCAAACTTCCCAGCTTTGTTTTGTGCATTTTGCCTTGAGGGCAAATATTTTATTGTAAAAGCTGCCGTAGCACGCTATAATAGGGCCACCGAACCCAATTTTTATGCAGAACAAGGAGCACCACACGATGAAACGCACGGATTACATCAACTGGGACGAATACTTCATGGGCATTGCCCTGCTCACGGCCATGCGCTCCAAGGACCCCAGCAGTCAGGTGGGCGCCTGCATCGTCAGCCCGGAAAACAAGATCCTCTCTCTGGGCTACAACGGTATGCCCATCGGCTGCGACGACGACGCCATGCCGTGGGAGCGGGAGGGTGAGCCGCTGAACACGAAATATATGTACGTCTGCCACGCCGAGCTGAACGCCATCCTCAACAGCGCCCACAACAACCTCAAGGGCGCGCGGGTGTACGTCACCCTCTTCCCCTGCAACGAGTGTACCAAGGCCATCATCCAGTCCGGCATCGCCGAGGTCGTCTACTACAGCGACAAGTACCACGACACCGATTCCAGCGTAGCTGCGCGGTTCATGTTCAAAAAGGCCGGCGTCCGGCTCACCCCCTATCAGCCCAGCGGGCGGAAGATGGAGCTGGAGTTGTAAGATGTTAAATTTTTTCATAGCACCTTGATTTTTGCATTGGATCGCAATTTTGACAGGTGCGTCAAGTGCTTCCTCTTGACCCCACCTTTGCTCTGTATTATAATAGGGTCTGTGAAAGTATAAATATTCAAATTTTGGCGCATAGAGAGGAATATATACAATGAATCTTACGAACCGCAGCTTTTTGAAGCTTCTCGATTACACTCCCGAAGAGATCGAAGGTCTGCTTGACCTCGCCGCCGACCTGAAGGCAAAGAAAAAGGCCGGCATCCGCCACGATGCTCTGCGCGGCAAGAACATTGCCCTTATCTTCGAGAAGACCTCCACCCGCACCCGTTGCAGCTTCGAGGTCGCCGCCCACGACCTGGGCATGGAAGTCACCTACCTCGACCCGTCGGGCAGCCAGATCGGCAAAAAGGAGTCCATCGCCGACACCGCCCGGGTGCTGGGCCGCTATTATGACTGCGTTGTCTGGCGCACCTACCGCCAGAGCGATTTGGAAGAGTTCGCTGAGTTTGCAGGTGTCCCCGTCATCAATGGCCTGACGGACTATGCTCACCCCTGTCAGGTGCTGGCTGACCTCATGACCATCCGGGAGCGCCGGGGTGCGCTGGCGGGCCAGAAGCTCTGCTTCGTCGGCGACGGAAGCAATATGGCCAACAGCCTCATCGTGGGCGGCCTGCTCTCCGGCATGAAGGTAGACTGCGTCTGCCCCCACGGTTACCGCCCGGCGGCAGATGTGCTGATGTTCGCCCATAAGTACGGCAGTGCGTTCCGCCTGCTGGAAGACCCCGCCGAAGGCGTCAAGGACGCCGATGTGGTGGTGACGGCTGTCTGGAATACCGCTGCCCCCGGCACCTCCGAGAGCGAGAGTCGCCTGCGGGACTTTGCAGGCTTCCAGCTCACCAGCGGCCTCCTGAAAGCCGCAAAGCCGGACTGCATGGTGCTCCACTGCCTGCCCGCTCACCGCGGCGAGGAGATCTCTACTGCCGTCTTCGAGGCCCACGCCGACGAGATCTTCACCGAGGCAGAAAATCGACTGCACGTCCAGAAGGCTGTGCTGGCGGTATTGCTGGCGGGAAAGTAAAATATGCAATGAAAAACGCCGCAGAACGCATCGTCCTGCGGCGTTTTTGGCGGAGAACCACACCTTAAATCCGAACTCAACGCCGACTCGATCTCTTCAAGCGAGATCGTCTGCGTCCCATGTTGATAGTTATAGGTCAAGACCAGTTTATCATCGAACACATACACTGCGTTCACAAACGTGTCAATCAAGCGTTTCTGAAACTCACGGTTTGCTGGATCGCCATGACGGAACTGCTCAAACCATGCTGTCATCTGTTCGCGGGTAAGCTTTGGCTTTTGCAGTTCAGCAGTCTGGATATTCACAAGGATTTCTTCTTTTCGTGCTTCCAGCTCATCAAGCCGCTGTTTGGTGGACGGCGTGAAAATGCCCTGCTCGATTGCTTTCAGAATGTTTCCAATGGAGGACTCGGTTTCCGCAAGCTGTGAGCGAAGCGCAGGGGTTGTTGTGTCTTCCTGCTCCTGTATAACAAGAATTGCGTCAATGAGCCTGTTGATCTTTTCTTCATCCATGACGCGCTGCATGGTCAGGCGAACAACAACACGCTCAATCCAGTCTTTGCGAACAGCCTTCTTGTCGCAATCCTTCAGGCGCTTCGCACCGCTGCATTTGTAATAATAGTGCATAGCGCCGGTATGGCTCTTGCCGCTTTCACCAACCATCATGCGCTCACACTTACCGCAGAACAGCTTTGTTGTCAGCAGATAGTCCTCTTTTGCTTTTGCCATTGCGGGAGCATGGCGGTTCTTCTCCATGCGTTCCTGCACACGGTTGAACAGGTCTTCCGGAACGATAGCAGGAACGCCGCCCTCAATTACAACATCCTGATAGCGATACTCGCCAATGTATTTGCGGTTTTTCAGTAGAGAGCTGAAACTATTGATATTGAAGGGCTGTCCCCTTTTCGTTTTAAGTCCGCGGGCATTGAAATCCTCAACAATGGAACGAACCGATTTGCCGTCAGCATACTTCTCAAATACCTCAACCACTAATGGCGCAGTCGTAGGATCGATCACAAGCTTCTGTGCTTTCTTGTCCAACAGATAGCCGAGCGGAACGCCACCGCCGTTGTTTTTCCCTTTTAGCGCGTTCTCTTTCTGTCCACGATGGATCTTTTCTGATAACTCGGCAGAATAGAACTCGGCATAGCCTTCCAGCATCGCTTCCAGAATGATTCCTTCCGGACCTTCGGAGATATGCTCTTTCGCAGAAACAACCTTTACACCATTCTTTTTCAGAATGTGCTTGTAGTGTGCGCTGTCGTAACGGTCACGGGAAAAGCGGTCGAGCTTCCACACAAGTACGATCTCAAACAGCTCTTTTGCGCTGTCCTTGATCATGCGCTGGAACTCCGGTCGATCTGCCGTTTTTGCAGATAATGCCCGGTCAATATACGTTCCAACAATGGTCATGTTGTTGCGTTCAGCATATTCCCTGCACTCGCGGAGCTGACCTTCAATGGATTCCTCGCGCTGGCTGTCTGAGGAATAGCGGGCGTAGATAACAGCGTTCATTCTTCATCACCCTCGTTTCCTTCGCCGCTTTCCAAAGCAAGTTCTGTCAATTCACGCAGCTTACTTTGCAGGATTGCTTTATCAGGCAGATGCAATGTGTAATCTGCGACCATTGTCGGAGACATGGACCTGCTGAGCGCATATTCGACTACAGTATCATCCTTACCGGTGCAGAGGACTAAGCCAACGCTCGGATTTTCATTTGGCTTCTTTACATCGCGGTCAAGTGCTTCCAAATAAAAATTGAGCTGTCCCAGATGTTCAGGTCGGAAGGTATCAATTTTCAATTCGATTGCAACAAGGCAGGACAATGCACGGTTATAGAACAGCAGATCAATGAAGAAATCCGTGTTGCCAACTTGAACGCGGTATTCTTCGCCAACAAAAGTGAAATCATGTCCAAACTCTAAAATGAAATCTTTCAGATGCGAGACAATCTGACGCCGCAAATCCTTTTCCTTGTACGGTTCTTCAAGGTCAAGAAATTCAAACACATAGGAATCGCGCAAAGCCGCAAGTCCGCCGTTCCCAACAAGCAGGTCCTTATGCTTTTCGTGAGAGATCATCGTCCGCTCATACAGCATACTGCCGATCTGACGATCCAATTCACGTTTTGTGTAACGGTTTGCAATGCACAGGCGAAGGTAAAACTCACGCGCTTCATCGGTTTTACAGCCAGTCATAATCAGCAGATTGCTTGTCCATGGAATTTCTCTCACCAGCGGTGAGAGTTTTTCGTTGTCACAATAAGTCTCATAAAACTGCTTCATGCGCCAGATGTTCTGCGCAGAAAATCCCTTTGTTCCCGGATAATGCGCTTGCAGAAACTCAGAGAAATCGGCAACCACGCTTTTTCCCCAGCCGCCATCCTTCACTCTACCGCTGACATAAGCGCCGATTTCCCAGTACATCTGGATAAGCTCTGCATTGACTGCTTTCATGGCACGGCTGCGAGCGTTGTCGATAATATGGATGACTTCATCAAACCGTCCCGGATTACGGGTTAATTCATTGCTCATGCCTTCGCCTCCCCAAGCATTTTCAGCATTGCTTCTTTCAGCTTTTCGTTCATCGGTGATTCCGGATCGAAGCACATCTCAACGAACTTTCTCAGTTCAGGATTGTTCGCGTCAACCGGAGGTTTCGCTTCATACAGCTTGCCATGCGGATCATCGCAGCGGGCAAAAATATAGTCCATTGAAACGTCAAAATAGTCCGCATACTTGCGCAGAAGCTCAACTGTCGGCGTTGCCTGACCGTTTTCATAGCGGTTGATGCTGGACTGCGTAGAACCGATTACGTCGGCAAATTTTGATTGGGATAAACCAATGCCTTCCCGCAATGCGCGAAGGCGCATACCCAGTTGTTTCATGCTGTTCAACCTCCAATTCGGGTTAAGTATAGTATAATCAAAATCCGAGCAGATGTCAACCCGGATTTTGAAGAAATTGCGCGTTTTGTTGTGTAATATAAGTTTATCTTCTTGCATATAATAGCTCTGAACTTCATTGAAATCTAAAACCATTTTAAGTCATTGGGAGAGCGTAACAAAGCATGAAATTATATTCTGTTACAATCCGCGGAATAAAATATTATTTTGAGGCACAGATATCTGACGAACAATATAAACTCGTCAATAAAATGTGCGAAACAATTCAAGAAGAGAGCCAAAAGTACTGTGCAGAAGACATTTTTTCTCTATTTACCAATAGGATATTGACAGAAACAAATATCCCCGTGACTCCAGTTCGAATCAGCCATGTGTTCAGGATAGACTAATTCCCCCTATCGTGATCAATTTGTGATTGATCCGGTAGGGGGAATCATCCTATATAGTAGCAATTATTTCATCTGATATTTGAAAGACTTCACGCAGAATTTGAGTTGAGAATTTTCGATATTGGCTAGATGTATATTTGAAGCCATCCTTTGAAAAATCAATCGTCCATCCATTAAAAATGCGATCATAAAAATCAAAATCATTTACCCCATTGACGCTTAACTGCCGCGTCAATGCAATGATAAATCCATTGATAGAAATAACAGATAGAAGCTTTGAATCTGTATCATCCCATTGTTTGCGCAGATTTTTCTTGATAGCTCCAAAATAGTTTCGGAGAGTCGATACACAAAATTTTACATACTCTTCAATGGCGTTTCCATCCATAGCTAAAAGAGCATTCTTATCACCATCCCAGTAATTAAACAAACTTTGTTTGCCTTCGGCGGGAGTTACAGTAACTAAATATCTGAGAGCAAACTTCACAATAGATGCCGTTTTGATTTTCCCATTGTCGAGCGTAGAGAGTTGCAAGAGGTTCTGAAACACACCTTGCTTGTTAAGCTGTTCAACCACAAACTGTGCTATGCTCTCATCTGCAATAGGATTATTGATGCGTTTAATTTGCAGTAATACATTTTGGGGAACAAGCTTTGCATTCGAATTAATGTCCAAGAAAATCTCGCTTTGAATTCTTGCCCGTTCTTCCGGTGGCATATCCTTTGGAAATATTAACCCAGTGACAAGTAAATGCAGTTGTTTTCTGAGCTCTGCAATTGTTCTTTCTTGTTTAGATGGGATGCCGCTTTCGTAATGCGCAAATATTCTATGTTGCCCGTCAATTACACAAATGCTGTTCATTTCTTTCGGTAAAACAAGCTGACAGTTCCCTTCCAACGCACCAATTTCATCTATCGTTTTATATTGATGTGCTTCATCACAAAATGCTACAGTATCTGGTAATGCAACAATAATATTATTGTAAAATGCCGCACCCTTTGACGCTAAAAAATTCCGGATATTCTTTATCTTTCCTTTTTCTATTAACCGTTGATACAGCCAAATAGATTCTGACCAATTGTCTTTTCGAAGAACATAGCAAGTGTTTAACAAATCTTCGGCAGACATCATGAATGAGACAATTCGAACGCCATTTTTAAGTCCGGTAAAAGATTTGGGGTAAATAATTGGCGCGGTGATTTTTGTGTCTGCATTTGAACTTGAAATGTTACCGATATCCGAATTTTTAATATTTAAGAATCGGAATATCTCATTCCTTGCCGAAAGCTTGATACATTGCGAAATCCATTGAAAGTAATTTAAAGTCTTTGGTTGGATGAAAATTAAATTTGAAAACAGCTTATCTTCGTCCTCCGAAAGAGAAACCTCTTCTTTCGAAACGTATAATCCATATACTTTAATACGTCCTACATCATACCGATTTAATAGTTCAGCTTTATCCGGAAAAAGCTCGATCAATTTATCTTGAAATGAAGATAAATTTTTCTTAATTTCGCCAAATGCCTCGTTTTTGGTTCTAATATGTTCTTTGATATTAGCCGATTTAATGGTGTCCTCACATAAAAGCCAGATATTTTCAAAGATAAACAGGGCATCAATTTCTACTTTCCGTAGCCCAATAACCATTTCGTGATCATTGGTAGGGACATATGTGAAGCCCATCCCAGTGAAAATATTTCTAATTTTTCGCTTGAACACAGTTTTAGTCCGCTTATCAATTTGCTCCTGAGTCAGAGGCTTTCTTTTTGTGGATTTTTTATTCATCATTTGCCTCCCTTATTCTTCGAAATTCATCGGGTAATTTTGCTACTGCTGCATTCGGGTTTGGTTCTGTGACAGGTCTATCTTCGCGTATTTTGGCTTTGCCATCAGATGCATCTTTAATACGTTCGACGGAGATATCAAAATAGCTTTTTTGAATTTCGGATCCAACAAAGCGTCTCCCCTCTATCAAAGCTGCAACTCCGGTCGTACCAGAACCCATGAATGGATCCAATACTAGACCATTTTTATTCGTCAATGCTCTAATTAACCGTCGGGGAATAGCTACAGGAAATTGACATGGATGAGCTGTCTTTTCAATGTGTTTTGCTTTTACATTTGGTATATCCCACACATCAGAAGGATTTTTGCCCATTGGATTGCCACTGAGTTGCCCCTTATTCGGTCCCTTATAAAATCGTTTTCCAGGATACTTTTGAGGAACTCGCACCTCATCCAAATTGAAAACAGTCTGTAGACCTTTTGTAAACCACAAAATCATTTCGTGTCTACCACTAAATCGCGTCGTACTATTTAACCCGTGTCCAAATGTCCAAACAATGCGATTTCTCAATATCAAAGGATTATCTAGCCCTTCACTCATGGATGTAAATATGTCATAAACAATGTAGTCAAGTGGTACAACGCATTTATCAGACACATGATATCCGATTTGCCAACAGATACTTCCACCGGGTTTTACAACTCTATACAGGTCACTAAAAATATCTTGATGCTGTTTCCTAAAGGTTTCGATATCGTCATGAGGATCCTCATAGGCTTTCCCAATACAATACGGAGGCGATGTTACAACTAAGTCCACACTTTCGCTAGGTAATCGTTTCAACAGCTTTCTACAATCGCCATTGTATAGCGTGACATTGTTTGATTCTTTAAAATTTTTATATATGCGCATGATAAGCTCCTTATAAAGCAGCAACGATTTCTACAAATCTACGCATGCTGACAGCACCCTTAAGAATATCATTTTCCTCCTGAAACACCATATAGTACCGGAACTGACTTCCCGCATGACTGCTCCATGCTTGACCGAGCGCGATTTTCTCCCGGCTATCGTCGTTTTTCAGGTGTTCGCCCTTGGTTTCCGCGCAGATGAGCTTGCCGCTTTGGGTCATAATCAGAATATCGGGGTAGTGCTTGA
>OGUK01001422.1_pt1 | contig 15501 bp, 12 predicted proteins | sample 1553151 | NCBI WGS metagenome assembly OGUK01 (sample SAMEA2580208, study PRJEB22360) | human gut metagenome | biome: human gut; feature: human-associated habitat; material: faeces | place: Denmark | collected 2008/2010
GAATATACTTTTCGATCATCTGCACGACATTCAATATCCGGACGCTGCCCGTATAGGGCATCCGGATCGTATCGGCGATTTCGTTGCGCAACGCCTCGTCTTCGGCCAGTTCGTACTGTACCGTACTGAGCCGATTATAACATGAAGCGCACGGCACGACCACCTCATCGAGTCCCTGTTGTTCGGCCAGCGCAAGGATGCGGGCCGGCAGCAACAGCGCGAGCGTCCGGTTCATCGAGTGGGCCGCAGTGGCCCCGCAGCAATTCCAGTCCTGCACCTCTTCCAGTTCGAGCGAAAACGCTTTGGCAAGGGCCGCGACCGATTCGTTGTATTCGCGGGAAGTGCCTTTGAGCGAACATCCCGGATAGAAACCTATTTTCATCTGCATTCCCGGTTTAAAGTTTTTTACCGGCTTTACCGGCCTCGTCGAAAATATGCCGGATCGCCTTTTTGTTTTTCACCTTTCGCCAGCATGTCCGGCACCAGGGGCAGGGCTTGTGCGAGCCGCATCGTCCGGGCCTTGAATCCCGCGATCAGTCCCACCTCGTACAGCCGTCCGGTGTATTTCACCGAGTCGAGGAACGCCCGGTGGAAGGCCACGACCGGTTTCGCCTTTTCGCCGACGCATCCCGCCCGCAACGACTCTTCGCGCAGGTAGTCCATCATACGCGGAATGTCGATCTGCTGCGGACAACGCGCAATGCAATTCTCGCAGTTCAGGCAGAGCCATATCGTGTTCGAGCCGAGCACCTTCCGGTCGTTCTCTTCGCTGCGCGTCTGCAACATCCGCAACACGAGGCTCGGCGGATAGTCCATCTCCGGGGCCGTCGCGCATCCGGCCGAGCATTTGCCGCACTGATAGCAACGGGCGACATTTACGCCGGTATTTCCCCGCACTTCGTCGGCCATGTAATTTTCGTTTTCCATTTAGGTATTATTTAGTAGCTTAGATGAATAGGCATAGCTATACCGCACCGAACCGGCACGGTCATTCCGATGAAAACGGGCATTAAACCCGCATACAGCCCAATGTATGGATATAATCCGGAAAGGCGTTCCGGATAAAAGACAGGTATTCCGCGGCGACACGTTTCCGCCGTTCCGCAGGAACGGACAATTGCGGAGTAGGGCAGGCAAGCGTCCGTACCGGATATTTCGAAATCTCCGCCCCGGAATATTCCGCGCCCGCAAAAAGACACTTATCCGTCGAAACCGCCTGCGCATCCGTCGCGGGCGGACAGACCGAAACATCGCACGAATCGAAGCACGCCGTCTCCGCATACGCAAAAACGGCGGAGAATTCCGAAGAACCTCCCCCTTTTTCGGTAACGTTTCCGACTACGAACGAAAAAAACAAATATGTCAGGACGAATAAAGCCTTTTGATACATGGTTCACGACAACGCTTACACCCGAGAACACTTTCTACCGTAAACGTGTTGACAAATATAATCATTCGAAACGACATTTCCGCCCCGATTTGAAAAAATTGCATAACGCCGTAGAAAAGCGATGTAACCGTAGCACGCGTTTACGGCAATCCGCTGTCGGCCGTCCAGGGTACCAAAAGGTCAACAAGGCCAAATAATCAAGCCGACGCACCCAAAATAAATTTCAACGATCTTAAATCCCTCCCGGATAATTTTTAGCTTCGACAACAAACTTCCGCCTTTTTCGACCGGAGAATCGCGACATATCGACCGATCTTACTTATATTTGCCGAAAGAGCCGGATCGTCCATGAAAAGAATCGTTTTGTCCTTCGCATTATTAGTTATCGCACAGAGCGGTAAACCGTCGGTTATCGAATACCGATTGCAGGAGCCGTCGTTCGCCGCGACGGAAAACGCCCCGTTTCAGGAACGGGGTCGAGGTAACGGAACCTATACGAAAGACAGTTGGACGGTTTTTTATCGCGGGTATGAAGTAGAGGGAGCTTCCCCGTCATCGTTCGAAGACCTCGGGAGCGGATACGGAAAAGATGCGTGGAAAGTATTTTATCAGGGCCTTGGAATCGAAGGCGCTTCCCCCTCTTCATTCCGAAGTTTCGGCGACGGCTATGCCAAAGACGACTGGCAAGTATTTTACCGGGGCAGAAAAATAGAAAATGCCTCCTCGTCTTCATTCGAAAACCTCGGCGGCGGTTATGGGAAAGACAGTTGGACGGTTTTTTACAGAGGAAAACCCATACCCAACGCCTCCGCATCGTCGTTCGAAAATCTGGGCAGGGGATATGGCAAAGACGCCTGGAAAGTTTTTTACAACGGGAAAGCCGTCAAAGGGGCCTCCCCGTCTTCCTTTCGGACTCCGCACCAAAGATAATAATCGGTACGATCGTAAAGAAATATCAGATCAGCAATGATTCGATCCTTCTGCGGGGAGAGTAGGGTAACGGTTTTGGCATAACCGATTCTCATTATCAACGCAGGATACTCCTTACCGGCAGGCAAGTTTTCTCGCAAAGCGGAATATGATTTCGACACGGCAAAAGACAAAAAATAAAAATGAGGAGTACGATTATGTTTTTTAGAAAGTATCCACCTGAATATACCGTAATAGCCGTTTTCATAGCGATCGGGCTCGTTCTTCAATTGACAGCTTTGTCCAATTCCGGATTTTTCAGCGACGAATTTCTACACATCGAAGCGGGAAGACACCCCGCCTGGGGCTATTCGGATTTTCCCCCGATGATCGCCGCGTTTGCCTGGATACAAAATCTGTTTAACACCGATTCCGTATTTATCAATCATCTATTCAACCTTGCGGCTTCCGCAATGGCGGTTCTGTTCTGCGGTTTGACGACAATCAAACTGGGAGGCAAATGGTTAGCCGTATTGGCCACCTTGTTATGCATCCTGTTATCTCCCGGAATAGCAGGAACCCGGTTTCTTTTTTTGCCCACCGCATTCGATCAGTTATTTTGGATTATTTGCATTTACTGTTCAGCGAGTTATTGCCAAAGTCAAAATGCCAGATACCTAATTTGGTTTTGCATATTCGGAGCATTGGGATTTTTGACAAAATACAGCATTGTTTTTCTGTTCGCAGGGATGCTTACTTCGTCGTTAATCTTTCGGAGAGATATTTTTCTGAAAAAGAGTTTATGGATCGGATTGCTAATATTCCTTGTGTTAATCACACCGAACCTCTGCTGGCAAATAAAAAATCAGTTTCCGGCGATCACTCATTTTTCCCAATTATACGACAGTCAGCTAAACCGACTTTCAATGGGCGGGGAATTAAAGAAGCTTTTTCTTTTTTCAAATCCCTTCACAATGATATTCTGGCTTCCCGGACTGTTCGCGATTCCGTTTATTTCCAAATTCAAACGATACAAATTAATTTCCTTTGCGTTATGCTGTTCGTTTGTTTTCTTGTTTTGCGCAAAAGGAAAATGGTATTATTTTTTCCCTGTCGTAATCGGAGCGATTCCGTTAGGCACGGTCTTTTTCGAGCGATTATTGCAGAAAAGAAAATGGATAATCTACGCATACCTCACCGTACTCGGATTAACAGGCGTTTACCTCTTGCCTCAAGGAATCCCTATTATCAAGCTCCAGAGATTTATCGAACTATACCATAAAAAACCAAACAAAGACGGTAAAATACCCCTTGCTTTTGATAATTATTATTCAACCGAAATATGGACCCGGATATTAAATGTCGTGAACAAAACGTATATAGAATTGCCTTCCGAAGAACAAGAGAAATGTTTTATTTTGGGGCGACATTATTCAATGGCGGGAGCGATGAACTTACTCGGGAAAAAATACGGGTTGCCCCAGGCTTTTTCACTTCACAGTTCATTTGAGTGGATGCCTGAATTTGACAAAGGAGCGGTCATCATTGCAATCGGCGAGTCAAACTGGCTCGAACAACACTGGGGCGAATATTTTAAATATGTTAAAGAAATCGGTATTGTCGAAAACAAGTATGCAAGTAAAGAAAGCGAATATAATTATCGCATCTTTTTATGTAAAGGATTGAAATATAACTCAGTCGAATTTAAGCGGTTTATTGAAAATTAACAGCCGAATTCTACGAAGTATCGAATATGAGGCGAACCTGACGATGTATGAACCGATCGTGTATTACGCAGTGATAATCCGCAAATCATTTTTGAAAAGTACCGAACCGCATTGGATAATTATCCGATACGTTTGGACTTCGATACGCCCAACCGTACCGTATTTTGGGTGTATTCCAATAACATCGTTCTGCACAGGTCGAAAGACCGACTTGAAAAATATATTTGTTTGAAAAACAAATAATTAGTATATTTGTATGTTAAGTTTGATTGATTCGTTAGAGATTAGGAATTTACAAAAAAAAGACAGTCACAAATTTTCATTGCAACTGCCTGATTTTAAAGTGGTGCCACCACGAATCGAACGAGGGACACAAGGATTTTCAGTCCTTTGCTCTACCAACTGAGCTATGGCACCGGTTTATCGTTTGACGGGTGCAAAGATAGAGATAAAATTTAATAAAACAATAGGCAAGTTAAATTTTACTTCTGGACTAAAAGTTTTATCTTTGCGTCATCTACTAAAACTAAAGGCCACAAACGTAATGAAAATAGCTCTCGCCCAGTTAAACTATACAATCGGCGATTTCGATTCAAACCGAAAAAAAATCGTAGAGTGTATCGATTCGGCGAAATCCCAATCCGCGCAACTGATCGTTTTTGCGGAACAGGCCATCAGCGGCGCACCCGCATATGACCTGTTAAACAAAGTTTCGTTTCTGGATCTCTGCGAAGAAACGCTCCGCGACATCGCATCCCACTGCGAAAACATATCGGTGCTGATCGGTCTGCCGGTACAGTGTTCGAACAAGACCATCAGCGTAGCGGCTCTGATCGAGAACAAAAAAATCAAACGTTACATCGGTAAAAAAACGATTCGTTCGCGGGACGAATCGAGCTACCTGTCTCCTTCCAAAGGTTGCGAATACATAAAAATCGCCGGCAAAAAAGTCGCCGTCGTCGTGGGGGAGGACATCCATACGGAACAAGAATACGGCGAATATGCCGACTTGATCATCAACCTGTGCAACAGCCCGTACTCGCGCGGAATTATCGAGAAAAGATACGATTTTTACCGGCAGTTGGCTTTTATGACCGGCAAAAGCATCGTTTTCGTCAACAACGTCGGCGCGCAAACCGACATCGTTTACGACGGTTCGTCGGGGATCATCAACAGCCGAGGAGAAGCCGTTACGCTGTTGAAAAGTTTTTCGGAGGATTTTCGAATCATCGAACTGGACGCCGACCACGAACCGGTGCGGTTGCCCGAGCAGAATAAAACCGTCAACGTATACCATGCGATCAAACTGGGATTGCAGGATTATTTCGCCAAAAACGGATTTAAAACCGCATGTTTGGGGCTTTCGGGAGGTATTGATTCGGCGGTCGTCGTATCGCTGGCCGCCGAGGCGCTCGGCCCCGAGAACGTGCGGGTACTGCTGATGCCCTCCCAGTTTTCATCGGATCATTCGGTCGAGGACGCGCGGGCGCTGGCCGAAAACCTCGGTATCGAATACCATTACGTTGATGTCACGTCCACTTGCAAGAACATGGTCAACACCACCGAAGCCGATATCGTAAGCCCATCCGTCACCACCGAAGATCCACTGGGATTTCTTGGACAGATAGTTTTTCTGAGCAAGGATCTCTTTAGCAGCGTCGCATCCACATGCTTCCAGAGCTGCGATCAGTTTGTCTGTTGCTGCACCGTTGGTTGCTCCAACAGCGAATGTATCCAGCCATTCCTGGCCAGCTTCTTTAACTGCTTCGTCTTTGCCATCTGCTACAACAGCTTCAACTTTTGCTTTAAGGCCATCACGGATAGCTCTCTGTGCAAGAAGCATACCATAACCAAACTCAGCGTTATCTTCGAACAGTGAGTTAGCCCATGCAGGTCCCTGTCCTTTAGCGTTTGTTGTGTATGGTGTAGACGGTGAAGAGTTACCCCAGATAGAGGAACATCCTGTAGCATTTGCAATGTACATTCTGTCACCAAACAGCTGTGTGATCAGTTTAGCGTAAGGTGTTTCACCACAACCTGCACATGCTCCGGAGAACTCAAGCAGAGGCTGTTTGAACTGGCTTCCCTTAACAGTTGTTTCTTTGAATTTAGCGATAACATCTTCTTTGATCGGAAGTTCTCTTCCATAATCGAAGAATTTCTGAAGTCCTGCGTTTGCTTCCATGTTTTCCATAGCAAGGGCTTTTGCACCTTTCTTGCCTGGGCAGACATTTGCACAGGAACCACATCCTGTACAGTCATAAGCTGATACAGTCATGGTGAATTTATAATCTTTCATACCAGTCATCGGAAGAGTAGCCATTCCTTCTGGAGCGTTAGCTGCTTCTTCTTCTGTCAGTGCTACCGGACGGATTGCTGCGTGCGGGCAGACATATGCACAACGGTTACACTGGATACAGTTTTCTGGCTGCCATACCGGTACGTTTACTGCGATACCACGTTTTTCGTATGCAGCAGTTCCGGATGGTGTAGTACCATCAACATATTCTGTAAATGCAGATACAGGGAGTGTGTTACCTTCCTGCGCATTGATCTTGCACTGGATGTTGTTTACGAAGTCCTGAGCTTCCTGAGCACCGTGAGTTGCATGAGCCATGAAGAGACCTTCATCTTCTGCATCTTTCCAGCTTTCTGGAACTTTAACTTCTACAACCTGTTTTGCACCGGCATCGATAGCTGCCCAGTTTTTCTGAACAACGTCATCACCTTTACGTCCGTAAGTAGCTTTTGCAGCTGCTTTCATCAGTTCGATTGCCTGCTCTTCCGGAATGATTCCTGTAAGTTTGAAGAATGCAGACTGAAGGATTGTGTTGATACGAGTTGGTCCCATACCAGTTTCGATACCGATCTTAACACCGTCGATGGTGTAGAATTTGATATCATGGTTAGCGATGAATGCTTTTACCTGTCCCGGGAGATGTTTTTCAAGTCCTTCCATATCCCATGCGCAGTTAAGAAGGAATGTACCACCATCAACAAGTTCCTGAACCATGTTATATTTGTTTACATAGGACGGATTGTGACATGCAACAAAGTTTGCTTTGTGGATCAGGTATGTGGATTTGATCGGTTTCTTACCGAAACGAAGGTGAGACATTGTAACACCGCCGGACTTCTTGGAGTCATAATCAAAATATGCCTGAGCGTACATATCTGTATTGTCACCAATGATCTTGATGGAGTTTTTGTTAGCACCTACAGTACCATCAGCTCCAAGGCCCCAGAACTTACAGTTTGTAGTTCCTTCTGGTGTTGTAACAATCGGAGCACCTGTTTCAAGAGAAAGGTTTGTAACATCATCAACGATACCGATTGTGAATTTTTCTTTTGTTGTGTTCTCATATACTGCAACGATCTGTGCCGGTGTAGTATCTTTGGAACCAAGTCCGTAACGTCCTGTAAAGATCTTAACATCTTTAAACTTGCTGTCTTTTAATGCAGCAACAACGTCAAGGTACAGAGGCTCGCCAAGTGCTCCTGGCTCTTTTGTTCTGTCAAGAACGCTGATCTGTTTTACAGAATCCGGAATAGCATCGATCAGTGCCTGTGCGCAGAATGGTCTGTAAAGACGAACTTTAACAACACCAACTTTTTTGCCTGCTGCTGCAAGGTAATCGATTGTCTCTTCGATTGTATCGTTTACGGAACCCATAGCGATGATGATGTGTTCAGCATCCTCAGCTCCATAGTAGTTGAACAGTTTGTAATCTGTTCCGATCTTTTCATTAACTTTGTCCATGTATTCCTGAACTACTGCCGGAAGAGCATCATAGAACGGGTTACATGCTTCTCTTGCCTGGAAGAAGATATCAGGGTTCTGAGCTGAACCTCTCTGACATGGATGATTCGGATTAAGTGCATGGTCACGGAATGCCTGGATAGCATCCATATCTGCCATATCCTTCAGATCTTCATAATCCCATGTTTCAATCTTCTGGATCTCGTGAGATGTACGGAATCCGTCGAAGAAGTTGATGAACGGAACTTTACCTTTGATTGCTGCCAGATGAGCAACTGGTGTCAGGTCCATAACTTCCTGTACAGATGATTCGCAGAGCATTGCACATCCGGTCTGACGACAGGCCATAACGTCGGAATGGTCTCCGAAAATGGAAAGTGCATGAGAAGCAAGTGCACGAGCGGATACATTGATAACGCCCGGAAGCTGCTCACCAGCGATTTTGTAAAGGTTCGGAATCATCAGAAGAAGACCCTGAGATGCAGTATAAGTAGTTGTCAGGGCACCTGCTGCCAGAGATCCGTGTACTGCACCTGCAGCACCTGCCTCAGACTGCATTTCTGTAACCTGTACTTCCTGTCCAAAGATGTTCTTTCTTCCCTGAGTTGCCCACTCATCTGTTGCTTCCGCCATAACAGATGAAGGAGTGATCGGGTAGATAGCAGCTACATCTGAATATGCATAAGAAGCATGAGCGGCTGCATGGTTACCATCCATGGTTTTCATCTTTCTTGCCATAGTTTGTTTTCCTCCTTAAAGGTATGATGAAAATTTTTATTTATTTCAGACCACTGAAACGGTCTAAAAGTCCACTGGTTATTATAGCATACACTATTGCGATTGTCCAATCGGGATTACGCATTTTCTGTATCTATTTACATACAAAAAAGTTAGCCATTTATAAGTTTTTTCAGGGATTTTCGCTTCAGCATCCTGCACAGTTCTTCCTGAATTTCCGCGAGTTCACAGTGAACAGAACAGTTCTGTCCGTCTGCGCTGTTCCTGGCACAGTCATAGCCAGGTTCCAGGCAGTCAATGATAAACATTCCCGGATCGATCGTTGTATAAACATCATAAAGTGTTATCTGATCAAGATCACAGTTCAGAGAATATCCCCCATGAACACCACGATACCCTCTGACCATTCCTGATTTCTGCAGTTTTTTCAGGATTTTGTATGCAAAAGGTGCTGTGATCAGTTCTTTTTCACAGATTTCATTTACGCTGACTCTCTTTTCCTCTGCCATTGCGCGGAGCACCCGCACAGCATAATCGCATTCTCTGGTTATCAACATACTCTGTTTCCTCTTTCCATTACCCGTAACTCTCCAGCAAACTTTCTTAAATTATAGCAATTCCTCTGTGTAAATTCAATGTTTTTATGATTTAAGGCTTGCAAAATCTCCACTTTACTGTAAAATGGGAATGAATGGCCAAAAACAGGCCAGTTACTGTTCAATGATCGAAAACTTAATTCGAAACCATAATGAAGAAAAGAGGTACCTTATGATTTCAGCAAATAATATCACTTTACGTGTTGGCAAAAAAGCCCTCTTTGAGGATGTCAACATCAAATTTACCGAAGGCAACTGCTACGGTCTGATCGGAGCAAACGGTGCCGGTAAATCTACTTTCCTTAAAATCCTTTCCGGACAGCTCGAACCGACCAATGGAGATATTGTGATCACTCCTGGCCAGCGACTCTCCTTCCTGCAGCAGGACCACTTCAAATATGATTCCTTCAACGTACTGGATACCGTTATCATGGGAAATGCCAGACTTTATGAAATCATGAAGGAAAAAGAGGCGATCTATGCAAAGGAAGATTTTACAGATGAAGACGGTATCCGTGCCAGCGAACTTGAGGGTGAATTCGCAGAGATGAACGGATGGGAGGCAGAGTCTGATGCTGCTACTCTTCTGAACGGACTTGGCATCGAATCCGAGCTCCACTATACACAGATGGCTGACCTGACCGGCAGCCAGAAAGTCAAAGTTCTTCTTGCACAGGCTCTGTTCGGCAATCCGGACATTCTTCTTCTCGATGAGCCTACCAACCATCTGGATCTTCCGGCAATCGAATGGCTCGAAGAATTTCTGATCAACTTTGACAATACTGTCATCGTTGTATCCCATGACCGTTATTTTCTTAATAAGGTCTGCACACATACTGCCGATATTGACTATGGCAAGATCCAGCTGTATGCCGGAAACTATGATTTCTGGTTTGAATCCAGCCAGCTTCTTATCAAACAGATGAAAGAAGCCAACAAAAAGAAAGAGGAAAAAATCAAAGAGCTGCAGGAATTTATTTCCCGATTCAGTGCCAACGCTTCCAAATCCAAACAGGCAACCTCCCGTAAGCGTGCGCTGGAAAAAATCCAGCTGGATGATATGCGTCCTTCCAGTCGTAAGTATCCATACATCGACTTCCGTCCAAACCGCGAGATCGGCAATGAAGTGCTTATGGTCGAAAACCTCTCCAAGACTATTGATGGCGTAAAAGTTCTGGACAATATCAGCTTTACTCTCGGTCATGACGATAAAGTTGCATTTGTTGGTGCCAATGAACAGGCCATTACTACTTTTTTCCGTATCCTTGTCGGTGAACTGGAGCCAGACGAAGGAAGTTACAAATGGGGTGTCACCACTTCTCAGGCATATTTTCCGAAAGACAATACACAGGAATTTGACAATGATCTCACGATCACAGACTGGCTGACACAGTATTCTGAAATCAAAGATGCTACTTATGTCCGCGGTTTTCTTGGCAGAATGCTCTTTCCTGGTGAAGACGGCGTAAAAAAAGTACGTGTTCTTTCCGGTGGTGAAAAAGTCCGCTGCCTGTTGTCCAAAATGATGATTTCCGGTGCTAATATCCTGATTCTTGATGAACCTACCAACCATCTGGACATGGAATCTATTACTGCATTGAACAATGGACTGATCAAATTCCCGGGAGTTATCCTTTTTACTTCCCATGACCATCAGTTCGTGCAGACAACCGCCAACCGTATCATGGAAATCCTTCCTGACGGTAAACTGATTGACAAGATCACCACCTATGACGAATATCTGGCAAGCGACGAAATGGCGAAGAAACGTCACGTCTTCCAGGTTAACGAAGAAGATGCTGCCGATAACTAGAATTTCATACTGCAGTTTTACTGCATGACAAAAGCTCCCGTTTTTAATGATCGGGAGCTTTTGCAGCTTATTGTTTACAGTATTTTTTATTTCATTGTGATATCCGCCAGTTTTCCATTTGTCACTTTCAAAAGTGCAGCAAGCGGAACTTTCAGCGTCAGTCCGACGCGGCCTCCACTTACATATATTTCTTCAAACCCACCCGCGGATGCATCAAACACGACCGGATATGGTTTTTTCATTCCAAGCGGACTGCAGCCGCCTCTTACATAGCCTGTAATTTTCAGAATATCTTTAACATGGATCATATCTACAGCCTTCTCTCCAACTGCTTTCGCAGCCGCCTTACGATCCACTTCTTTTTCGATCGGTACTACAAATACATAGTATCCGCCGCTTTTCCCTTCCATAACCAGTGTTTTAAAAGACTGTTCATATGGTGCCCCAATCAGATCTGCACTGTGAAGTCCATCAATAAACTCATCACATTCATATGGAAATGCTTCATATTTCACTTTCTGACGATCCAGCATTCTCATCGCATTTGTCTTAGCTTCTTTTGCCATGTTGTCCTTCTTTCCTGCCTTCTACCCGGCATCTTTACTGTTACTTTCTTTTTTTATGTGTATCATCACGTCTGGATATCTTTTTCCAGAGTTCTTCTCCCTCCCGGTCGTCTTCGTCCATCATTTCTCTCAGCACTTCCTCATCCAGTTCATCCTCATCAATTACAACCGGTTCTTCGTAGTCATCATTCATTGGATGATAGGAATCTTCTGTATCAAAAGATCCCAGCGGAAGATCAATTTCTTTCTGTCTGCTCTTTCTCGGTCGGTACGGAATTGTTTTTTCTGATTCAGGTGCCACCGCATCCTTTTTATGTTTTCTTCCTTTATTTTTTTCAAGTCTGAAATCTACCTGCTGCGCACTCCGAGATGCTTTATGAGAACTGTTCTGCGCTCTTCCCGGTGTATGCTTCACATTTTGTCTCTGTGCCGATGTTCTTCTGACTTCTTTCTGCGCCTTTCTTTCTGATTTCTGTGGCATATAATCCCTGAAATCCACATAATCAGAACTGTCCTGTCCATCGTTATACGCATCCTCTTCGTACTCTTCTTCCTCGTCATCATCTTTGCGCCTGTTTGTCGCAAACTGAATCAGCATTCCAAGAAGTGCAAATCCTGCACTCAGTCCCAGACCATACGGAATATCCGCCAGTCCGCCTAATTTTGCAGCAGAAAAGCCTGCCATCGCACCTCCCAGAAGGCTTGTCCCAATGATCAGAACTTCTCTCGCCTGCTTCATAGCCAGCACACCAAGGCCCACTCCCAGAAGGAGACAGAAAAAGAATACCAACGAAGTAGTTGGATGAAAAACATAAATACCAAGTCCAATTCCAATGCCTGCTCCCAGAATAAAAATTCCAATCTTATAGCTCACAAATGCGATCACGGCCAGTAGTACACCCGCTCCAACCATAAAAACCGCATACATATATTTCTCTGTCACACCACCGGTATACGCTGCACCAAATCCAATTCCAGCTCCAATGACAAAACCACAGAGCATCATCCAGAAACGCAGAAGCCGATATCCCAGAATACAGTTGATCACTCCAAAAATCAGCAGTACTGCAAAACCGATCATCGAAAAACTGGATATAGACGGTACTGTCCGCGTATTCTCAATCATATTCATAATCTGCTGCAAAATATCATTCATAAAAATATCTCCTCTAAAACATAAAATATATCGTTTTCAGATTATCCAGAATACCATAATGATACTCTACTGTACTGAGCCCATACATTTTCAGATAGTATTCAGCAACTTTCTGAACATATCCTTCCTGTATCCACTGCTGACATGCTTCGTCAAAAGCTTCCTGCGAAGTAAATTTGAAACGTACTACCGCAGCTCCGTTCTCAAGACGCATACAGCAGAAATCATAAATCTGCTGTTCATCATATGTATCAAAACATGCCTGATTCAGCACATAAAAATTAAGATCCGTCGCAGTACACTCCGGAACCGGAAATTCATCGGATGCTGTATATAATTGCTCATATTCCTGTGGAAAAGGACACAGATAATCATAAATTGTTGTCTTATGTTCTTCCAGAGAAACCGCACCGCCTTCCAGAAATGCCGGCTGATCCCCGTTTGTAGCATCTACATAATATTGCTCACCGTTAATTTCTACGATATTCCAGGCATGTCCTTCATCACTGTCCCTCGCATTTCCCTCTACATAAATACACGGAACTCCAAGCTGTTCCAAAAGATACTGTACCGCCCTCGCATATCCGGCACACACAGCTTTCTTTTTCCAGAAAATGCCTGCAATATTCTGGTCATCCTCCGATGCTTCATACTCTGCATGATCTATCAGATACGTATAAACTGTTTTGACCTTATCATAAGCAGACATATCCTGTGTAATCTGCTCTTTCACTTCTTCCAGCGCATGTTCCATGAATGCCATAATTTCCTGAATTTCCTGATCTGTATACGTATATCCAGGTGAAAATCTGCAATAATCAGTTCCTTTATACGCAGTCGTATATACTTCCTCACGATTGTGCACCCAGAAAAGTTCCGGATGATCCTTCAGCAATGCATGGTAAACTTTGCTGATCAGCTGTTCATTCGAAGATGTCAGATAAAACTCATCTTGTCTCTCCTGTATTCCACTCAGCATTTCACGATATATTTTCTTCTCATCTTCTGTCAGCAATCCAAAATAATATTCCCTGTAATTGTCATCGGTCTGCAGAATCTCCTGTTTTCTTAATGACCTGACTTCAGCAGGTTCCTGAGAAAGAAGATCACTCTGCCAGATGACACCCATAAACAGGACAATCAAAACGCAGAAAACTCTACGTCCAAATCTTCTTTTTTTCTTCATCTGTCACTCCCTTATCTCCTGTACAGTCTTATATTATCAGACTTCTGCCATCAATAAAAGAGCTTGCTGTAAAAAACCGAACGACTCTTTCGAATCGTCCGGCCTTGTTTATCATCAATCTTCAAAAGTAACCTGAATATCACTGTTATCCGGTTTTTGCGGAAGAATTTCCGCAGAACTTCCGGAAACCGAAACATTCTGATTCAGGATTTCATCCAGCGTATCTGTCACTTCTACACTACCCGTCGCATAATTGGAAGTCGTCTGATTTTCGGATTCATCACTCATATCCTCAAATGTTATCTCAACATCCTCAGCCGCATCAGCAGGTGCTGTAATTGTTTCCGCTGTATCATGTGTTGCTGTATCCTTCACATTCAATCCATCACTGAGAGAGTTTGTTGTTTCTGCCACAAGTGTTGCTGACGTTGTTATATTATCCGTTATCAGATCTGTTTCTGCATTGTCTGCACTTGCACCCTGGTTTTCCATCTCTGCAACTTCCGTCTGTGTAGGATAGAAGGAAGGCTGACGGATATAACGGAAACTTGCACCATAAGCTTCTCCAACTGTTACTCCATTCTTACTGGAAGAACAGTGTACTGCGATCCAGTCACCCGCATCTGTCTTGCCACAGATAATACCTACATGGTTATTACTGCCCGCTTCCGGTCCATTCTGAAATACAAGGTCACCCGGCTGCGCATCCTGTTCACTGACAACATTGGCATTCTCCCACTGTTCAGAAGTACCGTCTCCCACACTGCTCTGCATACCCTGATTCAGATATCCATTGATCACTGACCATGTAACAAATCCACTGCAGTCAAGACCATATGCACGGACAGTTCCACTGCTGGCACTGCCTGCTGCAGATACTTTTTCGGCAGAACCCCAACTGGAGTCTTTACCTATCTGCGTTGATTTGCCGCCCCAGAAATATCCAACTTCACCTACCAGTGAATATGCTGCAGTAATGACATTTACACGTTCTTCAGAAACATCATCCCCGACACTCTGACGTACAAATCCTTTCGCATCTGTAACGATCGCACAGAGCAGCTTGCAATCTGTTTCTACATATTTCTTAAGTACTGTCCTGTTTTCCTGAGAAATATTATTCTGTTTAATATAATGGTTAATGTGATAGTTTCCATAAGAAACATGTGTAATGCTTTCTTTATCACGGACAACCGGATTCATCTCAGCAAAGATCTTTGCCAGTTCATCCTTCGCTGATGAATCAAGAGTGAACTCCGTGTTTCCTTCCTGGCTCTGCTCATAAACATAGATTGCCAGGATATCCTGCCAGTTACGCACGAGCAGAGAATCTGCTGAAGTCGTCAGGCCGTCAGCCTTGCTGTCGCTAGCGTCTGTCAGTTTGTTTTTTTCTTTATATTCTTTTTCAATTTCATCCATCACAGAAGAAAAATCATCAGAAAAAGAAAGCTGATAATTATTTTTCAGACTGTCCAGATAAAATTCTTTGCCTGCATGAAGGTTCGACACATAATAAACCGGTGTTCCTGTCTTGCCTGTAACATTTCCACTTCCATCAGAAATATCTGTTGCATTCCCCGCATCCTTCTGATTCTTCTGCAATTCTGCAATCTTGCTTTCAAAACCAACAAGAAGATCGTAATTTGTAACAAACTTCTTC
>OGUK01001423.1_pt1 | contig 15500 bp, 10 predicted proteins | sample 1553151 | NCBI WGS metagenome assembly OGUK01 (sample SAMEA2580208, study PRJEB22360) | human gut metagenome | biome: human gut; feature: human-associated habitat; material: faeces | place: Denmark | collected 2008/2010
ATCGGCGGTAAGTATGAGGATGGTGTCATGAAAGTGCGTATACGGGATTTGGGGACTTATACCGTGGCAGTGGATACGGTTCCGCCGGTGATAACTCCCGTGAACCAAGCTCAGTGGGGACGTACGGGAAAAATCATCTTCAAGGCCAAGGACAAGGAAACCGGCATCAACACCTATCGGGGTACGATTGACGGAAAATATGCCTTGTTTGGAAAGCCCAACTCCATCAGTGGTAACCTGGTGTGCGAGCTCGACCCGAAACATGTGGAGAAAGGCGGCAAGCATGTGGTGGAGATGACGGTGACGGATGGCTGTGGCAACTGTACCACCGAACAGTTTGAATTTGTATGGTAAAGCCTCTCCCCCGACCCCTCCCCCGTAGGGAGGGGAGGTCGGAAGTTACTTTTGCTATATATAGTGTAATAAATAAGTGTAATAAAAATATGTGTAACAAGCTATCATTTTCTTCTCCCCTCTCTTTCGGAGAGGGGACGGGGGTGAGGCCTTAATTTATTAGAAGTATGAAAAGTAAAAGACTGACTCTTTCCGTCTTGTTTGTTGTGGCAGCCGTGGCGAATGCACTGGCCTGCACCAATCTTATCGTGGGCAAGAACGCCTCCGCGGACGGTTCTACCATCGTTTCTTATTCTGCCGATTCCTATGGCTTGTTCGGCGAGCTATATCATTATCCTGCCGGCATGCATAAGAAAGGCACGCTGATTGACATACACGAGTGGGATACCGGCAAATACCTCGGGCAGATAGCGCAGGCCCGTCAGACGTACAATGTCATCGGCAATATGAACGAATTCCAGCTCACTATCGGTGAAACGACATTCGGCGGACGCCCCGAACTGGTAGACACTACCGGTATTATCGACTACGGTAGCTTGATTTATCTCGGACTGCAACGTTCACGTACTGCTCGCGAGGCTATCAAGGTGATGACGGAATTGGTGCAGGAATACGGCTATTACAGCGGTGGCGAGTCCTTTACCATTGCCGACCCCAACGAGATATGGATTATGGAGATGATTGGCAAGGGACCCGGTGTGCGCGGTGCCGTATGGGTGGCTGTCCGCGTGCCCGATGATTGTATCTCCGCTCATGCCAACCAGAGCCGCATTCATCAGTTCAACATGAACGACAAGGAGAACTGTATGTACTCCCCCGATGTCATCTCCTTTGCACGCGAGAAGGGCTATTTTGACGGTGTGAACAAGGATTTCAGCTTTGCCAATGCCTATGCTCCGCTCGATTTCGGTGCCCGTCGCTATTGCGAGGCACGCGTATGGAGCTATTTCAATATGTTTACCGACCGCGGCAACGAGTTCTTACCTTATATATTAGGTGAGACGAACACTCCGATGCCTCTGTTTGTGAAGCCCAACCGCAAGGTTTCCGTGCAGGATGTGAAGAACGCCATGCGCGACCATTATGAAGGTACTCCTCTCGACATCAGCAAAGATTTCGGCGCAGGCCCGTATCATACCCCGTACCGCCTTTCTCCACTCTCTTTCAAAGTGGGCGACCGGGAATATTTCAATGAGCGTCCCATCTCCACCCAGCAGAGTGGTTTCGTATTCGTGGCACAGATGCGTTCCGAGTTGCCCGACCCTATCGGTGGAGTATTGTGGTTCGGCACAGATGATGCCAACATGACGGTATTTACGCCCGTATATTGCTGTACGGACAAGGTTCCCGTATGCTATACCCGCGTGGATGGCGCCGATTACATCACTTTCTCCTGGAACTCCGCTTTCTGGATTTTCAATTGGGTGGCCAATATGGTTTATCCCCGTTATGACTTGATGATGGGCGACGTGCGTGCCACTCAGACAGAGTTGGAGACAACCTTCAACGAAGCGCAGGAAGGCGTTGAGGCTGCTGCTGCCAAACTGCTGGAAAAAGACCCTGCCAAAGCAAAGGCATTCCTTACCAACTATACGAACATGACTGCCCAAAGCACTTTCGATACTTGGAAACGTCTTGGCGAGTTTCTTGTCGTAAAGTATAATGACGGCGTTGTCAAACGTATGAAAAACGGTCAATTCGAACGTAATTCCATCGGCCAGCCGGCAGGCGTAATCCGCCCGGGATACCCGAAGGAGTTCCTTGAAGAGTATGTTAAGCAGACGGGAGACAGATATAAAATGCCTGAATAAAATTAGGATATTTGAACTTATTCTTCTACATTTGTGTCTTACAAAAAAGTTTATATTAACCCTTAAAACAATAACAGTCTTATGGAAAATCAGGAACTGATTAAGCAGGTGACTGAGAAAGCCGAAAAATGGCTTACCCCGGCATATGATGCCGAAACTCAGGCAGAAGTGAAACGCATGTTGGAAAATCCAGATAAAACCGAATTGATAGACCGTTTTTACAAAGACCTGGAGTTTGGAACGGGTGGTCTGCGTGGCATCATGGGTGCCGGTACAAACCGCATGAACATCTACACCGTAGGTGCCGCAACACAGGGCTTGTCCAACTATCTGAACAAATGTTTTGCCGGAAAGAAGGATATTTCCGTTGTTGTGGGGCACGACTGCCGCAACAATAGCGACAAGTTCGCAAAGATTTCTGCCGACATCTTCTCTGCAAACGGCATCAAGGTATATCTTTTTGATGACCTTCGTCCTACGCCCGAAGTTTCATTTGCCATTCGCCACTTCGGCTGCCAGAGCGGTATCAACATTACAGCCAGCCACAACCCCAGAGAATACAACGGCTACAAGGCTTATTGGGATGACGGTGCGCAGGTGCTCGCTCCGCACGATACAGCCATCATAGACGAGGTAAATAAGGTGACGGTGGCCGACATCAAGTTCAACGGCAACAAGGACTTGATTCAGATTATCGGCAAGGAAGTGGATAAGGTTTATCTGGACATGGTTCACTCCATCTCCATCGACCCCGAAGTCATCCGTCGCCAGAAAGACCTCAGCATTGTGTATACTCCGCTTCATGGCGCAGGCCGCGTGCTCATTCCGGATTCATTGAAGGAGTGGGGATTTGAGAATATCAACTGCGTGCCCGAACAGATGGTGAAGGACGGCAATTTCCCGACAGTGGTTTCTCCGAATCCCGAAAATGCCGAAGCCCTTTCCATGGCCATTGCGCTGGCTAAGAAGATTGACGCTGACATCGTAATGGCAAGTGACCCGGATGCCGACCGTGTCGGTATGGCCTGCAAGGACGATAAGGGCGAGTGGGTGCTTATCAATGGTAACCAGACTTGTCTCATCTTCTTGTACTACATCATCAAGAACCGTATTGCAATGGGTAAGATGCAGCCGAACGACTTCATCGTGAAGACCATCGTGACCACTGAACTCATCAAGGCTGTGGCAGACAAGAACAAGATTGAAATGCGCGACTGCTATACCGGCTTCAAGTGGATTGCCCGCGAAATCCGTCTGAGCGAAGGCAAGCAGCAGTATATCGGTGGTGGTGAAGAAAGCTATGGCTTCCTGGCCGAAGACTTTGTCCGTGATAAAGATGCTGTTTCTGCCTGCTCCTTGCTGGCCGAAATCTGTGCTTGGGCCAAAGACCAGGGTAAGACGCTCTATGACGTATTGATGGAAATCTATGTAGAATATGGATTCTCAAAGGAAACCACCGTGAATGTGGTGAAACCGGGTAAGAGCGGTGCCGAGGAAATCAAGGCGATGATGGATAACTTCCGTGCCAATCCTCCGAAGGAAATCGGCGGTTCGGCTGTCAGTCTGATTAAGGATTACAAGACGCTGGAACTTACTGATGCCCAGGGCAACGTAAGCAAGCTGGATATGCCCGAGACTTCCAATGTACTTCAATATTTCACTGTAGACGGCACGAAGATTTCTGTCCGTCCTTCCGGTACGGAACCGAAGATTAAGTTCTATATCGAGGTGAAGGGCGAGATGGGTTGTCCGAAATGCTATACCAGCGCCGATGCCGAAGCTGAGAAGAAAGTGGAGGCAGTGCGCAAGTCACTCGGCATTTGATAGGAAAGAGGAAAAAATGTGTATATAGTGTTCGGAGAGGCGTAACCCGTGAGGGCTGCGCCTCTTCCTTTTGCTTCTGTGTTGAAAGAAAACTTAAATAAAGACTTAAACCCGATGGTTGATGAACAAAACGTTTGCAGGGAAGTTAAGTATAGGCAGATTGCGGTTACACACCGATTGGTTGATGTGAATGAGAGTCGTTTCATTCGTAGTTGTTCGTTTGTGAGTGTGTGTTTTCCGCAATCTGCTTTTTAAAATTTCTTCCCCCCCTCTTTTTAATTCTTTAATTTTTAATTGTTCTCCATCCACCAGTCTATCAGCCTTCTTGCGATACTCAGTTTTCGTGGAATTTCGGGCAGGTTGTCTTTGGAATAGAAGGCGGCAGCGGTCAGCTCATCTTCCTGCAGTTTTATCTCCCCGCTTTCGTAGTCGGCAATGAAACCCACCATCAATCCGCTGGGGTAGGGCCAGGGCTGGTTGCTGAAGTAGGTGATGTTCTTTACCTTCAGCCCCGTTTCTTCAAAAACTTCCCGTTCTACACATTCTTCCAGTGTCTCGCCGGCTTCGAGGAAGCCTGCCACCAGTCCGTAGAAGGTTCCTCGGAAGTTCCGGGCATGCACCAGCAGGATTTCGTCTCCTTTGCGTATCAGTACAATGATGGCGGTGGAAACGGGAGGGTACATCTCATTGCCGCAGTTGGGACACTTCTTCATGATGGGGGTCTGGTGCTCCATGGCGGTGCCACACACGGGGCAGAAGCGGCTGTGCTCGTCCCAATAGAGTATCTGGAAGGCCTTTCCTGCAGAACGGTACTCGTCCGGCGAGATGTAGTCGTACGATGCGCGCAGGCCTATCATGACCCATTCATCGGTTTCGGCCACGGGCTGTTCCAAAGCAAATGCACGTACTTGCTTGCCGTTGGGTGGGAACACTTCGTGTATATTACTTCCGGCTTCCGGTGTCAGAGGAGGCTCTATACTGACGGGTACGCTGTATTTTATTTCTCCTTTGTCTGTATATCCTTTTTTCAGCAGCAGTTGGTCTTTGAAGAAGACGAACCACTGCGTGCAGGGTTGGGGTTCTGTTGATTTTTCCATTGTTTGTTGTTTTATTATTTTGGGGGGATGAACACGAAAATACAAAGGCACAGAGATTCTTTTCAAATTAATTTCTATGTCTCTGTGTCTCTGTGCTTGCCCCCCTAAATTTCGTTTGCTGTGTCTTTTTCTTGTCGCACATAGACCGTTGACCTTCCCATTCCGCGGCGGCGCAGGAACCCTTGCCGGATGAATTTGTTCAGCTCGTCTATGGCGGCATGTCTGGTTAGTCCGCTCAATTGGATGTATTCGTTCTTGTTGATGCATACATTCTGCTTGAGGAACAGTTCCAGTTCGGCTTTTCTTGTTGCTTCGGTGGTCTCTACTACTTTTTTCGATTTCTTGGTAGTGGAGTGTACACGTTCCAACGTCATTTTCTTCTTGATGTTGTTGCGGAACGTGCTGCTGATGCGCAGGTGTACGTTTTGGAATTGGACGGATTCGGAGCGGATTTTCTTTTTCTCGTCGTCGGTCTCGCGCAGGCATTTCAGTGAAGTGCTGAAGAATCCGAGTTCTCCCAGCTCCACGATGTTTCCGTTGGCCAGCAAATCGCACAACTCGTCAATGCAGGCATCCAATGCTGCCCCTATCACATTCTTGGGCAGATGTTGGAAAGTTGCGATATGTTCCACAAACTCCTTTTGGGTATAAGTCCTTTTCGGGCAGATACGTGCATGGAGTGATTTCTTGTCTTCTTTCCCGTCGGGCGAAGGCGTTTCGTAAAGGTCGTAATACGCGCTCATAAGATATTTATTTTTGTTTATAGCGATAAACAGTTCTCGTCGCTTCGGGGAATTATTTTTGTCGCTAAGCGGATTAATTTTCTTCTTCCTAAAAACTAATCGTCCGACAACTGTTGCATTATCGTCCAACAGTTGTTTAATTATCGTCCGACAGCTGTCGGACGAAACAGAAATGGGTATGGGACGATTATTTCTTAGTGAACAAAGGTATAAAATATTGTGATACGAAGGGTAGTGTTTGGGGAGGAAAGTTTTAGTTTTCGGCAAAAGAGGGGGGATTGTTAAATCCCCAATAATAGGGACTGACCCGATGAAGGACTGGTCACTTACCTGGGGACAATTTGTCTCCAGGTAGAAATGGTAATAGATATAGGAAATGAAAGCAAATCACAACGTGTGTGCGTGTCTGTGTGTATTTGTTTTCCAAAGATAGTGAATCTTAATAAGACTCTCTCTGATTTCCCTACTATTTTGTATCTTTACACACTTTTCTTTATACATGAGTACTGACTAGAAATAAATCATATTGTGGAAATAACCCAACGCATTCGTCTCCTCCTTTCCGAAATGAACCGGGGAGTATACGAAAAAGAAACCGAAATAAACCTCTCCCTGCTGGCAGCCCTGGCAGGTGAGAGCATCCTGCTCCTGGGGCCTCCGGGAGTAGCCAAGTCAATGGTAGCCAGGCGGCTAAAGTCTGCTTTTACAGATGCCCGTGCCTTCGAATACCTGATGTCCCGATTCTCTACACCCGACGAGATATTCGGTCCCGTCAGCATCAGCCGGCTGAAAGAATCCGATAAGTACGAACGTGCCATCGACGGCTATCTGCCTACAGCCGATGTCGTGTTTCTGGACGAAATATGGAAAGCAGGCCCTGCCATACAGAACACTCTGCTAACCGTCATCAACGAGAAACTTTTCCGCAACGGCGACAAGGAACTGCATCTCCCCCTCAAACTGCTCGTAGCCGCCAGCAACGAACTGCCCGCTCAAGGCGAGGGACTAGAAGCCCTATGGGACCGTTTCCTTATCCGTATTCTCTGCACCTGCGTCAAGCAGGAAGAATCTTTCTACAAAATGCTGCTGGACGATTCTGCCGACCATCCGGAAACGACTGCTTGCGAATGGCAAATCTCCGACCGCGAGTATGCCGAATGGCAAGCTGAGATACGCCGCGTAACCTTGCCTCTCGATGTTCTTTCCTGCATCACAGCCATTCGCCACGGACTGACAAGCGTAGAGATGCAAGACTCCGACCTGCGCCGCAATGTCTACGTCAGCGACCGCCGCTGGAAGAACATCGTGAAGCTGCTCAAGACCTCCGCCTTCGTCCACGGCCGCACGGAAGTCTCCATGACCGACCTGCTTCCCGTCTACCACTGCCTATGGAGTGAGCCTGATGAGAGCGTTGCCATCCGTGACATCGTTATCCGTGCCTTATTCGTGTCCCACACAAAACAGATTGCCGGTATCGCCTCCTCGCTGAAATCCGATTTGAAAGTCAGCCGTGTGCGCGAAGCCCTCGACAAAGCCCGCCTTGCCGGCGACCGTAGGGACGATGACCTGCTGATAACGGAACATTTCTACTACCAGGTGGAGAAACATGGTACGGGCAACACCTACATCTTTATCGTGGATTACAAAAATCTGAAGGAGTATAGCACCAAAGATGCCCCCACCTTGGGTGTAATGTATGCCGACCCCCTCAATCCCAAGCGTACAATCATCCGTGCCTTTGCCGACACCAGTGCCATGAAAGAGGAAGGCACCGAACGCGTCACCCTCTACCGCGACGACAAGCATCTCTACATCAACGGTGTGTGCTTCCCCATGCGGCGTCTGCAACGGGGCGAGGAGCAACAACTCTGGCTGGGAAACCTCTCCGTCACCGACCGTGATTACGAGACGGAACTGGATACCGCCGCCACCAGCATAGACCGGCTGGTAAGAGATTTGTCCGACAACCTTTTCGTCTCCGAAGAGGATAAAAAGAGCGTAGCTCAATACGTCTCCATCGTCCGCAAGGAGATAGCCTGGGCGCGTGTGGACATGCGCAAACTGAGATATGGAGACGAATAATCCTCCAGTAACCAAGAAGAAGATGAACACCACCGTCACCCGATATGACACCGCCTTCTATGTGCAGGCACTGGACCGTTTCGTTGCCACCGGAGAGTGCGCAGAGACGGATACCGAGCCCTTGTATGCCTATCTACTCTCTGTGATGAACGACTCCATGGTCAAGGTGCAGGTGCTGGGCGATGAGGTCTGTGCACGTATCTTTTACGACACCATGATTCAGTTCATCCAATTGAACTTGGAGAAGGAGAGGTACAACCTCCGGAAAAGCCAGTCGGAACGGACCGGGATGAAACTCGTGCTGGAATGGTCCATGGCAAAGCGGAAAGACGGCTGGCAAGCCTTGCTCCAGCAGATTTCCGACAAATACCGGGAGTACGGCTTCGACTCCCGTTTCTACCGCAGCCACTTCGGTACAGAAGGAGGATATGCGGACGATGAAGTCTGGGAGAAAATGGTGGACGACTGGGAAGACGCCTTCCAACTGAAGATGCACGAAGAAAAGGAGAAAGAGATTGCTTTCCGCAAAGATGCCCTCGAGCGCAGGCTCCGTTCCAATCTGAAAGACATCCCCGAGTACATCCGCCAGAACCGGGTGGATAAGGACGAATTCTTCCAGACCTGGGGCATGATGAGCGGCTTGTGGAATACTGTCGACTTTGAGCGTATACGGAAAATCGTGCGCATCCAGCGCTCTTGCCCCGAGATAGTGAAAGTGGCCCGCAAGATGGGGCGTATGGCAGACGACGAAGGACGTGAGCAAATCCGCGTTGCCGAGGGAAACGTCTACAAAATGGAGTACTCCTCTAAATGTGACATCCTGGGCATCAGTACCGGCAACGACCTCAATGCTCTGCTTCCCATTGAGCTTGCCCATTCCGCTGACAGTGAACTGGAAGATTTGTTCGTCTACAAATACCTTACTCGCAAGCTCCAGACCTTCCGTTATAAATCGGAAATCATGCAGCCTGCCCGGCGCATCGAAACCAAGCCTGCCCGTCCCAAAGGTCCGATGATTGTCTGTCTAGACACCTCGGGAAGCATGGCTGGCAAGCCGGAGAAGATTGCCCACTCCCTGCTGATAAAGCTCCTGGAGATAGCCGACCGTCAACGGCGGAACTGCTTTCTGATAGCCTTTTCCGTCTCCATTCATCCGATTGACGTAAGGAAAGAGCGGGCAAGGCTGCTCGAATTTTTCTCAAAGACAGCTTGCGGGGATACAGATGCCACCCGCATGCTGGAAGCCACGTTCCGCCTGCTCAAAGAAGGCAAGGAGTATATGAATGCCGATGTGCTTTGGGTCAGCGACTTCAAGATTCCTCATTCTTCACCTGTCTTTATGGAGGAGATTCGCCGTTGTCGGGAAGCCGGTACACACTTCTACGGTCTGCAGATTGGCATCACGGACAATGAGTGGGCACCATTCTTCGACCATATCTATCGAGTAGAATATACTCCTTCGCAACAGTATTAAAAGTTGATATTTACGCCTCCCATCACCGTGGCTTTCGGCATGGGGAAGCCTGCATTGATTTCATAGCGTTGCGCCAGCAGGTTTTCGCCCTTGACAAAGACGTCGGCAAAACTGCACAGACGGTAGTTGGCACGCAGGTTCCAGAGTACGAAGCTTTCCTGCTTCTCCTTACCCGGGGTGACCGAGGTATGGAGACCCTTCACGTATTGTATACCGGTAGACAAGCTCCAGCGTCTTTGTGTAAAGTCCGTACCGGCATAGAGTTTGTGTTCGGGAGCCGCCAGTACCGGATTCTCCATGTGCAGCCAGCTATAATTGGCATTCATCTGCCAGTGTCGGTTGATGCGGTAGCCAAGGTTGGTTTCCACGCCCCAGTTCTCTATCTCTCCGGAGTTGACGTTCTTGCGCAGGGCAGGGTCTGTCATGATGATGTTGTCCCCGTTGATGTAGTAGAGGTTCACCCCATAGGACATGGCCCCTCCCAAAAGCTGCCCCGTAAAGGAGAGTTCATAGTTCATTAGGCTCTCCGCTTTCAAATCGGGGTTCTGTGGAGGGAACATGTACATCTCCCGGATGGTGGGGTTACGGAATCCTTTGCTCACCATTGCTTTCAGTTCCGCCTGCCGGGGCAGATGGAAAGCCAGTCCCCCTTGGGGAATCCATTCCGTGCCTACGTGCGAATGGTGGTCTATGCGGACACCGGCGTCCAGTGAAAGCCAGCTGTTGATGTCCTGCTTGAAATCCACATAGCCTGCAAATTCATCCATCTGCTTGTCCACGCCGGGGATGCGGTCACCAATCTGCTGTCCGGGTTTTGCCTCGTCGATGGCGACAACCTTGTTCCAGGACTCTCCGCCGAAGTGCTGGTAATCGAAACCTACGGTCAGGCGGTTGCCGGTGAAGAGCGTGGCACTTTGATACCACGATATGCCCAGCATCCGGTCCTTGGAGTTGAAGTGCGACTTCTGGGGCTCTCCTCCGGGATGGTAGCCGTCATTAATCCTGTGCCGGCCCCAGTTGTAGAAGAAGCTCACGGCGCCGGAAGTGCGGTCATAACGATTTTCCAGTGCGAAGGAGGTCATGCCGCGTGTGATGCGCGAGTCGTTGTCTATATACGGATTGTCGGCTTCGCCGGGATTGGAGGCGTTGAAGCGGGTGATGTTCACGTCGCCCCACAGCTTCCAGGTGTCGCTGAAGTCGTATCCCAGTTTGGCATAGCCGCCATACTGCTCAAATTCCATGTCGTCACGGTGTCCGTCGGTACGGTTGTACGAGCCGGTCACCACGCTGCTGAAACGCCCTTTCCTCACGCGGTTGGAGACTTCCGTCTGCAGGGTATTGTAGGAACCGTATCCTATCTGCGCATTGGTTTTCACCCCGTCCTCCTGCATCTTGCGGGTGACGATGTTGATAACCCCGCCCATTGCATTGGACCCGTAGAGGACGGAGGCGGGACCGCGCAGCACTTCCACCCGTTCGGCCATCATGCTCTGGTAGGCGTCGGCGATGGGATGCCCCATCAAGCCCATGTATTGCGGGTGTCCGTCTATCAGCACCAGCAGGCTGGTCGTAGGTCCTCCGGCGGCATTCACCCCGGCGCCTATGCCGCGCAGGCTCATGCCTCCTGCGGCTCCCGTGGATACGCCGTAGCCCATGATGCCGCGGCTTGTGGTGAAAAGTCCGGGCACCTGCTCGGTCAGTGCAGGCAGGATGGAGGGCTGGTAGGTCTGTTCCAGTTGCTGGCGGCCCACTACGGAGATGGTCATTGGCAGGTGGCGGATGTCTGTTTCATTTCTTGTCCCGGTCACTACGACTTCATCAAGCTTGTAGCTTTTCAGTCGGAGGCTGTCGGCAGGTGCGGACAGCATACTACCCGGAAGGGCGATACTTATTAAAATTGCGGTTAAAATCTTTTTATTCATCGTTTATCTATGGTTCTTTTTGCAAAGTTATACAAAAAGAAGAATCTGTATATGATTGGTAATCCTTAAAATGGACAACCAGAGTTGAAGATAAGTCCGTTAAAGGGTTTCCTGCTTCAGCGCTTCCACAAATCGGTCTATCTCCTGCAGTTTCGCCGGGATGTCGATGCCTTGCGGACAGTGCGGGTTGCATTGACCGCAACCGGTGCAGCGGTTGGCTTGGCGGAGACGGGGAACACTGCGGTCATAGCCTATCAGGAAGGCGCGGCGTGCCTCGCGGTAATTCTCGTCTTGGCTGTTCTGCGGCACGTTGCCCTCGTTGATGCAGCGGTTGTAGTGCAGCAAGATGGCTGGAATATCCAGTCCATAGGGGCACGGCATACAGTATTTGCAGTCGTTGCACGGCACGGTGGGGTATTGCAGCATTCGCTGGGCGGTATCTTCCAGTAAGGTAAACTCCTCTTCCGTACATGGAACAAGCGGGGAGAAGGTACGCAGGTTGTCTTGCAGATGCTCCATGTACGTCATTCCGCTTAGTACGGTCAGCACATCGGGGAAAGTACCTGCGAATCGGAAGGCCCAGGAAGCTACGCTCTCCTGCGGACGGCGTTGTTTCAGACGTGCCATCAAGTGGTCGTTCAGGCGGGATAGGCGTCCGCCCAGCAGCGGCTCCATGATAACGGCGGGAATGTTGCGCTTCACCAGCTCGGCATATAGGTATTCGGCATCCGTGTTGCGGGTATTCACTTCTTTGGCATGTCGCCAGTCCACGTAGTTCAGTTGGATTTGTACGAAGTCCCATTTCAGTTCGTCGTGGCGGGAGAGCAGGTAGTCAAAGACTTCGATGTCTCCATGATAGGAGAATCCGAGGTTGCGGATGCGTCCGGCTTCACGCTCTTTCAGCAGGAAGTCCAGCATGCCATTGTCCAGATAGCGGGAGCGGAGGGCTTCCATGCCGCCCATGCCGATGCCGTGCAGCAAGAGGTAGTCGATGTAGTCCACTTGCAGGTCGCGGAAGGAGCGGTGATACATGGCAAGGGACTCTTCGCGGCTGTGCGTGCTGGGACTGAAGTTGGACAGCTTTGTGGCAAGGAAGAATTTCTCCCGTGGGTGGCGTTTCAAGGCAATGCCCGTGGCGCGCTCCGACAGACCTTGCACATAGGCGGGGGAGGTGTCGAAATAGTTCACTCCGTGGGCAATGGCATAGTCTATCAGGTCGTTCACGGCTTCCTGGTCTATTTCGTCTCCATTCCCGTCGGCGCGTTTCCGGGTGGGCCATCGCATGCATCCGTATCCCAGCAGGGAAACCCGGTCGCCCGTGTTGGGATTGGTACGGTAGGTCATCTTGTCGGTTGGTATCTCGCCCAGCGCGGCCGATTCGCTCTCCCCGTTGTTCTTGTTGCCCGAACAGCCGTACAGGGCTGCTGCCGAGGCAAGCGTTCCTGCACCGGCGAGTTTGAAGAAATCGCGGCGGTTTATCTTGTTCTTATTGTCTTCTTTCATTGTGATAGGACTGAAATTATAAATGGATATTTGGATGATAAAGCTGCTTCAGACAGTTCTGTGCATCACATGGCCTTCCACATAAATGGCACTGAACGGACGCGACGGACAAAGGTTCTTGCATGCTCCGCATCCGATACAGCGTTCGGCGTTGACTACCGGTATCTTGATGGAGGCTTCGTCTTCCGGGTCTGAAGGAACCATCTGTATGGCACCGGCCGGACAATGGCGGGCACAGTTCCCGCATTCCATCTTGTCTGTGATGCAGACATACGGCATGACCGATTTGGACGGCCGATTTCTCGGCGAGGCTCGTCAGATGGATGGCATCGGTAGGACACACCTCCGCACACTTGGCGCATTCGGGGCGGCAGTAACCGCGTTCGTAGGACATTTCCGGCTGCATCAGTTTTGTCAAGTCCGAAGAAGGACGGAGCACTTGGTTGGGACATACCGATATGCAGAGCTGGCAGGCTGTACAGTGTTGTGCAAAGTGGCGGGCGCTCAGTGAGCCCGGAGGAGTGATGGGAGTGGCGCGCTCGGGGATTTTTTTGTCCTCGATGACAGCCAGTCCACCGTCCACTTTCTTCTCCTGCGCCTTGAGGGCTGCCGTAGCAGCAAACACGGCAGTTGTAGAGAGAAATGCGCGGCGGGCGTCGTTTACCTGCTCCGGTGCCACGGGGGAGTCCTGGGAGACTGCAGCGGAGGCCGACTTGCGGCGTGTGTAAGTGATGGCACCTTTCCTGCACTTGTTGATGCAGTCCATACATGCCACGCAACGGCTGTAATCTATTTCGTGTGCCTTGATGTTGATGCACGATGCCTTGCAGTTGCGGGCACAAAGTCCGCAGTTGTTGCACTTCTTTGTGTCAATCACCGGTTTCAGCAAGGAATACTTCGAGAGGAAACCAAGCACTGTACCTACCGGACAGATGGTGTTGCAATAGGTACGTCCGCCCCGCCATGCCAGCACGATGAGGACCACCAGAGTGACCGTGGCAATCAGCAGGGTAGGGAGACTCTTCATCCATACATCCGTTTCATAGAAGGCATAGCTGTCAGCACGTTCGGCCAGGTAGGCCAGTCCGTTGTTTGCCCACTGGTAGAGTGGGGAGAAAAGGCTGGAAACGATGCGCCCGTATGAGCTGTAAGGGGCCAGCAGCACGACAAAAGAGTTCAGTCCGCCGATAATGGCAAGTACGAATACTCCCAGCACACCGTAGCGTAGCCATTTCAGTGCGGACGAGTAGCGGAAACGGTTTTTCTTCCGTTTGGCGGAGAGCCAGGAAACAATGTCCTGGAATACTCCCAACGGGCAGATGACGGAGCAGTAGATGCGTCCGAATACCAAGGTCAGCACTGCAAGAAACAGTACTACACCGATGTTCAGTGCCAGCACGGCCGGCAGGAATTGTATCTTCGCCATCCATCCGAACCAGGCATGCAGTGTTCCCGTGAAGTCGAGGAACAACAGCGTGATGAGTGCGAAGAAGATGACGGCAAGGGTCAGTCTGATGGTACGTAGCATAAATGTATTGTATAGCGGTTAGTATTCGTTCTTTATACCTTTTTTCCCATCTCGTAGGCTTCGTGCATGGAAGGCTTGTCGTTTATCTCGCCCACCTTCCAGGCACCCACGCCATAAATGGTGCCGCATTCTTTGGGCTCTTCCAGGCAGTCGAGGAAGCCACGGAAACCATCGATGGTACGTTCCATCATGGGGACACTTTCTTCGGCGGCGGCGATGATGAAGTAGAACTCCTTGTTCTTTATTTCAAGGTAGCGTGCACAACAACGGTCAATCAGTGTCTTCATCTGCGCGCTCATGGTGTAGAAGTATACGGGAGTTGCCATGACGATGACGTCGGCGGCAATCATCTTTTCCACCACTTCGGCGGCATCGTCCTTTTGCGGGCAGGGTTTGCCGTACATGCTGCATACGCTGCATCCCGTGCAGTAGTTGATGTGCTTGTCTTTCAGGAAAATCTTTTCTACTTGATGTCCGGCCTCTGCGGCACCGCGCATGAATTCATTGCACAAGAGGTCGGAGTTTCCATTCCTGCGGGGACTGGAGGAGAGGATTAATACTTTTTTGCTCATATTCGTTGTTCGTTAGTTAGTAAATGATTACGTGCTGCAAAAATAGGCAGGTTTTATGAGAATGGCAGTATACAAATTACGGTTGTTGTTACCTAAATTACTGATTCATTCCAAAAGTATCTCCCGTTCGATGCCGGTGTCTTTCAGAAACTCCCGGTCGTGGCTGATGGCAATTACGGTGCCGGCGTAGTCGCGTATCGTTGCCGTTATTATTTCTATGCTCTCGATGTCCAGATTGTTGGTGGGTTCGTCCAGAATGAACATATCCGGGGTATTGTCGGCAATCATCAGGCAGCAGAAGGAGAGGCGCATCTTTTCGCCGCCACTCAGTTTGCCGCACGGCTTGTTCCACACGTCGCGGGGAAAGAGGTAACGGTTGAGGATGGTTTTCACTTCATGTTCCGGCAGGTGGCGGTGGTTGAAAGCTTCTGCTTGTTGGAGTACGCTGCGCTCATTACGGACGAGGGAGTATTCTTGGTCCAGATAGACGGAGGTGAAGCCGGCACGCTCCATCACTCCGTCGGTGGGGTGCAATTCGCCCATGATGAGTTTCAGCAGGGTTGTTTTTCCACTGCCGTTTTTTCCTTTCA
>OGUK01001426.1_pt1 | contig 15489 bp, 13 predicted proteins | sample 1553151 | NCBI WGS metagenome assembly OGUK01 (sample SAMEA2580208, study PRJEB22360) | human gut metagenome | biome: human gut; feature: human-associated habitat; material: faeces | place: Denmark | collected 2008/2010
GACGGCCGACGCCTGCGCCGCCACGGATAGCGCACTCCATAGCCAGAGGGCCGCCGGCGACATGCGCGAATAGGAGGTGAAGTAGGCGCAGAGAAGTCCTGCGTAACTGAGTACTACGCCGGGCAGGGCGGGGACGATACAGCCGACGATGCCGACGATCGAGAGCAGAAATGCTGCGACGGAGAGTGCTATGTCCATAATATTCAGCAGTGGAAAAATATCCGTTATTTAACAAAGGTAAGCATTTATAGCAAAAAATCTCCCTGAAACGGGAGATTTTACATTACTTATGACGGTTTACCGCCTTGCAGGACGGTGAAGCCGTTATTTCACGAGCCGGTTCGTCGCCGTGTCGGGGAATACGATCCACGGCTTGAACTGTTTGGCGTCTTCGAAATCCATCAGCGCATAGGAGGCGATGATGATGACGTCGCCGACCTGCACCTTCCGGGCCGCGGCGCCGTTGAGGCAGATGCAGCCGCTTCCGCGTTCGCCCTTGATGACGTAGGTCTCGAAACGCTCTCCGTTGTCGATGTCCATAATCTGGACCTTTTCGCCCTCGATGATGTTGGCCGCCTCCAAAAGCGCCTCGTCGATGGTGATGCTGCCCACGTAATGCAGATCGGCCTGCGTGACCGTTACGCGGTGGATCTTGGATTTGATGACTTCAATCTGGAATTTCATTATCGGATACGGATGTTGTCGATTAAACGAATATCTCCCGCCTGTACTGCGATGCAGCCCTGGATGCGGGGGGAGTCGTCCCAAGCGGCGACCTCCTGCATCGTCCGTGCGTCGACCGACTGGTAATAGATGACCTTCAGCAACGGGTTGCGCTCCACCTCGGCCGTGACCCACGCCTTGAGCTGGGCAGGTGTCATCTCCTGCGATTTGGACACTGCGGCGTGCAGCGTGGCGTAGATGTGCGGCGCTGCGGCCCGGTGCGCTGCATCGAGCAGCGTGTTGCGCGACGAGAGGGCCAGCCCGTCTTCGCCGCGGATGATCGCGCATTCGACGATCTCGACGGGAAGCGCCAGCTGGGCCACCATTGACTTGATGACGGCGATCTGCTGGAAATCCTTTTCCCCGAAATAGGCGCGTGCGGGGCGCACGATGTCGAACAGGCGGCTGACGACCTGCGCTACGCCGTTGAAATGGCCGGGGCGCGTGGCGCCCTCCATCACCTTGTCGATCAGTCCGAAATCGAACTGCCTGCTGTCGGGCTGGGGATATATCTCCTCGACCGAGGGCATCAGCACGAAATCCGCCCCGGCCTCTTCCAGCAGGCGGGCATCGGCCTCCGGCGTGCGGGGGTAATGCTTCAGGTCGTTTTTGTCGTTGAACTGCGTGGGGTTTACGAAGACGCTCACCACGACGGTGCCGTTTTCCCGCCGGGCACGCTCCACGAGCGAGCGGTGTCCTGCATGCAGGGCACCCATCGTCGGTACGAAGCCGATTCCCGACTGCTCCGCCTTGTCCAGCTCTGCACGGAGCTCCTTGACACTTTCAAATACTTTCATCCTTTCTTGATGCGAGTTGTGCGGGCAAAGGTAGAAATTCCATCAGACATAACGAAGAAAAAAGTCGGAAAAATAAGCCGTATCTTTTTCTTATGCGCACCATGCCGTTCCGAAATCCCGGTTTTCCGGCCTCGGAGGCGGATGCGGTTCTGTAAAATGCGGCTTTCGTGTGAAAAAGGGTGGCATTCATTGATTTTATTTCCGGATATCGCATAATGCGCCTATATTTACAACCGATGAAACAATGGCGGGGTACCCGCTTCCCGTTCCGGAATGGAAACGGGTGCGGCGGTTCCCTATTCCGGCAATCCAAACTTAAACGCCTCACGGGAGCCGGGGCATAATTTTAAAGTTATGAAGAAATTTATTCTTTGTTTGCTGGCCGTTGCCGCCGGCATGTCAGCATTCGGCCAGGGCCGCGTGATGGGAGTGCGCGCCGGACTGAATGTGACCAGCATCGACCTGAGCGCGGGCAGTAACAGCTTCTCGTTCGACTCGCGTGCGTCGTACAATGTGGGCTTTGCCTACCAGCAGCCGCTGCTGCGGGCGCTTCCGCTTTATCTGGAAACGGGCCTTTATCTGACGGGGCGCGGCGGAGCGGTCAATGTGGCCGATTTCGGCTTCGGGTTCGACGAGGAGTTGTCCGGGAAGGTGAAGTTCAATATGCTTTATTTGCAGGTACCCGTCGTGGTCAGCTGGCATTTCAATGTCAGGAGCGTTTCGATACAGCCCCTGGCGGGTGTCTTCTATGGGTTCGGTATCCATGGCAAGGCGAAGTTCAAGGGCGAGAAGGCCGACCTGTTCAAGTCCACCGACCTGGGGGATGGCGCCGAGGAGGAAGCGATGTTCAAACGCTCCGACCTGGGCCTGCGCTTCGGTGCCAACGTGACATTCAAAAAGCATTACAATGTCAGCCTCGGGTATGACCTGGGCCTGCTGAATATCCTGAAGGATGCCGACGAAGTCAAGGCCAAGAACGGCAGCTTCTTCGTTTCGCTGGGTTACAACTTCTGATCCCGGGAACGGGCGGCCGGATGGCGGCCGGAAATAAAAAGCACCGGAAGGCGTCGAACCTTTCCGGTGCTTTTTTGTGCCCGCGCTGTTCGGGTTGTCAGCGGGTCGGCAGCCAGACGCGGTAGCCGCCGTTTCCCCGGTTGCCGAAGGCGTAGTAGGGGATGGCCGTGAAGGTGCTCTTCGCGCCCTTGCCGTCGATGGCCGTTCCCGTGATGACCGGCGTGCCGTCCATCAGGTCGCTGCGGTATCCGAGTTCCATGCTGCCGGCCGTGTCGAGCCTCAGCCGGGCGTAATCCGCGTTGTCCGCCTGCTCGATGCAGTATACCAGCGGCCCGGCCGCGATGGCGGCCATGCCGTCCAGCTCCCGGGCGGCTTTATGTGCCCGGACGAGGCGCGGCGCGACGGGAAGTTCCAGCACGATGCGGTCTGCGGGGTTCCAGACCCGGTCGAGGAGGGCGTACCCTTTGTCGAGGCGGATTTCGACCGGGGTGCCGTTCACCGAGAGCACCGGCGCGGCCGGGCTTTCGGATACGTACAACCCGAACGGGTTTTCCTCGCCGCGGGCCCAGCCCGGGATACGTACCTTCACGGTGAAGCGTGCCGCCTTTTCGGGCGTAAGCGTGAGAACGACCTTCCCGTCCACGGGGTACCGGGTCTGCTGCCGGACATGCACCTGCGTGTCGCCGAGCACGATGTCGGCATCGCTGCCGATGAACAGGTTGACATAGACCGTCCTGTCGTCCCGGGCGTAAATGAATTCGGGGGTCGCCGAGACTATCTTGAGGAACATCGGCGGGCAGCAGGGGCAGGGGTGCCATTCCCAGCGTTCGCTGCGGTCGGTATTGAGCGGGTTCTGGTAGGTATACTGCCTGCCCGAGGCGGCGACGCCCGCCAGCACGTTATTGTAGAGCGCGCGTTCGAATTCATCCATGTATTTCGCGTCGCCCGTGAGCCGGTTCATCGCCTGGCTGAAGAACCCCACGCCTACGGCGGCGCAGGTTTCCAGATAGGCGTCGGTGGGCAGGTAGTAGTCGTGGCCGAACTTTTCGTCGAAATGCACTGCCCCGACACCGCCCGTGACGAAGAGTTTTTTCCCGGCCATGTCGTCCCACCAGCGTTTCGCCGTGGCGATGTAGTCCGCATTGCCGTTCTCACAGGCCGCCGCGGCGATGCCCGTCGCCAGCAGGGTGGCCCTCACGGCGTGCCCGACGATGGCGGGCTGGTCGAATACGCGGATCGAGTCCTGCGCGTAATCGCCCCATGCGGGCCGCGCTTCGGGGCCGAATTCTGCGGTGTAGAGCTCCTTGTGGATCCACCGCTCCGCGCTGTCGTTGCCCCATGTGCCCCACAGCGGATAGCCGCAGTGCACGCCGCGGTTGCCGATCCAGAACTCGGCCAGCCGGAGGTAGTCGCCGGCTGCGGACTGCGCCCCGGTTTGCGCGCGAAGGCCGGGGCGGTCGCGGTAGAGCTTGTAGAGTTTTACCAGGGCCTCCTCGGGGCCTGAGTGCGCCGGGACGATATTCTTTTTCGGGGCGGGCCCCATTGTTCGCATCATGTAGTCCGCCATGCGCGTGGCGACTTTCAGCAGCCTGTCGTCCCCTGTGGCTTCGTAATAGTGTACCCCGGCTTCGATGAGCATGCCGGCGTTGTAGACGTCGTGCTGCATGCGCAGGAACCCGCCGTTCGCGCCCCAGCGATGGTTGTCCTCCGTCAACTGGGTGTTGGTGCCGACGAACCCGTCCGGATCGCTCTTCTGCGCCGCCTCGATGCGGGCGATGTAACCGTCTACACGGGCTTTGAGCGCCGGGTCGGGACGTTGTGCCAGCAGGTCGGAGATCCCCCGGATCGTCTCGTACACCAGCCCGTCGTACCACGGCGGCCCCGCGTGGCGGCCGATATCGCGGGCGCCCGAGGCTACGAGGTCGAAATTTTCGAAGGCGTCGACGCCGCACGCGAAATGCGCCGGGTCGTTCCCTTCGAACTTGTCCAGCATGTCGCCGACGGTGATGTGTTCCCATTTTTCATAGCGGGGGCTCCAGAAAGCGTCTTCGACCCGGACGCTTTCGGCCTCCAGCGGCCGGATTTTTGCAGTCCCGGAGTCCCGGTTGCACCCTGCGGCCAGAAGCGGCAAGGCCAGAAGTGCGGTTTTGATAGGTTTCATCGATGTGGGTTTATGTTGTTTTTCCGAACTTTTCCGGCATGATGCGTGCCTTGTGGGCAAATATAAATAAAAAATCCGTCATACTGGTACGAACTGGTATGTTTTTTTGGAATAATGCCCGAATGGCAGGCGCTGCCGGGTGCGGCGGGGAGGTACGTTTGCCGGCACATTGTAATTGTATATGTGTCCATGCGTATATTCGTCCGTATGCGGCTTTTTCGCAAAAAAACCGTATATTTCGGGGAAATTCAAACCCGAACGACATGAAAAATTTAGTTACACTGACATCTATGACTGTTACCGCTGTTGCACTGACTTCGTGCTGTGGGGCATCGAAGAGCGAAGCCCCGTGGATCGTCGACCGTTTCGACGACATCAAGGTCATCCGTTACGAAGTCCCCGGTTTCGAGCAGCTTCCGCTTGCGGAGAAGGAACTGGTCTATTACCTCGCCGAGGCTGCCAAGTGCGGCCGGGACATCCTTTTCGACCAGAATTTCAAATACAACCTCGCCGTGCGCCGTACGCTCGAAACGGTTTACGAGAACTACCGGGGCGACCGCTCGGCGGACGAGTGGAAGGCCTTGGAGAAATACCTGAAAAAGGTGTGGTTTGCCAACGGCATCCATCACCACTATTCGAACGACAAGTTCGTCCCCGGGTTCACCGAAGGTTACCTGCTCGACGTGATAGAGACGATCCCCGAGGAGAAGTTCGGCGACCTGAACCCGCTGCGCGGCGAGGTCTGCAAGGCTATCTTCGATCCGGCGCTCTATAAAACGCGCCTGAACCAGACGGCGGGCGAAGACCTGATCGCCACCTCGTCGAACAACTACTACGAGGGCGTGACGCAGGCCGAGGTCGAGAAATTCTACGCCGACATGGTCGACCACAACGACCCGGAACCGATCTCCTACGGCCTGAACTCCAAGCTGGTGAAGGAGAACGGCGTCCTAAAGGAGCGCGTATGGAAGGTCGGCGGCATGTATTCGCCCGCCATCGAGAAGATCGTCTACTGGCTCGAAAAAGCGCAGGCCGTAGCCGCCGAACCGCAGAAAAGCAATATCGCAGCGCTGATCGACTATTACAAGACCGGCGACCTGCGCGCGTTCGACCGCTATAACATCGGCTGGGTGAAGGACACCGTGTCGAACGTCGACTTCGTGAACGGCTTTATCGAGGATTACGGCGATCCGCTCGGCCGCAAGGCTTCGTGGGAAGGCATCGTGAATTTCATGGACAAGGAGGCCTGCCACCGTACGGAGGTGATTTCGGACAACGCGCAGTGGTTCGAAGACCATTCGCCCGTTGCTCTCGCCTACCGCAAGGAGAAGGTGAAGGGCGTTTCGGCCAAGGTCATCACGGTGGCGATGCTGGGCGGCGACTGCTATCCCGCCACGCCCATCGGCATCAACCTTCCCAATGCCGACTGGATCCGCAAGGAATACGGTTCGAAGTCGGTCACGATCGACAACATCACCTATGCCTACGACATGGCCGCCCACGGCAACGGCTTCAACGAGGAGTTCGTGCTGCGTGCCGGAGACCGCGAGGTGATGGACAAGTACGGCAAACTGGCCGACGACCTGCATACCGACCTGCACGAATGCCTGGGGCACGGTTCGGGCCAACTGGCACCGGGCGTGAAGGGCAACGAGCTGAAGAGTTACAGCTCGACGCTCGAAGAGACCCGCGCCGACCTCTTCGGCCTCTACTACCTGGGCGACCCGAAGATGGTGGAACTGGGGCTGGTGCCCTCGTTCGACGTGGCGAAGGCCGGCTATGCGAAATATATCCTGAACGGCATGATGACCCAGCTGGCGCGTATCGAGCCGGGCAAGAATGTCGAGGAGTCGCACATGCGCAACCGCAAGCTGATCTGCGAGTGGTGCTATGAGCGCGGCAAGGCCGACAACGTGATCGAGATGGTTCGGGAAAATGGCAAAACGTATGTCGTGGTCAACGATTACGAAAAACTGCGCCGACTGTTCGGCGACATGCTCCGCGAGGTGCAGCGCATCAAGTCCGAAGGCGACTACGAGGCCGGCAAGGCGCTTGTCGAGCGGTATGCCGTCCAGGTCGATCCCCAGCTGCACCGGGAGGTGCGCGACCGTTACTATGCACTCGGCATCGAACCTTACGGCGGCTTCGTGAACCCCGAGTTCGAACTTGTCGAAAAGGACGGCAAGGTGGTTGATGTGAAAATTTCCTATCCGGCGAACTACGTCGAGCAGATGCTCGGTTACTCGAAGGACTATTCTTTCCTGCCCAATATCAATTGACGGGCGCAGTCCCGGAAGAGAAAGCCGCCCCGAATTGTTCGGGGCGGCTCTTTTTATCGGAAAGTTCCGGCCGGGATGCTGCCGTGCTTCCGCAGGGGGCTTGCCTTGCGGAAGGGGGCTGCAACATCGCTCAGCGGTTGGTCATCCGCATGTATTCGAATTCGGCCGCCTGGCCTTCCGGCCCCTGGTAATACAATCCCGGGCGTGCTACGCGATCCCATTGCAGCAGGTCTTCGGCACCTACGGGCAGGTTCTCCACTTGTTTCCAGGCGTGTCCGTCGGTGCTGTACCCGAATGCCGCGGGGGCATTCCCCCGTACTTCGATGCGCAGGTAGACCGGCAGATGCGACCCGATCTGCCCGGAGCTGCCCAGCAGCGTTTCCCTGCCGTCCTTGTAGAGCTTCAACAATACCTTGTCGCCCTGCAATCCCCATACGAGGAGGTTCGCTGCATCCCCGTAAACGGTGAGCCCGCTCCATCCTGCGTTGCGGTCGGAAAGTGCCGTTTCGAGCGTATAGTCGGGACTTACGGCCCTCAGGCAGAGCGCCGTGCCGGTTTTCACGCCCTCTTTGGGCCGGCCGCCCAGGTAGAGGCGCCCGTCGGCAAGCTCGATCTCGGGCGTCGCGTAAGGATAGTTCCACGTCCACTCGGGTCGGAGCCGGTCGGCCGTGAAATCATCCGCGAAATCGAATACGGGCTGCTGTGCCATGCCGGCAAAAGGCATCGGTTGCGTCAGGGATGCCGTCTCCCCGCCCTTGAAATGAAGCCACAGGTCGTCGCCCAGAACGATCTGCTGCAACATCGGCTGGCGTCCCAGAAAGAAATTCTCACCGGCCAGATAGGCGTGGCAGAGGTAGAACATCCTCCCGTCGGGCGTCGTCGTGACGGTGCCGTGCCCGATGGACTGGACATCGCCGCCGCCGTGCAGGATCGGGTTCCCGGCGTAACGCTCGTAGGGGCCCCGCAGGTTTTTCGAGCGGGCGACCGCCACGGCGTAGTCGCTCCCAGGGCCGCAGCAGCCGTTTATGGAGTAGACGATGTAATAGTAATCGCCGATTTTCAGCCAGTGCTGCCCTTCCATGCCCTGCCGTTTGTCGTCGCGCAGCAGCGTGAAGGGTTCCCCCGCCATGCGCAGCCCGTCGTCCGAGATTTTGCAGGCCAGGAGTTCGATCGGCCTTGGGTCGAGTCTGTAGGCTTTCCACGAGATATACAGCTCGCCGGCATCTTCCAGCACGAATGCGTCGATCGCCTCGGTGCCGTACTCGACGATCGGGCCGTGGTCGGTATAGGGGCCTTCGGGCTTGTCGGCCGTGGCGACGCCGATATACGACGTCCCGTCGGTTTTCCGGCGTGCCGTATAATAAGCGTATGTTTTGCCGTTGCGGTGGAAAAGTTCCGGGGCCCAGAACGAGGATCTCGTCCATGCGGGCTGCTGTTCGAACAGGTGCCCGATCTGCCGCCAGTTGACCAGGTCTTTGGAGCGGAACAGCGGGTAGTAGGGGGCCCATTCCGACGAGGTGCCCGTCGCATAATAGGTGTTGCCGACCCGGATGACCGTCGGGTCGGCCATGTCGCCCGCAATGACCGGGTTGCGGAAGGTCGCCTGCTGGGCGCCGGCGCCCATGCAGGTCAGGAGCGAGGCTAAAAGCAATAGATGTTTCATCTGCATGAAATTTTAGGTGTGAGGGGCAGTTCTGCCGACAAATATACACAAAATTTCGGGTGGGAAATACATCGGAATTACATATGTTTGCCCTTATTCGGATGAGACGGCCTGCGTCCGGGCTCCTACGGTTACAAACGGCAAGGCGCACCCTGCGGGTGCGCCTTGCCGTTTCTTCGGGGAGGGACGGGATTATTCCGCAACCTCTTCGAACATGTCTTTGCCGACGCCGCAGACGGGGCAAACCCAGTCTTCGGGAATCTCTTCGAACTGCGTTCCGGGGGCGATGCCTCCGTCGGGATCGCCCACTGCGGGGTCGTATACCCACTCACAAACGGTGCAACGGTACTTTTTCATTTCTTCTGGTTTTTAATGCGTTGTTTGTTATTTTTCGTTTTTACGGGCCGTTCCGGCCTCGGTTGCAAATATAAGATCATTTTCCGGAAATACGCAATCCCCGGGCGTCTTCTGTCGACTTTTTGGCCGGATCCCGATACTATTGCGCCTGCTCTTCCTCTTCGTCGTCTTCCGCCGGGCGGTTGCCTCCGGGGGGCATAAGCTCCTCCACGAGGCGGTCGGCATCCGAACACGAGACGTACAGGCGGTCTTCGTAGATGTCGGTGATCTCCACGAAGTTTTTCCACTCCGAGGCGTAGAGTTTCACGCGTTCGAACCGCCTGAGGTCGAGGAAATGTCCGTAATAACCGAAGAACCCGCAGCCCCCGAATACCGGGAAGAACCATTTCATCCGCCGAGGGTCGACCCGGCGTACCGAGGCGATTTCGTCGCGGCGGATTTCGGTGATGTCCAGCAGGCAGCGCACCTCGACCTTCTCGTCGTTGACCACGATCCTGCGGGGGATCGACAGCGACATCAGGGCGATGAGCGCCACGATGAACGAGGTGAACCAGGCCGAGAGGTAGCCTCCTTCGTAGAGGTGGTACAACAACCAGCCCAGCAGTACGAAGACCACCAGATAGACCAGCGTCCAGTAGATCGCCCGGCGGCTGAAACGGTATTTATAGGTTTTCTCCATCCGTATCCTCCTCTGTCTTTTCGCGCCCGGCCAGCAGTGCCTCGGCGATGACCATATCTTCGGGGGTCGTGATCTTCAGGTTCGTACGCTCGCCTTCGCACAGAAATACGGCCTCGCCGGCCTGTTCCACGACCGATGCGTCGTCCGTAAATTCGGGGCGGTACTCCGCCTCGTAGGCGCGGCGCAGTATGTCGGCGCGGAATACCTGCGGGGTCTGTACGATGCGCAGGCGGCGGCGGTCGGCGATGCGTGAAGCCGTGCCGTCCGTTTCGCGGTACGAATCCACGGCTTCGACGACCGGGATCGCAGTGCCGTATTCGGCGGCTGCGGCCACCGCACGGCGGATCATGCCGTGTGAGGCCAGCGGTCGTACGCCGTCCTGTACGGCGATCAATTCCGGATCGTGCTTCAGGGCTTTCAGCCCGTTTTTCACCGAATGGAACCGCTCGTCGCCTCCCGTCGTAACCGTGTGTGCCGCGATGTCGAAGCGTGCTGCGAAGTCCTTCCAGAAATCGGCGTGCTCCGCGGGCAGCACCACGACGATCTCCGCCCCGGGCAGCGCCCCGGCGAAATTGTTGATCGTATGGGCCAGGACAGGCAGGCCGCCCAGCATCATGAATTGCTTGGGACGCGAACCTCCCATGCGGGTTCCGCCCCCGCCTGCTACGATGATGACTCCTATCTGTTGTTCCATATCAGTTTTTTTCCGAATCCGAGCGTGTTGTCGGTGAATTTCATAAAGTCGGGCGCGATCGCCCACAGGGTCAGTTCTGCCAGTACGGCATAGGGAAACCGTTTGAGGTATGCCCGCCTCGCCGCCTCGTCGGCTCTTTCGGCTTTACCGCACAGTTGCAGCCCCTGGACGCGTCCCACGACCTTCGTTTCGAGGACTACCGAGGCTGCGACACACGGGTTGCGAGCCATCTGCTGCGCATGGCGTGTCGCCATGTCCGACGTGAAGATCAGCAAATTGCGTTCCGCATCGTAGCAGTAAAATGCGTTGCTGCAATAGGGCGCTCCCTCGCTGCTCGTCGCCAGCGTCAGCACATGGTGTTTCTTCAGAAACCGTACGATCCGCGTATCGACGCCGGCTTTATGCCCGGCTTCCTGCGCCCCGGTGCTTTCCGCTGTATCCTCCGGATTTCCGGTTTTTTCCGGTATACCGGACTTTTTCCGGGGTGTTCCCGTTTGTTCCCCGGCTTTGCCGGGTGTACTGTCCGTTTCCCGGATGGCTTCCGTCCTCGTCCTGCCGCCAGGCCTTTTATCGAACGGTTCCTGATCCCGGTCTTCCGGCATGTCGGCCGGCAGATGTCCCTTGTCTGTCGTTGCGGTCATTTTCCCCGTTATTTCGCTGCCTCCGGTGCTGCCGGCTGCGGGATGACGAGCGAATCGAGCTGCGTGATGCGCTCCCCCTCCTTCACCTCGCCGTTCAGTTCGGCCACGATACGGTCGCGCACGAATTCGAACGTCGCGCGGTTCTCGTTCGAGATCGGTTCGGCCGGTTCCTGGGGGATTTTCAGCGGATTGATCGGCGTGCCGTTTTTCCAGATGCGGTAGTCGAGGTGGGGACCGGTCGAGGCGCCCGTCGAACCGACGTAGCCGATCAGCTGCCCCTGCGAAACGCGCGAGCCCTTCGAGATGCCCTTGGCATAGCCGCTCAGGTGCAGGTAACCCGTCATCAGGTTGCCGGCATGTTTGATTTTGAGCGTGTTGCCACCGCCGCCGCCCCAGCCCTTGAAGGTCACTACACCGTCGGCTACGGCATGTACGGGCGTGCCTTTCGGCGCCGCGTAATCGACGCCCGTATGCGGCCGGTATACCTTGTAGATCGGATGCTTGCGCGCATAGGTGAACTTCGAACTGATGCGTGTGTATTTCAGCGGCGCCTTGAGCATCTGCTTGCGCAGGCTTCCGCCGTCGTATTCCCAATACTGGATTTTGCCGCCCTGCCGGAAGGGGATGGCGTAGTACTCCTTGCCGCCCTGGCAGAATTTGGCGCCCCAGATGCGGCCGATGCCGGCCGAAATGCTGTCGTCGATGAAGCGCTCGTCATAGATCACCGTGAAATTGTCGCCCTTCTGGATGCCGAAGAAATCGACTGTCCACTGGTAAATGTCCTCCATTTCCGCGGCCAGCGCATAGGGCAGGTGCTCCTCCATGATCGCACCCCACAGCGACGAATTAATCGTGGCGCTCTTCTTGGTGCGGCGCACCGAGAACTCCTTTTCGCCTGTCTGGACGCTGACCGAATCCTCATGGAACCCGAACACCACGTATTGCGACATGTTGCGTTCGTAGACCAGGTAGTCCAGGTGGGGGGCATAGAGCGAATCCTCGTGGATGAAGACGGTGTATTTATGCCCGGCGCGGATGTTGCGCAGCGGGAAAATCTCTTTCGAGGCTTTGTCGAGCCTGTCGACCGTAAGGGCTGAAACGCCGTACCCGTTCAGGATTTTCCCCAGCGTTTCACCGCTGCCCACCTCGCCCGTTTCGGTGCGGTAGTCGTCGGCATTGATGCCGTAAACGATATTCTGCGGCGCGGCTTCTTCCTTTTCGGCCGCGGCCTGTTGTGTGGTTCTGTTGCATGCCCCGGCGGCTACGAGCAGCAGGGCGCATATCGGTAATTTAAAACTTCTCATAGACGCAAGCAAAGATATGAAAAAAAACGCAGGAATCCCCAATTTTATTATTCCTTTGTCATTCAGGCCCGGGATTTGCTTTTTTTGTTTTGTGTTCCGGAGATTTATTGCTACCTTTGAAAAATTGTATGGATAAACCGACCCGAAATGTTGAAATGCTTGCTTGCTCCTGCGGCTCTCCTCTATAAGGCGGGGGTGACTTTCCGTCACCGTCTCTTCGACTGGGGTATCCTCAAAAGCGAGAAGTTCGACATCCCGGTCATCTGTATCGGCAACATCACCGTCGGCGGTACGGGCAAAACCCCGATGGCCGAGATGGTGATCGCCTATATGTCGCAGATGCATCGCGTCGCCCTGCTGTCGCGCGGGTACGGCCGCCGTACCAAGGGGTATCTGGAAGTGAAGGCCGACTCCCGTTACCGGGATGTGGGCGATGAGCCGCTGCAGATCAAACTTAAATTCCCCGATACGGTGGTGGCCGTGTGCGAGAAGCGCGCCGACGGGATCCGCCGCATTTGTGCCGAGCACCCCGACGTCGACCTCATCGTCATGGACGACGGATTCCAGCACCGCTATGTGGAGCCGAAGGTGAACATCGTGATGATCGACGCCACGCGCCCCGTGCAGCACGACAGGATGTTGCCGCTCGGAACCCTGCGCGACCTGCCCGAAGAACTGCACCGCGCCCACTATTTCGTCGTGACGAAGTGCCCCGAGAAGATGGCGCCCATCGACCGGCGTATCCTGCGCAAGGTGCTCATACAGGTCGCCTACCAGCGGGTCTATTTCACCCGTTTCGAGAGTTTCATGCCGCAGCCGCTCTTCCCGGATGCCGCGCCCGGCGAACCGCTCGTGCAGGGACAGCAGGTGATCGCGCTTTCGGGCATCGGGAGTCCCAAGCCATTCCTCGCGGCGTTGCGGGAAAGCTACGAGGTGGTGGCCGAGATGACGCTCGACGACCATCACGTCTACAAGGTACGCGACCTGAACCGCCTGCGCGAATTGCTGGACAGGTTCCCCGGGGCGGTCATCGTGACCACGGAAAAGGATGCCGTAAAACTGACCAACCGCGCGAAGATCCCCGAAGAGATACAGCGCGGGATATACTATTTACCGATAAATATTTCATTCATAGAGGATTCGGCGACGGATTTTCTGCAAAAACTGGAAGAAGATGTTAGAGGAAATTAAAAAAACAGCGGCTTTTATCGACGCCGCCACGAGTTCTTTCGCCCCGGAGGTGGGCATCATCCTCGGCACGGGCCTGGGCGGTTTCGCCGATAAGATCGACACTGCATTCGCCATCGAATACAAAGATATCCCGGGTTTCCCCGTTTCGACCGTCGAGGGGCACAAGGGGCGTATGATCTTCGGCACGGTCGAGGGCCGCAAGGTCGTAGCCATGCAGGGGCGCTTCCACTACTACGAGGGCTACACGATGCAGCAGGTGACTTTCCCGGTGCGCGTCATGCAGCAGCTGGGCATCAAATACCTCTTCGTGTCGAACGCTTCGGGCGGGATCAACACCTCGTTCCGCGTGGGCGACCTGATGGTCATCACCGACCACATCAACCTGATGCCCAATCCGCTGATCGGTCCCAACATGGCCCAGCTCGGGCCGCGCTTTCCCGACATGCACAACTGCTACGATAAGTCGCTGATCGCCGCTGCCACGGCGGGTGCCTGCGCGGGCTTTCTGGTCTGGAACTTCTACCCGGCCAAGGTCTTTATGGGCGACACCGGCAGCATGTTCTTCGGCGGCATCGTTACGGCGCTGGCCTTTGTGATGCAGCGCCCCGAGCTGGTGCTCTTTTTCGGCATTGTCTACATCTGGGACGCGATGACCGTCGTCATCCAGCGCACGTATTTTAAGGCGACCCACGGCAAGCGCATCTTCCGCATGACGCCGATCCACCACGCCTTTGAGATGCGCGGCTGGCGCGAGGTCAAGATCGACGGCTTTTTTGCGCTGATTGCCGTCATCGGTGTGGCAATGGGAATTTTTTACATCTGTGTGGCATAAGCAGCGGGGCCGGGCCTACCCGGCCTCTGCCTGTTTCTGCCCCTAAGGGAGGTGACCGCCCATGAGCACTGCCGTGAGCATTGTGCGTACACTGCTGGGCCTTTTGTTTGACCATACCATCGGAAATATTGTGCGCATGGTACCCATCATACGCCTGCCCAAGCTGGAGCGGGGGCCGGTCTCCCGGGGCTTTCTCGCCCTGCTGCTGGTCATTTTGTTCTTCGGGCTGACGATGCTGTTCTCGGCCAGCTATTCCAGCGCCTACGCCACCAGCGGTAAACTGTACAGTATCATTAAACCGCAGGTCATTATTGCAATTGTGGGGCTGTTCTTTATGTGGGTCCTGTCCAACATCAACTACCGCGCACTGCGTCTGATGAGTGAGAGCCTGTACATCATCACCATTGTGCTGCTGATCCTGGCGCTGCTCAGCCCGGAGGACACCAACGGTACCTACCGCTGGGTGTATCTGCCGGGCGGTGCCTCCTTCCAGCCGTCGGAGCTGGCAAAATTCTCACTCATGATCTGGACGGCAGATATGCTGGACCGCGACTATGACAAGAAGAACAGGTTGTGGTACGGCGCGATAAAGCCTGCGCTGCCGCTGCTGCCCATCCTGTATCTGCTGCACAAGGAGCCGCACAACTCCGCCATGATCCTGCTCTGCCTGATTTTTGCCACGATGCTCATCTGCACCCTCTCACCCGGCCGCTGGTTGCTGCCGCTCATTCCGGCGTGTGCAGTAGCCGGCAGCTACTTCCTGAAGGGGCTGGCCAGCGGGGAAGGCTACGCCGCGGGCCGTATGGACGCTGCCTGGGGCCTTGCGCCGCTGGATACTGCCGGTCTGGGGTGGCAGACCCTTCAGAGCATCTATGCCATCTCCACAGGCGGCATGTTCGGCGTGGGCATCGGCGCGAGCGTGCAGAAGCACCAGTGGCTGCCCTACGCCGAAAATGACTTTATCTTCGGCGTCATCGGTGAGGAGCTGGGCTTCTTCGGCTGTGTTATCCTCATCGGTGCGTTTGCGGTGCTGCTGATCATGGGCATTATGATCGCCCTGCGCGCACCCGACCTGTACGGCATGGTGCTGGGCATCGGCATCATCTCGCAGATCGCCTGGCAGGTGTCTCTGCATATCGCCGTCGGCACGGCAC
>OGUK01001438.1_pt1 | contig 15378 bp, 15 predicted proteins | sample 1553151 | NCBI WGS metagenome assembly OGUK01 (sample SAMEA2580208, study PRJEB22360) | human gut metagenome | biome: human gut; feature: human-associated habitat; material: faeces | place: Denmark | collected 2008/2010
ATAAACCTTGTAAAATTCTTGTAACATATGATTCTTATAGAATTGTAAAAGATATATTAACATCTTTGGGTATATTTCAATCTTTTTACACCATTATAGATGAGTTTCAAACTATCTTACATGATTCTAAGTTTAAGTCTAATACAGAATTAGATTTTTTATATCATCTACACCAATCTCACTCAGCTTTATTTGTTAGTGCAACTCCTATGTTGGAGGAATATCTTAATATGTTAGGTGAGTTTGATGGTCTTCCATATATTAATATGGATTGGAGTAAGGAGGATTCGACTAGGGTATTAAAACCTGCCTTAAAAGTACTTACAATGAAATCTGTTGGCGAAAAACTCCCAGAAATTATTCAGTCCTACAAGGATGGTAATTTTGAGAGAGCTATTAGAATGGTAAATGGCTATCCTGTTGAAATAATATCGGATGAAGCTGTATTTTATGTAAATTCTGTTAATCATATTACTAGTATTATAAAAAAGTGTAATCTCCAATCTGAAGAAGTAAATATTTTGTGTAGTGATACTCCTGATAATCAAAAACGAATACAACGTAAATTAGGGAAGAAATTCGTAATAGGTGAAGTACCGCTAAAAGGAGTTAAACCTAAAATGTTTACCTTTTGTACTAGAACTGTTTACCTAGGTGCTGATTTTTACTCTACTTGTGCTAGAAGTTTTATATTTAGTGATAGTAATATTGATTCTTTAGCTGTTGATATCTCTGAAGACTTGCCTCAGATCTTAGGTAGACAAAGGCTGCAAGAGAATCCATGGAGTAATAGTGCAGTATTTTATTATCGAACAATATGTGATTATAGGAAAGTGTCTCAAGAGGAGTTTAATAAAGAAGTAGAAAGAAAAAAAGAAATTACTCAAAACTTATTAGATTCCTATAGCTCTGCACCTGATAAAGCAAAATATGATCTAGCAGAAACATATCAAAAAATGGCAAAATCTTTTAGTTATAAAGATAATTATGTGGCGGTAAACGAACATCAGAGTGGAACTTTGATACCTGTACTTAATAATTTAGTATTAGTAAATGAGATTAGAGCTTTTAGAATACAACAATATGATTATAAAGATAGATTTACTGTATTTAGTTCAGTACATAATACATTAGATACAAATGATCTAATTAATAGAGAAGTATCTAATTTTATGAATGAGTATGAAAATCTAACTTTGTTCAAACAAAAGCTTAAATTATTATGTGAATATGGATTATCTAATCAAGCTATACAAATAGTATTAGATCAGATTGGGGAACATGATAATATTAAATCTTATTATACTATTCTTAAACCACAAAAACTAAAAGCTTTGGGGTATGATAGGTATAAAATTGAAAAAGAGTTAGGTATTGTAACATTTAGTAAAGAACTTTTGGTAAATACTATTCTCTCTAAGTTTTCTGTTGGAGATAGAATAAGCCAAGCAAAAATAAAAGAAATTCTTGGAGGACTATATTCTTCAATTAATTATACAGCTACTCCTAAAGCAACTGACTTAGAAAACTTTTTTGAAACTAAGGAGGCTAAAGTAAATGAAATACTTTCTGATGGTTCTAAGAAGAGAGTGAAAGCTACTGACATTATAGGAGTTAAGCCAGAGTATCAAGAAATATATAATAACCTGAAAACAATAAACAATATTTTATGAGGTAAGTGTTCGATCTTGCCTGGGACATAATAATTCTCATTCGCCAGTAAAGGTGAGTGGGAATTTTGTTTTGAATAAAAATTAATAGTATGATAATCCTACGACAAAAACAATTTAATATAGCTCAAGAATTTTACCATTCAGGTGGTTCTAGAGTTATGAAGAAATATGCAGGTAGACTTCAAAGAAAAATCGGAAAGAAGTTAGAAGATTTATCAGTTAGACAAGTATCTAATAATAGTGAAGTACTTAAATTAGCAAAAGATTTAGAAAAAGAATCTATTTCTAATAAGAAACTTGGAAAAGATTTAGTAAAGGATGCTATTAAGAAGGGAAATTCTAGAGTATTTGATAATAATAAAATTCAAACTTCAATAGGTGAAAAAGAATCTATAAATTATTATGCTCCATTTAAGCCAGAAGAAGCAAAAGAAGTTAGTAAACGGTTTCTGAATAATTCAAAATACGAAGGAAATGTTGATGGAAAACGATTAAGTAAGAAAATTGCATTAACGTTATCTCCTAATGAAGTTTCTGGATTATCTCCAAGATCAGGTCTTATAAATATTAAAGGAAAATATGATGAAAATATTCCAGCTCTAGCCCATGAAGTAGGTCATGCAATGAATAGTACTGGAGCTGCTGGTGAGAGGAATAAAGCTATTAGTAGATTAAATTTAATGAATAAGAGTAAGAAAAAATCTGAAATTGGAACTATAGAACGAGTGAAAGAAGAGTTCAAAAGAAATAGTGCTGAACTTAAAGAGGAGAAAAATGCTTGGAAGAATGGAATAAATTTAATGAAAGAGCATGGGGCATCTAAAGAAGAGATAAAACTTGCAGAAAAGGATAAAAAATTATCTCTAAAAACTTATAAAGCTGCCAGAAATGCAAGAACTTTAAATGCAGCGGCTAAATATTTAGATCCAAATAGTGCTTTAAAGAAAGAAGTTAGTCCAGGTAAGTTACATAGAATTAAAAATACTTATCCGGAAAATTTGGATAAAAATGATTTAGACCTTAAAAATAAACTAGATAAGAGAGAAATAAGGCAAAATAGAAGAAAGGATAAGAGTATTATAGGTCAGATCTTTGGAAATTCTAAGAAAAGAAAATAAAAGGATGAGTTTTTTTTTCTCTCATCCTTCTTGTGTAGTAAATAGCTTTAAAATTTTATCTAGATTTTCTTGTTCAATTATTTCATTAGTTTCTGTATTTATTCTCCAAGTCCCAGGAAGTTTTATAACTGTATCTGTTCTTGAATTATCTGTATCAAGTAGTATAGATTCTACTTCAAAAGATGATACAATTTCTGCTGGACTAAGTGAAAAAATAGATTGTTGATTTAATTGATTTAGTATTTCTTCTAGATTAGTAAATTTATTGTGATCTATTATTACATACACTTTACATTCTTTTATTCTTAGGTCAACTACAGGACCTATAAATCTAACAAATTCATTAATTATGTTAGTTGTACTTATTCCTATTTTCATAATTTAAAATATTTTATTACATATATAAGGCTTTTAGTTTATATTTCGTTCTTTATTTATAATAAGAAAAATCATACTCTCTAAAGGGGGGGGGGTATGAAGTTTAATAATCCCCTATATAAATAGTATGATAATCAAAAGAAAATTATTCTCTAAGAAATTAACAGCTGAAGAGAAAAAACAGAGAGCTGCAGATCGGATTGATAAAATTCGTAAAGGAGTAGCTACTGCACATGGAATTTTAGCTGGTGGTACTGTAGCTGGGGTAGGTTTAATTGGTTCTGACGTTGCTAAGTCAGTTGATGAAGCCAAAATAAATGATCAGTATCTCAAACATTCTGGTAAATTATATGAAAGATATCGGAATGAACTTGATAAAATTAGAAAAACTGGTAAAGAGGTATTTAAGCGAGCTAATGAAAAGACGAGAACAGGAGAACCAGTAATAGATTCATTTAACGAACTTGATAATCTTCTAAAAGTTCAGAAAGTTGAAAAACATTATCTAAACATGGCTGATAAAAAATTAAAAGGCGAAGAAGATATACTAAAAAAAGCAACAAAGAAATTAGAAGATAAAGTTTCAAAGAAAGCTTCAAAGAGAAATAAGAAGATCTTGGCAGGAACAGCTTTATTAGGAACAGCGGCGGGATTAGCTTCAAACCATTTAATGAAGAAACGTGCAGAAAAACTTAGAGAGAATAAATTTTCTAAGGCTGATGATGATTTAGATGAAGAAACATATCTTGGAATGTCAGAAGAGTTTGATGATTCTAAATTCTCTCGAAAGTCAGATAAATGGCTTAAAGAAAGAGCTAGATATGATGAAGGTTTGACTGATAAGGAAAAAGAAAATATTAAGAAAAATAATAAAAGACTTATAGCTGCTACTAGTGTCTCCGGAGCTTCAATTGGATTAGCTAAGAAATTATCTTTAAAAAGAGGTTTAATAGGAGCTGGAATCGGTGCTGCTACAGGTGCCGGAATTGCTGCAGCTGGACATCTTCATCATAAATCAGAAGCAAGAAAGGCTCGTAAAGAATTAGAGCGTAGAGAAAAAGAAGATTAATTAATAAAAAAATGAGAGTTTAACGATTATGAATATTTTAACATCACAATTACCATCAGGGGGATATGGATATAAATTCCCAAGTGTTAAGGTTAGTCCTATGACATTCTTAGAAATAACAAGATATCTTGAGAATCTTCCTTCTGATGATCCACTAGAAAAATACTTATATGATATCAATCTTTTAGTTCAAGAAGATGAAACTATCCTAGATTGTTATTTAATGGATGTAGATTTCTTGATATTTTATAAGAAGCTTTGTACGGTTTCTGGAGAATTATCTTATGAAATTGAGGTAACATGTCCAGAATGTGGAAAGAAAATGAAAAAAACTATATCCTTCGAAAAAGATATACACTTCAAACAGATCGATCAAAAGATTATGAATGGTGCTTTTATTGAACTCGGTGGACATAGATACGAGACTATAGTTCCGACAGTTAGAGAATTTATGAAGGTATTTCAAACTTACCTTAGATATCGAACTGTAACTGATCTTAAGATGATTAAAACTATAGCACTGATTAAAGATTTTGATTATCAGGGAACACAGATTGAAAAAGATGTCCTTGGGGCTACTCACTCTGATGTTACACTTCTTTTAGCTTTACGTGACTTATATTATGATCGTCTTGAGCCAGTTCAAATGTTTTGTTCAGAATGTAATAAAGGTAAAAAACCGAAGGAAAGGAGGAGTGTGGCAGTAAGTGTAGAATCTCTTACTGTCGACTTCTTTCGAGACATCTGTAACAATTCCCCAATTGATGGATCTAAAATTTTATTTAAATAAATTTCTTAAGGCAGATGGAATAGAGAATTATACATTGAGTTCTCTTAAAGCTCTTAGGGAATGTTATGAGAATTTTCTTGATACTACCGAAGGAACTGATCCAGACTTTCCATTACTTAATTTTGGTGGTAAGAAGGGGCAGAGACTTAAAGGTATATCAGCAGCACAACGTCAAGCTTATTATGAAGAGGAAGCTGAGAGAAAAGAAATGATGGGAACTAAGAATGTCGACTTAATGGACTTATAAAACTTATACCCTCCCTTAAAATTTTATATGTCAAGGGGGGGGTATAGGATTTAACAATATTCTTCCCTTGACAGTTTAAGAAATATATGATAATATTGAGACAGAAAGAGTTTGGTAATAAAGCAAATAAGATTAAAACAAGGCAGTGGCAAATGACTCAAGCTGTAAATCCGGTTATTCAACATCAGTCTATGGGTGGAATCCCTCAAGAGCAGATACTAAAGAATTCAGAAAGGTATAAAAAAGCCATAGAAATTAATAAAGTATTGCCTTCTTCTGAGTATGATAATCCTAGTATTAGTAAAGTTGACAAAAGATTAGGAAATGCTCAGCAAACTTTATTACAACAGGCAAGAGGATATGGACAAAATACTCAAGATAGAGGTGTTAAAAAAATAAGAGGAACGAAGGTACAGGAAAAAATTAAAACTAAACAGGAAAGAATTCAAGCTCTATCTCCTGAAAATCAAAAAAAGTTTCGTCAAAGTGTATTAGAAAGAAAAAATAGAGTTGTAGAAAATCCTAGTCCAATAACAAATACTACAATACCTACTAATTCTATTCCTAAAAATCCACTTAACTTTGGCCCAACTGTACCTAAGACTAATTCTCCGTTAGATAAGGGTACGTCTAGGGTTACTAAGTCTCCATTTAAACTGGGAAGAACTGGAAAAATAATGGCTGGAACTGCTTTAGCGGCAGGAGCATTATATGGGGCTAAGAAATTTTACGATAAGAAAAAAGAGAAAGAATAAAAGTATAATCCTATAGAGTCTTGGGATATAGATCTATAGGAACTAATTAATAAAAATGCGTATGGTACGATGGATAGAAGATAATAACAATATAGGTAATATTCTTAAGTTTAGCGGTTATTCTAGACTATTTTCCTCTAGAGATAAAACCACCGAAGATGATATAGTTTCGATTATAGGAGTTAAATCTGAGACTATAGACGTATTCATATTACTCAAGATCGGAAAGTTTAATAATATTTCCGGAGACACACTATTTATACAGAGTTATGATTTTAGGAGATTAGTTTCCGATAATTATTATTCTGAAGGAGTATTTTATAAGGGAAATTTCAGTATTCTAGATAATTATTGTGTTTTCGAGATCTTGGATGAATATGATTTGATCTCGGCTGAATTATTGAGATTTATAGAAGATACGAAAGAATATATAAGAAATAATTGGAGGAAAGAAGCTGATAGTTAAGAATGAACAGAATGCTTGGAAAGAAGGATCAAAAATAGCGGATAAATTAGGTATAATTCCTGAAAAAAGATCTGTAGCTAAAGTAGCAGAAGATTTAGCAGTTGAAACATATAAATCTACGGGAGATGCGAAAATGAAAGAATCTATTTATAAAGCTATTCAAATTCCATCTAGAGCATATAATAAAAATAGTGTTTTTCCTGATAGTAAAACAAGAAAGAGAATGTGGAAGAAAAATAAAAGAGGAAATTAATCCTCTTTTTGAATAAAATTAATATATTTTATCGCTTCATCTGATAGATTTAGCTGACTATTTATTATATTAAATTCACATACTGTGGGTAAAGATATTAATACATAATCTTTATTATTCGGTATGTAATTTTTATCAATTAGTTCAAAGTCATCTAATTTGTAATCTTGTAATATATTAATTTGTAATAATCCATAAGTAATATCCTTTAATTCTTCATTAAGTTTTTGAATATTACCTCTATAAAATCGTTCATACTTCTCTTTCTCTAAAAAAAGATAACATTCTACAGGTGATAATGCTAAATCACAAGCGCAATTATCATGATCGCTGTAGTTAATAAATTTATAAGCTTTTATTATATTTTTCTTCATAATCTTATATATTTCTATTCATATATAAGGCTTTAAAATTGTATGAAGATTAAGAGGGAATTATAAACAAAATAAATTATGATTATAGTAAGAAAATTAAATACTAAAACTTTCACTGGCAGAGATCTAGTAGAAAGATTATATTCTGAGGGTTGGGAACTAGAACAACGAGAATATGGACTAGTAAAAAAGATATTCAGAAAAACTGTTAGACCTATCTTGAATAGTATGATAAGTAACAAACAGAAATCTATGGATAAATTAAACAAATCTATAAAAGAGGATTATGTTTCTGATAAAAGACCTGAAATAATGCAATCTCTTGGAAGAAAAGCAAAAGAATTAGGTGTAAAAGTACTAAAGGGTAAGAAAAAAGATAACTTAGGATCAGATTCTATAGAAAGTTCAAAAAGATTAATTAAAGAAAGAGAGAAAACAGGAAAGAAAGCAAAAATTAGATTATCCCGCGAAAACAATTGGGAAATAGATGCTAAAAATATAAAATCTATTGAGAGAAATAGGTTAATTAATAGTAATAAGCCACAACAAAGAAAATTAGGAAAGGCAGCTATTAACAATAAATTTGTCATTAATCATAAAGGAAGTCAAGCTTCTTTAGCACATGAAATAGGTCATGTTATAGATGATAGTAGTAAAGGAGTATCGAAAGAATTTATTAGTAGAGTAAAACCAAAAGGAATCTCTGGAGCTATTAAAGAATATAAAAATGCTTCTAAGACAGTCGAAAAAGAGAAAAGTGCTAGTAATAATGCTATAAAACTTTTAAAAGATGTTGGAGTTAAGGGTAAAGAATTAAAAAGAGCAGAAAAAGAATTAAATGAATCTTTAAAAACTTATAAATTATCTAGATCTAAGAAAGTATTAGAGGCTTTAAATAGAGGATTAGATGATCTAACTCCATCAGAAAAAGAAAGATTAAAGATTAATCGAGAAAATAAAATAGAAAACTTGAAAAGATCAATAAAGTCCGTATTTAAAAAGAAATAATATGATAGTAGATTACATAAAGACTTGGATTCATATAAAATCTATTGAATTTTTTCTTGGAATAAAAAGATCCTATAGTATAGAAAGAAATAATCTTAGTAGATATTTAAAAGATTTAATCAATTTATCTAGTGAAATTGATAAATTAAAAGAAGAATTTAATATTAGGATTAGTTTTTGTTTGGTAGATACTAGTAACTTCTATCCGGATATAAGTATAGTAACCAATATTAGGGAAGAACTAGAGCAAGATAATAGAGTAAGAGATATTCTGATAGATAAGTTAGATTCCGATAGTGTTATAGATTTTAAATTACTTCACAATACAGGATATTATTTTCAGGTATATTATCTTATGTGTATGTTTGGGTATGAGTATATAGATGATGTTGAACAAAATGAGATGAATAAACTTATACCTTTGAAATATGAGAAGTACTATTTTCATAATAATAAATATAGATTATTGGATTTATCAACTTATCATAGTATGTTCTTTTATAATGATTAATAAATAAACAATGGCTGCAGAAGATATAGAAAATAAAGTAAGAAAAATGTCTTCCCAGAAACCAGAGGATGGGAAAGACTTACAACAACTCCAAGAAGCACAAAACCAGATTGTTCAGATAAATGCAGAACGTCAGAGGAACTTACAAACAGCTAGACTCGAAAATAATGCTGATGCGGCTAATAATGAAACTATGAGTCAAGCTGTAGAGATGGCTGCACTTGGAGGATTAGGTGGAGCAGCAGTACAACAACAAGTACAGGCAATGAATCCACAAACTCAGGCTGTCTTAGGAAAATATGGACTTGGACAACCTAAAGTACAGCGAACATCTTCAAGGAGTGTACAAGTAACTCCACAGAAGATAACAATAAATAATAACACTACGAACACAACGACTAATAACGTTGCTGTTCCCGCTGCTAATATTGGTGGTCCTGTCCAAGGGAGAACATTAGCAGTAAAACAAAATCCAGATGAAGGACAGGCTCGATTTAAAACTTGGATATCTAATGCCTTTGCTAAACAGAATCAACAAGCAGCGGCCAGAGAAAAAGAATATCAACGTCGTGAGTGGTCCTTGACAAGAAGTACTAATAAATTAATGAAACACTTATCTGACTTAGGAAAGAGTGTTTCAGAGAGATTAGACCCTAGGAAATTAGCATCTTCGGTAGGTGGACAATTTAAAACTATTCTCTTCCTCTTTGGTACTATGTTCTTAGCAAAAAATTGGAAAAGAATTATTAAATTTGCTGCTAATGTAGAGACTTTCTTTTTTGGAGAACCTGATCCAAATGATCCCAAAGCTCCAAGAGGCAGATCTGGATTTTCTAAAATGTTAATTAGTTTATTTGGAGGAGATCCTAATAGCAATAAATCTACTATACTAGGTTCATTAAAAGACTTGCTTTATACAGGTGATGAAAAGCGTCCTGGAGCATTCGACTACTTATTTTTAAAGATAAAGAATTATTTTTCAGAAGGTGCAGAGGCGATAAAAAATTTAGAGTTGCCAAAAATAGATACAGATGATCTTTTAGGTTCTTTAAAAAATATAGTTGGATATTTTGGAAACGTTATATCTACGCTATTTACTGGAGCAGATGGATTAAAAAAAGGAATTGATAATCAGATAAAAGAGGTTTCTAAAAATTCTAAATATGGATTAACTAGTGATGGTAAGAAAGATTTATCGTGGATAGATGATCGTGCGGATGTTAATGAAAAATTATCAAATTTTTATACACAACATTTTAGAGAATCTTATGGAAATTTAAAAGGTTATGAAGACTTAATAGATTCTAAAGGTAGGTTAACTGATATTGCTAGAGGAGATATAATTCATACAAGGGATAAAGATGCTAATAATTATGTAAGATATTCAGATGTTACTGAATCAGGAGAATTGACTGGTACTGTAGGTTCTACATTTAGAGCTTCTAATGCTGTATCAAGTATGTTAGGTGATAAAAAAACTGTCAATACTGTTGGAGTTACTAGTTTACTTGGAGATATTGAAAAGGCAGTAGATAAAAATGAAGAATCAGGAGATAAGAAGGGTATAGCTATCGAATCTTCAGAATTTTTAACAAGAACAGGACTAACTTTAGATGATATTGATGAATTGAAAAAACGTGGAGATATCACTGAAGGTAGTTTTAAATATGTTTTAGAACCAAAAACTTTAGAGGAATTAGCTTTTGAGTATAAAAATCAACCCCCAGGACCAGAAGAGGCTGCATTAAAAGCTGGATTACAAACTCATTTAGAAAATGTTACTGGTATAGGGGATTTAAAGAAATGGGGTTTTAGATTGGCAGGGTTAGCTGGAGGTATTGCACTTTGTTTTGTTCCAGGAGGACAAGCATTAGCAATTCCTTTGATAGCTGGTGGATTAACTGCTGGTGAGTTAACTGCGCAGGCATCTCAATCACCATGGGTTAGAGGTGGATTAGCTGCTTTAAATACAAAAAAAGCAAGAGTACTTCCTAGATATACTATGAGATTAGTTGATGTAAATGACCCTAGACCAGGAGTAGATTTAGGTCGTATGGGAGATATGTCAACAATTACTGTACCTAAAAATCAGAAAGATGCTACTATAGTTAATGGTTATAGAATTAAAAAAGGGGTAATAAATAGGATTAAAGACAGAATTGGTGGTTTTAAAACGAAAGATAAAGATGGAAATGTATCTTATAAATCATTTGATATAACTGATTCTGAAATAAGAACTAATATGGATAAGCATGTTAGAGGCATACAAACAGCTCTTCATGGAAAAGTGGCTGAAAATGTAGATTATGATTTGAATAATTACAAAGGCATCCAAAATGTACTGGATCTTAAAGCCAAAAATCGTGCTTATGAACAAGAAGTATGGAATAATTCTCCTATGAAAAAAAGTGGCGAATATATAGGTGATGCAGTAGATGGTGTGAAAGGGTATATTACAGGAAATAGACCACCTGAAAAGATAACTGATGAGGTGAGAATGGCTAGAATACTAAAAGCCATGGATTTTGCTATGAAGGAACTTGGGATGACTAAAGAACAAGCTGCCGGGTTAGTTGGTAATTTTTTAAGAGAGTCTCAATTAGTTACTACTGCTAAGAATCCAGACTCTCCAGCAACTGGAATAGCTCAGTGGTTAGGAGTTAGAAGAAGAGCTTTTGAACATGGTAAACTTAGTGAGAAAGAAAAAAAAGCTGGATGGAAACATTATGATGGACCAGGTTCAGGTAAATCTTTGGGAGATGCATCCTTTGAAGAACAACTTCAATTTGTTAAGTGGGAAATGGAAAATATTCCGGCTTATAGAGAAGGTTTGAAGAAAATAAAAGCTTCAAAAGATCATCTTGAAGCAGCTCGAAATGTTTTTGGATATTATGAATTTTCAGCAGGTCCAGAAAAATCAGCTCAACATATGGAAGATAAAGGGCAAGATGGTTGGGGATCCTTGAAAAAAGGAGAAAATTTTGCAGGAGATGCTTTATTAACTTACAACTCTTTTAAAGGTGATACTCTAGAAAATACCAATACTAATTCCACAAATTCTGAAGAGTCTATTTATATGGCTGATGCTTCATCTACAACTCCAGATAATTATGTAGAACAGAGAACAGATAAAGGATCTAGTATATCTACTTATGATTGGAGTACTGCAGGTGTTAATTCTTTTGGAAGTGATTCTGGATTGATAATGGCTCAGAGTAGTATTTTAGCTCCAGAAAAAGTTACACCAACTACACCAACTTCAGAAAAATCTATTCCAGGTAATACTTCAGAATCTGCTGGACGAGAATTAATAGCTGATGCAGAAAAAGATAAGACGGAAGATCTTTATACAAAAGTTTCTGATATTAATGAAAATATAAAACTTCTTTCAAAAACATCTATAGCACAAGCAGAAGCAATTAATAATGTTTCTACAGCCATAGCATCTCTTAAGTTTGGAGGAAATATAAATATGGGTGGTGGAGATGGAAGAACTAAAGTACAGAGTATTACTACTCCCCCTTATAGAGGATAAATTATTTAAACAATCATAATTATGGCTGGTATTACTGATGAAGAACTAGATAGGGAACTAGCAAGATGTGGATTTAACCCTAAGGATGATAATAGTGGGGCAGTTGTTTCTAGACATCATGCATTTTATTATGATAGACAAATAGATAAAGTTCTTACTCATATAACTCTTCATGCTAATTCTTATTTAGATGGAAAAGGGGAATGGCAAAAAATGGGTTCATCCTATTCTTTAGATGAAGAAGGTTATAATACAGTACCTCTTTATAAAGGAATTCTAAATGAAGATTTTATTGTTCAAGCTGGTAATTCCTGGACTGATTTTGGAGATGATCCTATAGGTGGTATGTGGAATAATCTAAAACCTTATGCTCCATATGCGAAAGAACTTACGAAAACAGCTGAATCAATGTTGAGAGATACAACTGGAGACAGTACTGTTGAAAAACTAGCAAAAAAAGTATTATCTGGTATAGCTACTGCAACTGGTACAGCATCTAAACTTCTTAATAGATCTCTTGTAACTCAGGGGTGTAGATTTTCTTACTATTCTGGAACTAGTACTAGTTTTGGAAATTTAGCTATGAAATTTACAGTACTTCCTGATTATTCTGGTGGAGTATTTAAAACGGTTTCAGAACAGCTTCAAGAGTTATATCCATATATAATGGGTAAATATACTCAAGGAGTTGTTGATGAAAATGGAACAGTACTAGGATCAAAAATTGAATCTAATAAAGAAGGCGTTAATACTGGAATTACTGGAGAAGATGGAAAATTGCTTAATACATTTTTTAGTTGGCAAATGCCTCCTGCTGGATATGAGCCGGATCTTTTAAATATGGATACTATCTTAACTGGTACACTCAAGCTAAAATTTGGGGCTTTTTATGCACTAAATTCTCTTGTATGTACTAATGCTCAATTTAGTTTTTCAAAGCAAGTAGTAAAATATTGGGATGCATCAAAGAAAATGAATACTTTAAGTCCATTATACTGTGATGTTATTCTTAATTTCCAACCATCTACTAAATACTCTGATATATCACTTCAGAAATTTATTAGTGGACAGTCTACAAAAGATTTTATTACTGCTGCGAAAAATAATATGAGAGATGGTCTGAAAAGAGAAAAAGATAAAATAGATAACTTATTAAAATAATAATATGCCATTAAATACAGCAGAAAAACCGGGAAAAATAAAAACTCCTAATCCTCCATCATTAGGAAGTATGGTTAAATCATCTCCTTCTGCCCCAAGAATTGAAGTTCCACAACAAAAACATTATGGAGAAGGAATGAGTAGTGGAACTAAGGTTAGTGGATTTTACTATGATACTAATCGTGGTAATGATTTAATGTCAGTTTCTCTTCATTATAACTCTGTTCTTTATGATGATGGATCTTGGGGTGAATATCACGGTGCTAAAGACGATGATGGGTATTCTTATGAACCATTATGTAGAGCTATTATGTCTGAAGATTATCAAGCTGCTATTTCTAATTCTTGGTCTGAATTTGGAGATGAAAAGATTAATGATGTATTTAATCAATTTAAACCTTATGCACCATATCTATCATTTTTCTCCAAAGAACTTGAAAAAATGAATAGTGCAGAGGAGGAAATGAAGACTGGATCAGAAGAGGATAGAATGGCTATATTTAGTACTATCGGACAAATATTTGATAAAACAACTGATGTTCTAGAGAAGTTATCAAAAGCAGGAACTGATTATTTAAATAGAGCTTTAGTAACTAAGACTGGAAGATTCTCTTACTATTCTGGAACTGGAGTTGGATTTGGTAATCTAACAATAAAATTTACTATATTTTCTGATTATGTAGATGGGAAATTCAAATCTGTATATGATCAGGTTATGGAATTATATCCATATTGTTTTGGAAAATTAGTTAAGTTTTTAAATGATAGTGGAGAGCCAGCAAGTAAAGATGATACTGAAGTAGCATTGATAAAAGAATTGGTTGATAGATATTTCGGTTGGCAGATTCCTCCTGGTGGATTTAAAGCTGAGTTGGATAATATAGATAAAATACAATTTGGAACTCTTAAACTTAAATTCGGCTCACTTTATGCTATTGATAATCTTGTTTGTGAGAGTGCTACTTTCCAAATGTCTAAACAAATGATGAAGAGATGGGATACTGGATCTAAAGAAAATGATCTATGTCCTTTATCTTGTGATATTACAATGACTTTCAAACCAGCATCTAAATTTACTGATGTTAGACTTAAGAGATTAATAGGAGGAGATGCTACACAAAAAGAAAGACAAGCGATGGAGTTAATATTACAAGATAATATAAATAAAAAAATAGAAGAAAATAAAAAATTATTAGGAGGATAAAATGTATACTAAAAAAGATGAGATAATTAGCAATAAGGAAAATCTTTCAAACTATATAGATGGAATAGATGTATATAACTCTAGTATATTAGTATACTTAAATAATCCAATTATAGAAAGAGAATCTTATGAAATAACAGCATATGAATATAGACCAGATCTTATTGCAGAGGATTATTATGGTTCTACTTCATATGCTGGCCTCCTAATGTTACAGGCTGCTAGAGGGCTTGAAACTTATAAAAGAGGCGCAATTTTAAAATTAATTCCAAAAAGAGTATTAGATAACATATTAGGAAGTTTATGAAATATATTAATTCTTATAAGGTTTCTATTAATTTCACTCCATGGTTTGACTCCGGATATAAATTTGATAATATCCATATGTACGAAGAACTTGGTGGAAAGATAGCTAGTGGGGAAATTAGTATGTCACATGATGGTTCTGGGGAAGCTCTTAAATTAATTACAGATCAATATACTGGACAGATAACTTTGGAGAAGGAAGGTGGAAATATTTATACTATTGATGTTTTCATAATTAATAAAAAATATTTTAAAAACTTTTTAACTCTAAACTTTATCTGTATAAAAGATAAGAAATTTTATACAGAACTTATACAAGCTGAGTGGGATGATATTACTTCAGCTATTGAATCTTTATATCCAGGGAAAAAGGATATAAGAAGTAAATGTGATATTAATAATAAACTTACAATTTTCCAAAACTCGGAAACAAATCAATCATTATGCTCTAAGTTATCATATGGATTTAAGAAAAAATCTATATTTTTCAAGAAAAAACAGGAGTTTCTTCTTCCGGTGGGTAATTACAC
>OGUK01001449.1_pt1 | contig 15307 bp, 8 predicted proteins | sample 1553151 | NCBI WGS metagenome assembly OGUK01 (sample SAMEA2580208, study PRJEB22360) | human gut metagenome | biome: human gut; feature: human-associated habitat; material: faeces | place: Denmark | collected 2008/2010
AACTGTCAAGAAAAATACAGAAATCTTTTCTGTATCTTATAAGGGTCTTTCCGCTGTGGTTCACGCAAGCTGATTACAGCAAGGCCTTTCTGGAAGCTCACCGGGAGGCAATCACCCTGCACAAGGCGGCGAAAGCTGCCTTTGACGAAGCCGGGCTGCAAAAACTGCCGAAGGTCAAGGAGTTGGATGCAGAGTTCGCAGAACTTCTGACCAAATAGTGTTCACAAGCATAAACTCTTGAAATGCTTCTGTCATAATGTTACAATACATGCTAGATACGTTGGTATATATACTGTTCAAAAAGCTGCTGACAACAGGATGCGATCAAGGCTGCCATGAACTTCTTGAAACCTGTGCAATGGAAATAAAACGGAATGAGACCGTCTGGGGCGGAGAAAGATTGGATGAAATGAAAAACTCTGGAATGAGCGAAACCATGCGCTCCCTGACACGGAAAAGCGTCTGTGCGCTGCTGAGTCTGCTGCTGTTGCTGTCAGCCGTGCTCCCTGTGAAGGCTGTCGCAGAAACCGCCCCAATAAAGATCATCCGCGTCGGCTCGTTTGAGGACCCCTTCAACTATTGCAACGAGAAGGGCGCAAGAAAGGGCTACGGCTACGAATTACTGCAGACCTTATCCGGCTATACAGGCTGGCAGTTCGAATATGTGACCTGCGACTGGTCAGACTGCTTCGAAAAGCTCAAAAACGGCGAAATCGACATCATGGGCGGTATTTCTTATACGGAGGATCGCGCTGAGGAAATGCTGTTTTCGGACGAGCCGATGGGGGAAGAAAAATATTACCTCTACGTCGATCTTTCGCGTGCAGACATCTCCGCCTCCAACTTCAAAACGCTGAACGGCAAAAAGGTCGGTGTTCTGATGGGAACGGAACCGGAAGTGATGCTGACCGAATGGGAGGAAAAATACGGCATAAAAACGCAGCACGTCAACATCTCCAACAACGAGGATGTGAAGCAAAAGCTGGCAAATCACGAGATCGACTGCTTTGTTTCGCTGGAAGAATCCTTATGGGCAGAGCTTGGCATCTCGACCATAACCCGCGTGGGAAAATCCAGCATCTACTATGTGCTCAACAAAGACCGCTCTGATCTCAAGGAAGAACTGGTCAATGCGATGCGCGCGTTGGACGAAGCGGCTCCTTTTTATACAGCGGATCTGTGTAAAAAGTATTTCTCGCTGGATTATAAGCCCATCCTTACGGGAGAGGAAAAGGCGTGGCTCAGAAAGCACGGCGCGATCCGAATGGGCTTTCTGACGAGTGATCGCGGCGTCAGCACCTATGACCCTGCCACCGGGGAGATTACCGGGACAATCACGGATTATATTCAGTTTGCAACAGATTGTCTGGGCAATCAGGAGCTGGAATTCCATCTGGTCGGCTATGACGACAAAGAGGCGGAACTCAATGCGCTGAAATCAGGCGAGATCGACATGGTCTTCCATTTCGACCAGAGTCCCACTCTGGCTGAAGAATATCGCGTTGCCTGCACCAACACAACGTGGACCTCCAATATGATGGCGGTCACGAACAAACAGCTCTTTATCGAAAACGAAGTGAACCGCGTTGCCGTTCCCCAAAACAAGATTTCCCTAACAAGGTACATTGCGTTTTATTATCCGCAGTGGGAAATCGTGGACTGCGATACACAGGAGGATGCGATAAAACTGGTCAAGGACGGACAGGCAGACTGTTTTGTCACCGGGATCAGCAGTGAGGGAAATTACAGTAAGAAATACGGCTTTTACAGCGTTCCGCTGCCTAACCCTGCCAATTCCTGCTTTGCGGTCAATAGCGGAAACCGCAGCCTGCTGTCCATCCTGAACAAAACGATCAAGGCAACGCCAGCCAATATGCTTACCAGCTCTCTGGCGATGTATAAGAGCTCCTCGCGGAAGGTTACCCTGATCGATTTTATAAAGGATAACTTCTTTATGGTTCTGCTGGTCAGCAGCATTGCGGTTGCAGTTGTTCTGCTCACGATTTTGAAGCTGCTCCAGAAGGCGCGTAAAGCCGAAGCTGCTGCAAGAAAAGCCGCAAACGATACGCAGGAACTGAATGCAAAATTGCAGGTCGCTGTGGAAAACGCGGAGAGTGCGAACCGCGCCAAATCCACCTTCCTGTTCAATATGTCGCATGATATCCGCACGCCCATGAACGCCATTATCGGCTATGCAGACCTTGCCTCCCGGCATCTGGACGACCCTGCAAAGCTGGAAAAATACATGGAGAACATTCAGGTGTGCGGACAGAACCTGCTGATGCTGCTGAACAACGTTCTGGATCTTGCCCGGATCGAGAATGACAAGACGGAGATGGAGTATTCTGTTTCGGATATCGAGAAGGATTTCAGTAATTGCGTTGCCATGTTCCAGAATCAGGCAGACAGCAAGGGGCAGACGCTTATGGTGACAGCACATCTGCTGTATCCGTATGTCTATGCGGATATTCCGCACCTGACCGAGGTCTGTACAAACCTTGTCAGCAACGCGGTCAAATACACGGGAGCCGGCGGCACGATCCACTGCGATGTCACGCAGAAGCCCGGCAAAAAAGAGGGCTGGTGCGATATGGTGGTCACGGTTGCCGATAATGGCATCGGAATGTCGCAGGAGTTCCAGAAGCATATCTTTGAACCCTTTGAACGGGAACGCACTTCCACTGTCAGCAAGGTGGAGGGCAGCGGCATCGGAATGGGCATTGTGAAAAAACTGGTTGAGCTGATGAGCGGCACCGTGGAAGTGGAGAGCAAGATCGGTGTTGGCTCCACATTTACTGTGACCATTCCCTGCCGCATTGCGTCCGGGGATGAAACACAGGCGAAACGAGAAACAAACCCTTCGGATCAAAAGTGCCTGTGCGGTACAAGGATCCTGCTGACCGAGGACAACGACCTCAATGCGGAGATCGCCGTCGAACTGCTGCGGGAAGAGGGCTGCACGGTAGACCGCGCCAAAGACGGCGTGGAATGTGTGGATATGCTGGAAAAGGCTGCGAACGGAACGTATCAGATGATCCTTATGGATATCCAGATGCCTGTGATGAACGGCTACGATGCGGCAAAGAAGATACGGAGGATGGATGACCCCCAAAAGGCGGGCATCCCTATCATCGCCATGACGGCAAATGCTTTTGAGGAAGATCGGAAAGCATGTCTGGAGGCCGGGATGAATGAACATATTGGAAAGCCGATTGATATTCCGCAATTAAAAAGAGCGATCACAAAACTGCTGACAAAAAAGGGGTAGTAAACGCAAAAACATAATCATTCATTGAAATTAAGAAAAACTATAGTAATTTTATTAGGACTTTTGATATTTAGCAGTCACCCTGGCAGGGTGCAAAAACACAGATAACACGAAAGAAGAAACAGAAAAGCCTGTTATTACCCTCGGAAGCGATAACTATCCACCATACAATTATCTGAATGAGGATGGCGTACCGACGGGCATAGATGTAGAACTGGCTACAGAAGCTTTCAAAAGAATGGGATATCAGGTGGATGTTGTCCAGATTGACTGGGAGGAGAAAAAAGAACTGGTGGAGAGCGGAGAAATTGACTGTATCATGGGCTGCTTTTCCATGGAAGGGCGTCTTGATGATTACCGCTGGGCAGGACCATACATAGCAAGCCGCCAGGTGGTTGCTGTAAATGAGAACAGTGACATTTATAAACTAAGTGACCTGGAGGGAAAGAATCTTGCCGTCCAGTCTACAACCAAACCGGAAGGCATCTTTCTGGACAGGACGGATGAGAGAATTCCCAAACTGGAAAATCTGATCAGCCTTGGACACAGAGAGCTGATCTATACGTTTCTTGCGAAAGGATATGTAGATGCAGTTGCCGCACATGAGGAATCTATTGTCCAGTATATGAAAGATTATGATGCAAGCTTCCGTATCCTGGAAGAACCACTGATGCTTACCGGAATAGGTGTTGCTTTTGCCAAAGATGATGACAGAGGAATCTGTGAGCAGATGGAACAGACGCTGGAAGAAATGCGTCAGGATGGCACGAGCTTGAAAATCGTTGAAAAATATCTGGATGATCCCCAGAAGTATCTGGAGGTGGATGATCTTGGATATTGAGAGAAAGAAAAAAGAAAAACGAATCCAGCTGGTCGGCGGTCTGATTGGAATCTGTGTGGTTGCAGTCGCACTGTTTTATTTCTTTTATGCGGAAAAGGCAGAAGCAGAGAAAAGAATGGTGGAGATTGTAAATTATGTCAAAGTGCAGTGCTCCACCTATACCCATTATAATGAATCTTCGGAATCCAAAAGTCTTCTTCGGGCGATTGAAAGTGCCAGACAAATGAGTACAAATATTAACATGGAAACAGAAAACGGTGGTCAGCTGAGCCAGGAGTTCCTGAAAGGAAACCTGCAGACTCTCTGGGTGGATGGTATCATTGTACTGAATGCAGAAGGAAAGACGGACTGTGAATACAGCATGGATGAATCTCTGACCGATGAGATTGCGGAATACCTGCAAAAAGATATTATTATGGATTTTGCCGGATATGAAGAAAGATCTTATTCGGAACGATTTACCAGAGAAGACGGGTCATGTATCGACATTGCAGCCTGTGCCAGAAAAGATGCACCGGGGATTGTTGCAATCTACTATTATACATCTCCTGAATTTGTCAGAAACTATACCCTGACGATACAGGGCCTTTTAAACGGCTATAGTGTCCAGAAAGATGGAACAATTATTGTTGCAGACAACGGGACAGTTGTTGCCAGCAATGATGAGAGTCTGTTGGGGCAGAATACAGCCGACAACGAAGTTGTTCAGGCAATGAAAAAGCATACAGACAGTCAGCACATTTTTCACTTGAAAAACGAAGGAACCGGATGTTATGGAATTATGCTGAAGCAGCGTGATTATTATATTTATGCATATCTTCCGGATACGGAAGTATTTCATAATCTTCCATTAAGTGTGATAAGCATTATTTTTCTTTATTTTCTGATATTCAGTATATTCTGGCTCTGGACATATAAAACCAATCTGACACACCAGAAGCTGGAACAGGAAAAAGATGAAAAATATAAAGCAGAACTTCTGATAGCTGCAAAAAAGGCAGAAGCCGCCAATGAGGCAAAAACCGAGTTTCTTCAGAGGATGAGCCATGATATCCGGACTCCGATCAATGGAATCTGTGGCATAATCAATATGGCAGATCATTATGCAGATGATATGGAGAAACAGACGGAATACAGGACAAAGGTTAAAGAGGCCTCCCATCTGCTGCTGGAACTGGTAAACGATGTCCTGGATATGAGTAAGCTTGAGTCTGGTGAAATCGTTCTGGAAGAAACACCGTTTAATCTGAGCAAAATCTCTAAGGAAGTACTTATTGTGATCGAACAGATCGCTGCAGAACAGAATATTCAGATCGAGTGGGAGAAAAAAGAAATCATACACCGGAATCTTATCGGAAGTCCGGGGTATGTGAAACGTGTGATGATGAATATCCTGTCGAATGCGGTAAAATATAACAGAGCAAACGGACATATCTATATCAGCTGTATGGAAATTCCATCCGAACAGCCAGAAATGACGACAATGGAATTTGTCTGTCGGGACACAGGAATCGGAATGACTGAGGAGTTCCAGAAATGTGTGTTTGAACCATTTGCACAGGAACATACAGGAAGCCGCACAAAATTTGCGGGAACAGGCCTGGGGATGGCAATTGCAAAGAAACTGGTCGAGAAAATGGGTGGAACCATTACCTTTGAAAGTGAAGAAGGCATAGGAACGACATTTGTGCTCCGGGTTCCGTTTAAAATAGATCCGGATGCGGATAAACGTGAAGGACAGAAGGATGTATCCGAAAAATCTATAAAGGGACTGCATATTCTTCTGGCAGAAGACAATGAACTGAATATGGAAATTGCAGAGTTTATGCTTCAGAATGAAGGCGCAGTTGTGACAAAAACATGGAATGGACAGGAAGCTGTTGAGATATTTGAAAAAAGCAGGCCTGACGAATTTGATGTGATTCTTATGGATATCATGATGCCGGTCATGAATGGTTATGAAGCAGCGAAGATGATCCGCTCTATGGACAGAGAGGATGCAAAGACGATACCGATCATTGCAATGACAGCAAATGCGTTCACGGAGGACAGAATAAAAGCAAAAGAAGCAGGAATGGATGAACATATCTCTAAGCCTATTGATATGAAACTACTGGTAAAGATAATTCATGAATTGGTGTACTAGTGGGAAACAATCTCAGAAGGGGGATTCGTAATGAAAAAGAAAAAATGGAACAGAGTGTTGGCTGTACTTTTAATGATGGTGATGAGCATATCACTTCTTTCAGGCTGTGGCGGTAAAAGTACGGAAAAAGAAGATGCAGAAACAATCACGGTGTACTTATGGAGCACAAACCTGTATGAAAAATATGCACCATACATCCAGGAGCAGCTCCCGGATATCAATGTTGAATTTGTCGTAGGTAATAACGATCTGGATTTCTACAAATTTCTGAAGGAAAACGGTGGACTGCCGGATATTATAACCTGCTGTCGTTTTTCACTGCATGATGCAAGTCCGCTGAAAGACAGTCTGATGGATCTTTCCACAACTAATGTGGCAGGAGCTGTCTATGATACATATCTCAGTAGTTTTATGAATGAAGATGGAAGCGTAAACTGGCTTCCGGTGTGTGCAGATGCGCATGGTTTTGTAGTGAATAAAGACCTTTTTGAAAAATACGATATCCCGTTGCCAACAGATTATGAAAGCTTTGTCTCTGCCTGCGAGGCATTTGAAGAGGTGGGAATCCGTGGGTTTACTGCAGACTATTATTATGATTATACCTGTATGGAAACACTGCAGGGTCTGTCAGCATCAGAGCTGTCTTCTGTAGACGGACGCAAGTGGCGTACCACCTACAGTGCCCCGGATAATACAAAGAGAGAAGGTCTGGACAGTACTGTCTGGCCGAAGGCTTTTGAACGTATGGAGCAGTTCATCCAGGATACAGGGCTTAGCCAGGATGATCTGGATATGAATTATGACGATATAGTTGAGATGTATCAAAGCGGCAAGCTTGCCATGTACTTTGGCAGTTCTGCCGGTGTAAAAATGTTTCAGGATCAGGGCATAAACACGACATTTCTTCCATTCTTTCAGGAGAACGGTGAAAAGTGGATTATGACTACGCCATATTTCCAGGTGGCTTTAAACCGTGATCTGACAAAAGATGAAACACGCAGAAAGAAAGCAATGAAGGTGCTGCTCACAATGCTTTCAGCGGATGCGCAGAACAGGATTGTTTATGATGGGCAGGATCTGTTAAGCTACAGTCAGGATGTGGATCTTAAGCTTACAGAATATCTGAAGGATGTGAAACCTGTGATCGAAGAAAACCATATGTATATCCGCATTGCATCAAATGACTTTTTCTCCGTTTCCAAGGATGTGGTTTCAAAGATGATCTCAGGAGAGTACGATGCAGAGCAGGCATATCAGTCGTTTAATTCTCAGCTTCTTGAGGAAGAAGCTATTTCGGAGAATATCGTGCTGGATTTGCAGAAATCCTATTCCAATCGTTTTCATAGCAGTGGGGGCAATGCGGCATATTCAGTTATGGCAAACACTCTGCGCGGCATTTATGGATCAGATGTGCTGATCGCAACTGGAAACAGCTTTACGGGAAACGTGCTGAAAGCTGGATATACTGAAAAAATGGCAGGCGACATGATCATGCCAAATGGTCTTTCGGCTTACAGCAGCAAGATGAGCGGTGCTGAACTGAAAGAGACAGTTAAAAATTTTGTAGAAGGCTATGAGGGAGGCTTTATTCCGTTTAACTGTGGTTCTCTGCCTGTAGTCAGTGGTATTTCTGTGGAAATCAAAGAAACAGATGATGGTTACACATTGAGCAAAGTTACAAAGGACGGAAAACAAATTCAGGACGATGATACTTTTACAGTAACCTGCCTGGCGACACCACAACACATGGAGGCCTATCCGACAGACGAGAATATAGTATTTGACGGAGGAGATACTTCTGTGAAGGATACCTGGACAGGATATATTTCAGATGGTGATGCCGTTCTTGCAGAGCCAGAAGATTACATTAATGTGAGATGAGAAGAATGAATATTAAGAATCATAATACAAACAGAGAAAAGACTGTTATGAGAAAACAGTTAAGGATTGCGGTCTTCATAGCTGTTTTGGTAGGAATTGTTTTGATGGTTTTCCAGTATTTCAGATTTGTGTCGAAAACTATTTATGAGGAAAGTGTTTCTCATCTGACAGAAGTTTTTCATCAGTCTGATAACATGCTGAGAGAACTGACAGATAAGAATCTGACATATCTTCATATGTGGGGCGAGAATCTGCAGGATATTTCCAACGAAGACGAAATCCGTGATTATATAAAGAAAGCGCAGAAAGATGCCGGCTTTATGGAATTCTTTTTTCTGTCAGCCGACGGGAACTATAAGATGCCAACAGGGGAAACCGGGTACCTTGGATTACAGGAAGATATTGGAGAGGATATCCGGCAGGGAAATGATGTGATAGCGAATGCGGCACTTCCCGGAAAATCACAGCTGCTTGTTTTTGCCACACCTGAGGCTCATGGAATATATCAGGGATTTGAATATGATGCGATTGCCATTGCCTATGAAAACTCTGATATCGTAGAAGTGCTGGATATTTCTGCTTTCAATGGAAATGCTCAGAGTTTAATTGTTCATCCGAATGGTCGTGTTGTGATTGATCATTCTTCGGAGTCATGGGGGAACGTGTATAATTTCTTTGGTCTTCTGAGAGAGCATTCTGATATGTCTGAAAAAGAGTTCAATGAACTTTTGGAGAAGTTTAAAGTGGGACGTACCGATGCGATGCTACTGAATCTGGATGGAGGAAATTATTATCTGGTCTATGAAAAATCGAATATTCAGGACTGGATGTTCCTGGGACTTGTCCAGGCGGATATCGTCAATGCCAGTATGAACAGTCTGCAGCGTAGTACAATGCTTCTTGTTGGTGTGGTGGTGCTCTGTATTGCTGCTTTTCTTATCAGTCTTATTATTCAAACAAACAGAACCAATCTCAGAAGAAAGGATACGGAGATCCTGTACCGTGATGAGCTGTTCCAAAAGCTTTCAATGAACGTGGATGACGTCTTTCTGATGTTGGATGCCAAAACATATCAGGCAGATTACGTCAGTCCAAATGCGGAAAAGCTGCTGGGGATTACGGCAGAGCAGATTCGTAAAGATATTCGTGTTCTGGGAAAACTGCATCCGGCAGAACATGAAGATCTAGAGAAGAATTATCTGGAGGAAATCCAGGTTCATGAACAGAGGGAAGGGGATTTTAAATATGTTCATCTGAAGACAGGGGAAAAACGCTGGTTCCATAATATTGCAATGGGCAGTGAGGTAAACGGGAAAAAGAAATATATCCTGGTTATGTCAGACCGTACCTCTGACTGGAAAATGAACCAGGCACTTTCTGAGGCAGTACGTGCGGCAGAGACAGCAAACAAGGCAAAGAGTACTTTCCTTTCCAACATGTCTCACGATATCCGGACACCAATGAATGCGATCATCGGTTTTACCACACTGGCAGTAAGCAATATTGATGATAAAAAAAGGGTTCAGGATTATCTGGGTAAGATACTTTCATCCAGCAACCATCTGCTCTCACTGATCAACGATATACTGGATATGAGCCGGATTGAGAGTGGAAAGATCCATCTGGAAGAAACGGAGGTCAGTCTGTCGGATGTGCTTCATGATCTGAAGACGATCATCAGTGGGCAAATCCATGCGAAGCAGCTGGAACTTTATATGGATGTAATGGATGTTACAAATGAGGATGTCTATTGTGATAAGACGCGGCTGAACCAGGTGCTGCTGAATCTTTTGTCCAATGCAGTTAAGTTTACACCTGCAGGAGGAACCGTTTCTGTTCGGATCAGACAGTGTCATGGAACACAGAAAGGCAGTGAGCTGTACGAAATCCGGGTTAAGGATAATGGAATCGGTATGAGTCAGGAATTTGTACAGAAGATTTTTTCTCCTTTTGAGAGGGAGCGTACTTCCACAGTCAGCAGGACTCAGGGTACAGGACTTGGAATGGCCATTACCAAGAATATTGTGGATATGATGGGCGGTACTATTGAGGTTCAGACAGAGCAGGACAAAGGCACCGAATTTATAGTCCGTCTGCCATTTCGAACTCAGCCTGAGCATCAACGCACAGAGAAGATCGCAGAACTGGAAGGACTTAAGGCATTGGTTGTAGATGACGATTTTAATACCTGTGACAGTGTGACAAAAATGCTTGTGAGGGTTGGAATGCGCTCAGAATGGACACTTTCCGGCAGGGAAGCTGTTCTCCGTGCACGGCAGTCTATGGAACTGGGAGATGCCTTCCATGCGTATATCATTGACTGGCGTCTGCCGGATATGAATGGAATTGAAGTTACGCGTCAGATCCGCAGCCTTGGTGACGATACACCGATTATTATCCTGACTGCTTATGACTGGTCAGATATCGAAGCAGAAGCCAAAGCAGCAGGGGTGACTGCTTTCTGTGCGAAACCTCTGTTTATGTCAGATATCCGAGAAACCTTGATGACTGCCATCGGCCAGAGTCAGTCTGAACCAGAAGATTCGGTTCTTCCGGCAGCAGGTTCAGATTTCAGAGGCAGATGTATACTGCTTGTGGAAGATAATGAACTGAACAGAGAAATTGCGGTGGAGATCCTTAATGAATATGGATTCCTGGTTGATACTGCCAAAAATGGAGCAGAGGCAGTGGAGAAAGTTAAGAATTCGGAGCCAGGTAATTATGATCTGGTGCTGATGGATGTGCAGATGCCGGTAATGAACGGATATGAAGCTACGAAGCAGATCCGTGCTCTGGATAATCCGGCACTGGCGGGGATTACAATCCTTGCCATGACTGCCAATGCCTTTGATGAGGACAGAAAGAAAGCCCTGAAATGTGGCATGGATGGATTCTTATCCAAGCCAATAGTTATTGAAGAATTGATCAGTACCTTACACGACAATCTGCTGGGTTAGGCAGCAGATGTACGTTTTGACAGCCGAGGACAGTTCGCAGCATGAAACTGTCAAAGCCGGTTGTGCCTGAGAAAGTGATAAAAACAATTTCAGGATATGTTCACTAAACTATATTAATAAAGGTATAAGAGGAAGGGATCATAATGGATAAAAGACAAAAAATACTTATTGTGGATGATGCGGAATTTAACAGGGTTATATTGAAGGAGATTCTCGGAGAAACTTATAATTATCTGGAAGCTGAAAATGGAAATCAGGCAATCCAGATAGTGGAAGAAAATCCGGAGATTGACCTGATGTTGTTGGATATCAACATGCCACAGATGAATGGTTTTGGAGTCCTGGAATGGATGAACCGTTTTCAATGGATCGATGAAACTCCAGTTATTATGATCTCCTCTGAAGAATCTGTTGATACTATGCGTAAAGCCTATGAGATGGGTATTACCGATTATATTACACGGCCTTTTGACTCTGTTATCGTAAAGAAAAGAGTCCAGAATACACTGGCACTTTATGCGAACCAAAAGCGTCTGGTAAATGTGGTTGTAGACCAGGTTTATGAAAAAGAAGAAAACAACAATATTATGATCGGAATTTTGAGTAATGTACTGGGATTTCGCAACAGCGAAAGCAGTGAGCACATTCTGCATATTAAAACAGCAACGGAAATGATGTTAAGAAAATTGGTAAAAGTAACAGATGCTTATCCTCTGACAGAGGCAGATATTGCTTTGATCACAACTGCATCCTCCCTTCATGATATCGGTAAAGTGGGTATTCCGGAAGAAATACTGAATAAACCGGGCAGGCTGACGGATGAAGAGTTTAAGATTATGAAAACCCACAGTGAGATAGGCGCATCCCTGATCCGGGATATGCGCTTCCCAAAGGATAAACCATTGGTGCATACTGCATGGGAAATCTGCAGATGGCATCATGAAAGATGGGATGGAAAGGGTTATCCGGATGGACTGAAGGGTGAAGAAATACCGATTTCTGCACAGGTTGTATCGATAGTCGATGTTTATGATGCACTTACCAGTGAAAGATGTTATAAGAAAGCATTTGATCATGATACAGCAATCCGAATGATCCTGGATGGGCAGTGTGGACAGTTTAATCCAGTTCTTCTTAAATGTCTGGAAGAACTCAGCCTTCAATTTTCCAGAATGTTTACTAATAAACCAGATGATAATAAACAGTATTATGAAGCGCAGAGACTCTCTGATGAAATACTTAGGGAAAAGTCTTTACCCCGTAAAAATTATTCCCAGCGTGTCATTAAGCTTATGCAGGAAAAGATTGAGTTTTTTAAAACGAATAGTGGAAAAACCTCCATTGAATACAATGTCATTTCAGGTCAGATTAGTATAATGAATGAAAAACAGCAGATAATATGTCAAAAAAATGATCCGAAGTACGATATATCTAATGTGTTTGAAGTAAACAGAGAAGATATACGGCAAGTCAGTAATCTATTGGATCAGACATCAATACAGAATAAAGAGGTTTCATTGCACGTAATGGCAAAAGTAGAGAACAAAAGGCAGATGTGTGCTCTGAAGCTGCACACCCTATGGTCTCCTTTAAAGAAAGATGGTTATATAGGAATTGTTGGATATTTTGAGAGTATATAGGTTCCTGAAAAGTGGTAGTGCTGATTTTTTCCACCATATTAATGTATTTTCTGAAGGAGTATGATACAATTGGTTATGAATACTAAGAACTAAGGAAAAACCATGTATGTTAAATAAAAAAGATTTCTTGAAATATGCATCAAAACTAGCTTTTCCGATCATGATCCAAAATCTGATCGGAACTCTGGTAAACATTGCCGATACGGTTATGCTTGGGTATGTAAGCCAGACTGCCATGGCGGCTTCATCCCTTGCGAACCAGTATACTTTTATTCTTTTCTGTTTATATTATGGCATGGCCACGGGTACTTCAGTTTTATGTGCACAGTACTGGGGAAAAGGTGATAAAAAGACTGTAGAAAGAATTCTCGGCCTGGCGGAACGAATCTCACTGATCGTTTCCCTCGTGTTTTTCATGATCTCCTTTTCTATGCCAACTACGATCATGAAGATCTTTACAAGCAGTCCGGATACGATTGCTGCCGGCAGTGAATACTTAAGGGTAATTTCATTTTCATTTATGTTTATGGGATTTTCTCAGGTTTTTATGAGTGCCCTTCGAAGTATCGGAAAAATAATGCTGCCATCTGTCACGTACATTGTTTCACTTTGTGTCAATGTAATTTGTAATGCGACCTTTATCTTTGGTCTGTTTGGACTTCCAAAGCTTGGCGTTACCGGTGTGGCTCTTGGTACTGTCATTGCCAGAATCACAGAAGTACTGATCTGCCTCATCTATTCATTAAGAAGTTCCGATGTCAGATTCCGGATCAAATACTTCTTTGCGAAATCAGGTATTCTGTTCCAGGACTTTATGAAAATTGCCACCCCGGCTGTAATAAATGATGTTGTCTGGAGTTTTGCCAGCTCAGCATTCGCAGCAATACTCGGCCATATTGGCGATGATATGGTTGCCGCAAATGCAGTTGCTGTCATGGTGGTAAATATTGGTGCGATCGCCTGTCGTGGTTTTGCCAATGCGACTACCATCATTGTCAGCCAGGAACTGGGTAAAGATAACATTGATACAGCAAGAGAATATGGAAAGCGCATGCTCAGGATAACAATGGTTGTAAGTCTGGTCGGATGCGTTATTATTCTGGCACTTCGTCCTTTGATACTGGATTTCTATCGGGATAAACTGACAGAGACGGCCATTTATTATCTTGGCATTTTTATCATTATGACAACCTGGCGTCTTGTGGGAGAAGGTATCAATACCTGCCTTATCTGCGGATGCTTCAGAGGTGGCGGTGATTCCAGATTTGGAATGATCATAGATTCCGTATTTATGTGGCTTGTTGCAGTGCCGCTTACTTTCTTAGCAGCATATGTTTTAAAACTGCCGCCAATCTGGGTATACTTTGTAATGACTCTGGATGAGTTCGAAAAAATGCCTGTGGTATTTATTCACTATTTCAGAGGCAAATGGCTCACAAATATTACCAGAGATTTTGATTGACTTAATGGAGGAGCGAAATATGATTATCAGAAAAGCTAAAGAAAAAGATATTCCAAGAATTATAGAGTTATTAGGACAGGTGTTGCAGATCCATGCAGATATAAGACCAGATATTTTTATTCCTGGTACAACAAAATATACAGTAGAAGAATTAACAGAGCTTTTGAAAAATAAAGAAAAACCGATATATGTTGCAGTGAACGAGTCTGATGTTTGTGTAGGGTATGCCTTTTGTCAATTGCAGAAACAGCCTTTCTCAAATAACATGGTGCAGTTTAAATCGCTTTTTATAGATGATCTATGCGTTGACCAGCAGGCACGAGGTCAGCATATCGGTGAAAGCTTGTTTGAGCATGTAAAAAAAGAAGCCAGGAAAATGCACTGCTATGAAGTGACATTAAATGTATGGTCAGGAAATACTTCCGCAGAAAAATTCTATGAAAAAATGGGAATGAAAACAAAAGAGAGGCAGATGGAATACATTCTGGATAATTTATGAAAAAGCATTTAACATAACATAGCAAGAATTCTCCTTCCTCTATAGGTGGGAGATGAATTGTAGATCTGAGCATAAATGCTCAAAAGAATTTTATAAACAAAAAAAGAAAACACTTGTTCGCGTGTTGGAATTGTATTATAATAATAAAAAGAGAACATATTGTTCAAAAAACGATGATTGAAATCATTCATATGTAGGAATAAGGTGAGGAAAATAAATCGGGCAGTAAAAATAAGAATCTATCCAAATGCAGAACAACGTGTGCAAATAGAAAAAACAATCGGCTGCAGCCGATTTATCTATAACTGTATGCTTGCTGACAAAATGGAACATTATAAAAAAGAAAAAAAGATGTTAAGGAACACACCAGCCAGTTACAAGAAAGAATATCCCTGGCTGAAAGAGGTGGATTCATTGGCGTTAGCAAATGTACAGATGCATCTGGAAAGCGCATTCCATAAGTTTTTTCGTGAACCATCTGCAGGATTTCCACGTTTCAAATCAAAGAAGTCATCAAGAAAATCTTATACAACAAACGTAGTGAATGGAAATATCTTTCTGGAAGGAAAATATTTGAAACTGCCTAAGATGACGGCTGTCAGAATGAAGCTTC